>R19__coassemble_67_pt1 | contig 59269 bp, 54 predicted proteins | sample R19__metabat2_high_PE_001 | metagenome-assembled genome bin R19
CCACCCCCGACATCAACACGTAAGGCGCCGGCGGCCGCGTCAGATGTGTACACGCCCCCGCCATCCCGCCGGTCAACGCGGCCGCGGCCGCGGTGCGGCGGGCCGGCGCGCCGGCGCTCATCCATACGGACTGCGTGCAGGCCTATGGCAAGATGCCGCTGAACCCGAAACAGCTCGGGGTCGATCTGCTCTCGGCCAGCGGCCATAAAATTCACGGCCCCAAGGGCGTCGGTTTCCTGTACGTCCGCAAAGGCGTCCGCCTGAAGCCCTACCTGCTCGGCGGCGGCCAGGAGCGGGGGCTCCGCTCCGGGACCGAGGCCATGCCGAATATTGCGGGCTTCGCCGCAGCGGCAGCCGCAGTCGGAGATCTGTCCGCGAATCGCGCCCATGTGCAGGCGCTGCGGGACTCCTTGGTGGAACAGGTTCAGGGGGTCGGCGTCGTCGTCAACTCAGCGAAGGAAGCGCTCCCGTATGTGCTGAATCTGTCCGTGCCGGGCATCCCGTCGGAGGTCCTGCGGAACTTCCTGTCGGAGCGGGGTATTTATGTCTCCACTGGCTCCGCGTGCTCCAAAGGGCATCGCAGCCGGGTGCTGCAGGAGATGGGCCTGTCGCCGGAACGCATCGATTCCGCGGTGCGCATCAGTTTTTCGCGCTATAACACGCAGGAGGAAGTGGATTACACCGCCGCCGCCATTCGGGAGGCCATCGCCACTCTCCGCAAACATGGATAGGAGCCAGTATGAAAGAGATCATTTTAATCAAGAACGGCGAGCTCGCCTTGAAAGGTCTGAACCGCGGTTCTTTTGAGAGCGCTCTGATGCGCAACTTAAAGCGCCGTCTCAAGCCTCTGATGAAGTTTGAGATGACGAAGTCCCAGTCCACCATCGTCATTGAGCCTCTGGAGGAGGACGCCGACATGGACCAGGCGGCCGAGGAGGTCGGCAAGGTCTTCGGCATTGCGGCCTACTCCCGCGCCGCCGTCTGCGAAAAAGAGATGCAGACGATTCTCCGCACAGCGGAGGAATACCTCGGCGATGAGCTGGATATGATCCGGACATTTAAGGTCGAATCCCGGCGGGCGGACAAGAGCTTTCCGCTGAAGAGCCCGGAGATCTCCCGGGAGATGGGCGGCTACCTGCTGAAGCGCCACCCGAATCTCTCGGTCGATGTCCACAATCCGGACCTCGTCGTCAACGTCGAAGTTCGGCAGAAGGGCGCATACATACACGGCAACCAGCTCAAAGGTGCCGGCGGACTTCCCGTTGGAACCAGCGGCAAGGCCGCCATCCTCATCTCCGGCGGTCTCGACAGCCCCGTCGCGGCCTATACCATGGCCAAGCGCGGCCTGGTGCTGACCGGAATTCATTTTGCATCGCCGCCGTACACCAGCGCCCGGGCGGAGGAGAAGGTCACGGACCTCATGTATGAGGTGGCGGAGTACGCCGGTAATATGAAATTTTTCATCGTCCCGTTCACCGAAATCCAGGAACACATCAAGGACGACTGCCCCGAAGAGATGTTCACGGTCATCATGCGCCGCATGATGATGCGCGTGGCGAGCCGCATTGCCGCAGAAAACGGCTGCGGCGCCCTGATTACCGGCGAGAGCCTGGGCCAGGTGGCCAGCCAGACGCTGGACGCCATCCGCTGCACCGACGCGGCGGCCGATCTCCCGGTCCTGCGCCCTCTCATCGGCACCGACAAAATCGACATTGTCGACACCTCCCGGAAAATCGGGACCTACGACACCTCCATCGAGCCCTACGAGGACTGCTGCACGGTCTTCACGCCGAAGCACCCGAAGCTGCACCCCTCGCTGGAGAAGATCGAGGCGGCGGAGGCCAACATGGACTACGCGCCCATGATCGATCGGGCGGTGGAAAACGTGAAGTTCCTCTTTGTCCGCAGAGGGGAGCGGTGAGCGTTTTTAAAACGTTCACAGTTTGCTCAAAGCATTGTGCACAATACGCTTTATGATAGAAAGGATTCTCCATGGGCTTACATGAGACCGCAGAAGAACTTGTCACGGAACTGCGCCGGGAAAATCGAAAGATTGCGCTGGCGGAGTCCTGCACCGGCGGCCTGGCCGCCAAGGCTCTGACCGATATCCCCGGGGCCTCCGAGGTGTTTGAGTGCGGCGTGGTCTCGTATTCCTCCCGCATTAAGGAGAAGGTCCTGGGCGTGGATCCGCAGACCATCCGGAAATATTCGGTGGTCAGCAGGCCTGTCGCCGAACAGATGGCGGAGGGGGTTCGCGTCCTGGGGGACGCCGACCTCGGCGTCGGCATCACCGGCGTAGCCGGACCGGGTCCGGACGGAGAACACCCCGAAGGTGAAATCCACATTGCCGTCTCCGACGGAACCCACATGGAGTATGTACTCCTGCAGACCGGAACCCACGGAGAGCGGGCATATAACCGCACGACTGCAGCGGAGCGGGCGCTCCGGCTCGCGGCCGAACTTTTGAAAAGAGGAACCAGCCATGTCAGATGAAACTTTTTTCGGCACCTATTTCGCATTTCACAAAGGGGACTCTGCCGGCACCATCGCCAAGAAGACGCTGCTCTGGCTCGCCGTTCTGGTGGACATCGTCTGCCTTATCCTGCTGGTGGTCTATCAGGGCAGAATTGAGCCGCAGACGACGGCACAGCCCGGCCTGGTCCGCGAAGCGGCCGCCCAGGCAGCAGCCCTCATTTCCATCGTATAAAAAGAGAAGGAGCGAGATACATGACGGAATCTCTTGCAGACCAGTATGGGTTCGGCGACATCAGTCTGGATGATGACGCCCCGAACTTCTGTAATTTTCTGTATCGTGTTGACAGCATTGAAAACCAGCCCGAAGATCCGCAGGACGAAGAAGACGTGCAGCCGGAGCCTTCGGAGCCGCCTGTCCCCGAAGAGGAAGAGGAGCCGGCCAATGGAAAACCGGCCAAAATCCACTACGCGGACGACCATTTTATTCCGTATGATCCGCGCCGTACGGTCGTCTACAGCGACTCACTGGACGGCAGCGGAAAGAAGTAAGGAGGCATCCCACTTTGGCCAAAAAGGGTGACCAGTACTGGAATTATGTCGATTCCTTATTAGATGATTACGCCGACGATTCGGCGGAGCGCACGCATGCCCGTCCGCGCCGCCGGGCCCGTCGCATTCAGGACGGCGTCGTCTCCGGGGGCGACGTCCAGATGAACCGCAATACAGACCAGCCCGAAGGCTCGGCCTACCAGCGCCGCTATTACCGCGCGCGCCCGGAGGAGGGACAGCAGCAGCGTCCGCCGCAGAACCGCCGTCCGGTTCCTCCGCAGCAGAGAAGAGTACCGCCGCAGAACGGTCGGCGTGCTCCGCAGCAGGTGAATCGCAGCGGGGCTCCGCGCCAGCAGCGTCCGCCTGTGCAGCCGGCCTATCGGCGTCCGCCCCAGCAGAGAAACGGCGGCCGGCGTCCTCCGCCGCCCCCGCAGCAGAACCGGGGCTACCGCGCACCTGCCATGGCAGGCGGTCCGCCCCCGCAGAACGGAGGGAAACCCAAGCGGCGGTTCCGCGACCTGTTTCCGCAAAAAGGGGACGGCGCGAAAGAGTCCATCCGTAAAATCGTGTCTCTGCTCTCTGCCATTGTTCTCATAGGATGTGTTATCTATTTCGCCTTCGCGGGCATCATGTCCTACCAGAACTCCCACAGCACCAGCAAGCTGTCCAAGCTGCTGAATGCGGAGAGCAATTCTTCCTGGGCCGAAATCCGGCAGAAGTACCCCGGAGTGGAATTCCCGGAAGGTATGCAGAAAAAATTTGCCGCGCTGTACGCCCAGAACCAGGACCTCGCCGGGTGGATCAGCATCCCCGGTCTCAACATCAACTACCCTGTCATGCAGGGGAGCAACGACGACCAGTATTTGAGACACAACTTCAATAAGGAGTATACTGTATACGGAACTCCGTTCCTGAGCTCCTACAACAGCATTAAGACGCTGGACCAGAACAGTACCATCTACGCCCATTCCATGCGCCGGGACGATCAGATGTTCACGCCGCTCAAGGCGTATCGCTCGGTTCAGGGCTTTAAGGACAACCCGCTCATTGAGTTTGACACGCTGTACAAGGACTATTACTTCAAGGTCTACGCCGTGTTTATCTCGAACGGCAACGCCGACGGCGACAATGGCTACCTGTTCAACTATACCTGGAACAAGTTCTCCAGCGACGCTGATTTCGCCGAGTTTATCCGGCAGATCAACCAGCGCAAACTCTACTCCACCGGCGTAGATATCAGCACGACAGACAAAATTCTCACGCTCTCCACCTGCAACTACGACTTCGACGACTGCCGTCTGGTCATCGTCGGCCGCATGGTGCGTCCGGGTGAGAGCAAACACGTCAGCACGCGCCACGTGGTCAAAAATCCGAACCCGCGGTTCCCGCAGGCCTACTACGACGCAAAGGGTCTGACCAACCCGTATGCCCAGGCGAAGAAATGGGAACCCTCAGCCGCTCACTAATCAATTAAGGACAAAGGTGGTATCGTCCAATGAATTTTAAATTTATGTGTCTCGGCAACGACATTACGCCGGACATAGAAGCCGCACAGGCCCTCATCCTGAAGGATTTTTCTCAGGCCTACGAAGGCGACTTCGCTTTCACCGACTACGGCAGCGAATTAGATTTCATGAAGGGCCTGAACGAGGCCGTCGAGGCGGATGACATCATCCTGCTGTCCACCAAAGCAGATTACTTTCTCGCGTTCAAGAACTTCATTGCCAGCCAGTTCCATTTTAAGTGCAAGCCCCATAAGACCGTACAGCGTCTCATCGTCGGCACTTACCCGGAGCTGGAAAAAGAGCTGGTCCGCAAACAGGCGATGATGCCGTCCAAAGCCGACGTCATCATCTCTCAGGACGGCCTCTACAGCGGCTATGCCATTCGCACAGACACTCAGATTATGTTTGTCCTTCCTCTGGATCCGACCCGACTGGACTTTCTTCTGGAAGACGGCGTCTTCCCCTATCTCCGCGACAATCTCGACGTCAGCAGCGTCCGGGAAGACGATGCCCTGGAGGGCGCCGAGCCCGTCGGCGGCGGAAAGAGGAAAAAGGCGCCGAAAGCAAAACGGCGCACCGCCTGGAACGGCATTCCGGAGGCCCCGAAACAGGAGAAATCCACGGTCACGGCCGCGGCCGCCATGGCAGCCGCCGGTACCGAAGAACAGCCCGCCGACACCGGCGACGCGTTCTTTGCCGATCAGCCGGCTGAGTTCAACCGCCAGTACATTGAGGACGTCACCCGGAAGCTTCGTGAAAAGAATGCAACGGTCGCCGTCGCTAACACCAAGACGGTCGACTTCCTGCGCAAAATGCAGGAAGAGGGCGTCGATTTTAACGGCGTCCTGCACCTGACCGACTATACCCTGGATAGAGAGGAACGCACCGCGGACGGCTACGCCATTGCACTTGCCCGCGGGGCTTTCGAGGCCAACAAGGACTCCATCGGCGCCTCTGTTACGAAAGTTTACGCGACAACCGGAAAATCGGGCGACTCCGAGTACAACATTTACGCCAGCATCTCGGACGGCAGCGCCGCCAAAGCGGCGAAAATTGCCGGTGAGCCCGGCGAAACGCCGCCGCACCTCATCTACCGCGCCATTGAAGTGCTGTTCCACATGATGGCACTCTGGGCCGAGAACGGCAGCATTGACGCCGCCGGCGATGCCGCCCCGAAAAAGCGCCGCAAGCCGAAAAAATCGAAAAAAAAACAAAAAATAAACCAGCCCCGCTGAAAACGCAGAAGGCCGTCCGCAAAGAGGCGGCCAGGCAGGACCGCACCCGCCGCATTCAGCGCATTGTCGCCGAATCGCTGATCGGTGCCTCCGCTGTGGCCGGCATCGTGGTCGCCATTGTGTCCAGCATTCACTGAAGATAAAAAATAAGTCATACTGCAGATTGTCGGTTTGCAGTATGACTTTTTCTTATTATTGGTGCGCGGGAGCGGGGCGGGGAGAATCACTGAATTGAGCCTGCTTCCCCGAAAAATATGGATCCAGGCCGGGCGGGTAAAATTCTCCCCGGGCGGAAGATGGGGAAAATCTCCTGATTTGCGAAAAATCACCAAAAAAAGCCGGATTTTGCGACTTGGAGAAAATTTTACCCGGTAAAAAAGTGGGGAATATCTTCCCCAGGTCTCCTGGTACTCAATCCGCTTTGCTCATCCGATACAGCCGGATCCAGTCGTCCAGCTTCAACGCCTCGGGGCGCAGGTTTTCGGCCAGGCTGCAGGCGGCCAGCATTTCCCGAATGCGGTCTTTGGGGAGACCGAATGCCTGGGAGAGGGAGTTGACGACGGTCTTGCGGCGCTGGGTAAAGGCGGCTTTGACCACGCGGAAAAAACCGGCCTCGTCCGGAAGTGGTATGGGGGTGTCCCGGAGAGTCAGGCGGATCACCTCACTGTTGACCTTCGGGGCGGGGAGGAACGAGCTGCGGGGGACGAAGAACAGCTGCTCGGCCTCGGCGTAGGCGGCAATGGCTACCGTGACGGCACCGGCCTGGCGGGTACCGACTTCGGCGCAGAGGCGTTCGGCGGCCTCTTTCTGCACCATGACGGTGATGGACTCAATGGGAAGATGCTCCTGGAGCAGTTTGGTGATAACCGGTGACGTAATGTAATACGGCAGGTTGGCGCAGACGACAACGGGCATGTCACCGAAATGCTCACGCAGCAGCGCGTGGAGATCCAGCTTCAGAATGTCGCCGTGGACGAGCTCAATGTTGTCGAAGTCGGCGAGCGTCTTTTTCAGGATGGGGAACAGGCGGTCGTCCAGTTCCACGGAGACCACTTTTGCCGCGCGGCGGGCGAGCTCGACGGTCAGGACGCCAATGCCGGGGCCGATTTCCAGGACGCCGTAGGAGGCGTCGGGGATGGCTTCGTCCGCCATTCGCGGGCAGACCTCCGGATCTATCAGGAAGTTCTGGCCGAGGGATTTCGAGAAGTTAAAGCCGTTTGCGTGCAGCAGGGCTTTGATTTCATTTGCATCGGATAAGTTCATGCGGGACCTCCAGGGGGTAATCTGCAAGGATTATAACACAGGGCCGAAACATGGTAAAATGGGACGGAAAGGATGATGACGATGTTTCAGACCGAGTGGGCGCCGCAGTGGGACGCCCTGATGACGCCCGAGACCTGCGCCGTACTGGACAAAATTGAGGCGGCGGTCGGCGAGGATTTCTACCCGGCAAAGGAAAACGTGCTGCGGTTTCTCCGCATGGACACCCCGGTGCGGTACTGCATTGTGGGAATGGACCCGTATCCGTCCTGGAATGAGCGGGACAAAATGCCCCAGGCGACGGGGCGCGCATTTGAGGTTTCGGAGCTGACCGGCCGCGGATGGGATGTCAAAATTAAGCAGGCGTCGCTGCGCAACATGATTAAGGCAATCCGGTTTAATCAGACCGGGGAGAAGATCTCCATGGAGCAGCTGCGCGGCGAGATTGCCGACGGCAGTTTTCAGATTCTGCCGCCGACGCCGTGGTTTGACGCTATGGAGGCGCAGGGTGTGCTGTTCCTCAACAGCACGCTGACCGTCCGGCCGGGGAAGGCGGGTTCTCACCAGAAACTCTGGGAACCGTTTCGCCGCATCTTAATTCCATTTCTGGACCGGCAGGGCGTCACCTGGATGCTCTGGGGCAGCAGCGCGCAAAAGGAGATCGGCGCCTATCTGGGCCCCGCGAGCAAAGTGCTGACGGCGAGCCATCCGCGCATGCCGGACTTCGTGGAGCACAACACGTTCCGCGATGCCCCCGAAATTAACTGGACAGGGTGCGATTAAAAGTCGATCTCGTCGGGGTCCTGGATCTTCCCGCCCAGGAAGGGGAGCGTGTCAATCTGGTGCATCTCCTCGTCGGTGAGGACAAAGTCGAAGACGTCCCGGTTTTCGCACATGCGGTCCGGGCTGACGGTTTTCGGAATGGGGACGACGCCGTTCTGAATCTCCCAGCGCAGGCAGACCTGCGCCACGCTTTTGCCGTGGGCGGCGGCAATGGAGGTCAGCACCTCGTTGTCAAAGCCGCGCTGTCGGCCCAGCGGGCTCCAGGCCTCCACGACGATGTCGTGGTCCTGGCAGTAGCGCACCGTCTCCGCCTGGGCGCGGCCCGGGTGGATTTCAATCTGGTTGACGGCGGGCTTGATGCGCGCCGATTTCAGCAGGGTCTCCAGATGGTGGGGTTTAAAATTGCATACGCCGATGGCACGGACCTTCCCCTCTGCATACAGGTCCTCCAGGGCGTTCCAGGTTTCGGCGTTGAGGCTGTCCGCCTCGGCGCCGAACTGCTTTTCGTTGGCGGGCCAGTGGATCAAATACAGATCCAGATATTGGACGCCCAGGCGATCCAGTGACTCTTCACACGCAGCCCGTGCGCGCTCATAGCCGCGGTCGGTATTCCACAGCTTGGTGGTGAGATAATAGGAATCGCGCGGGAGAAAGCGGATGGCGGGTTTGATGTCGGCCTCGTTGCCGTAGTAGGAGGCCGTGTCAATGAGCTGATAGCCCTGTTCGAGGGCGGCGGTGACCGCACGGGTCGTCTCGGCGCCGGTGGTCTTGTAGGTGCCGAACCCGAGGCACGGGATGCCCTCGCCGTTGTTCAGCGGGATGCGGTCGGAAAACGATGATACTGGAAAATGCATAGTGTCTCCTCCTTTTGTCTAGATCATAACGAAGTCGGGTACTCCCGTCAAACCGGACAACTGAACAAGGACAGTCGTTCGCAAATGAACAATCGTCCGAGCGGCTGCGGTTTTTATAATGAGGATGGATCGCAAAGGAGCGCCGGCAGGGATACTGCGGCGCTCCTTCCATTTTTATGTACAAGGAGGAGAGAGTCGAGTTATGGATCTCAAAGCAATCATTGATAAGAAGTCGGATATCGCGAAATGGATTGTCAGCGACATTACGCATGTGTGCAAGACGTTTGAGAAACGGAGCCCCGGCACCCGCGGCGAGGAGCAGGCCTGTGAATACTATGCCCAGATGGCCAAGGACCTTGGGTGCGACACCGCAGAGGTGGAGTCCTTCGAGGAGAACCCGGGTTCGTTCTACGGCTGGATCTACTATTCCGTCAGCCTGACGCTGGCAAGCATTGCATCCTATTTTGCCGCACCTGCGGTGACGGTCGGCCTGAATGCCGCATCGCTGACCATTGCGCTGGTGCAGTTCGGTGCCTATATTAAGATGATGGATCCGCTGTTCCCCAAGAAGACGGGCCACAACATGACCGCCATCAAGAAGCCGAAGGGCGAAGTCAAGCGCCGCATCATCTTTAACGGCCATCCGGATGCTGCCTGGGAATGGCCGGTCAACTACAAGCTCGGCGGCGTCGGTTTTGAGGGCCACGCTATCCTCGGTTTCTCCTCCATCTTCTATTACACCATCCTCGGCCTCATGCGCTGGAAAAAAGAGGGCGCGTTCGGCAAGATCGCTGATGCCGGTCTGAAGAAAGCCGGCCTCTGGGGTCTGCTGTTCGTCCCGTTCCTCATCGGTCTGTACTGGCTGTGGAATGAGAACCGCGTCGTCGACGGCGCCAACGACAACCTCACCGGCTGTGAGATGGGCATGGCCGTTCTCAAGAGCCTGAAAGATGAGGGCATTGAGCTCGAGAACACCGAAATCGGCGTCGTCCTCTCCGGCTCTGAGGAGGCAGGACTCCGCGGCGCGAAGGCCTGGTGCGAAGCCCACAAGGGCGAGTTCGACGATGTCCCGACTTTCATCTATTCCTACGACACCATCCACGACCCGAAATATCTCATGGTCAATTACCGCGACCTCAACGGCACAGTTAAGGCCGACAAAGATGTCTCGGATCTGTTCTATGAATCGGCACAGGAGCTCGGCATCCCGTGCAAGAAGGGCTGGGTCCCGCCCCTCGGCGGCGCGACCGATTCGGCAGCCTTCGCGCAGGGCGGTTTCCGCGTAACCGGCATCACCGGCCTGAACCACAAGCTGGAGAGCTATTATCACACACGCAAGGACTCCTATGACAACCTGAACGAAGAGGGCATTGCCAACTGCTTTGCCGTTACCATGAAGGTCCTCGAGAAGTTCGACCAGGGCGCCAAACAGTAAACCTGCAGACAGCAATAAATCCCCTGTATCTGGATGATACGGGGGACTCTGTTTTCTGTGCGCGATTCACGCCTTGCCGTCGGGCAGCTCCCGGAAGCCCTGGAGCATGGTGCGGTAGTAGCGGTAGAACGGGCCGGCCGGATAGAACATACCGGCAAACGCCTCATGGTCCTTGGGTTCCACCGGCATTTCCTGCCAGATTCCCGGCACAAATTCTTCGCCCTCTTTCCACTCTTTGAACGGGCTGCCTTCGGGATGTCCCTGACAGACGGTCGGGACGACGCCGTCGGAAGCGGCATAGGACTTGTCAATGCCCAGCCTCTTATTGCGGTAAAGGGAGATAATGGGCGCTGTTGCCAGAAAGATGGGGTTGATGCCCTTGTCCGGAATTTCCATGGTGCGCCAATGATGCGTCTTCCGCCCGCGGCGGTTGAAGTAGTAGGCCGTCGGAATCATGACATAGGATTTCGCCAGATCTTTCGAGAACTCGACGGTCATATTCCACATGATGTCCTCGTCCGACTCGATGAGGTTTTTGATTTCCGCTTTTTTATCCAGCGGGCTGGTAAAATGGTGGCTGTGTCTGCCCGGCGCCGTCATGAGATGGTAGTGCTCATTCTGGAAGTCGTAGAACTTGACGAGATCGGTGTCGCCGTACAGGACCCCGAGGCCGTAAATGGCAGCGCTGGCGACTGTGCGCAGCGGACGACCGATGGCGTCGCAGGCGGAGGTGCCATTGTTGGTACCCGAAATGGTGGTGGCAGTGTGAAGCCAGCTGCCATGGCCGCCCTGGAACAGGGGCGAGAGCTCTTCTTCCGGTGTCCCGGCGCGCTCTTCTTCCCAGCCCGATTCCAGCATGCTCGCAAAGAGGCAGACGGTGGGGCCGCCGAAACTGTGGCCGACGAGATTCACTTTTGCGTGTTTCCCGGGCTGGCCCAGGTCCTTCAGGACTCCGGGATAGGTCCGGCCATACCGCTCCGTGTGGAATTTCTCACTGTGTACCTTGCCGTAGTCGACGGTCCCTCCGACCAGATACGTCCAGAGTTCACAGACTCTGGTCCAGAGGCCGTTGAAGGGACCCAGCGAGGGCACATAGACCTCATAGCCGTACTTCTTCATCTCCAGTTCGAGATTCTTGGTGAAGGAGCCGAAGTAGTTGAAAATGCTGGTGAGGCCGTTGTCCATGCCGCAGCCGAGGAAGCCGTGGATGAAGACAGTTGGATAGTCATTGTACACTTTGGTCTGATTCATATTCATTCTCCTACAAAAACATAGAATATAATGCCAAACTAATTGTATCAATTGCACAAGCCACCGTCAATGTCGGCCATGTGGCCGATTTGACATTCCTGTCTGAATTCTGCTATGATCGTGTGCACAGGTCTCCGTAGCTCAGCTGGATAGAGCGTCCGCCTCCTAAGCGGAAGGCCAGCGGTTCGAATCCGCTCGGGGACGCCAAAAAAAAGCCTTAAAACCACGTTGTTATGCGGGTTTTAGGGCATTTTTTATTTCTTGCCGCATGTGCTGAAAACAGACGCCAATATATGTAAGGCTAAACGCTGATTTTTCGCATAACTACGTTGTATGGAACCTCAGCTTTTAAATCTACACCAAACCCTCGAAAGTGGCACTTTGGTGTAAAAAAATCTACACCAAAACCCCGAAAAAGGCGATTTGGTGTAGATTTTTCCGAAGCTCTGTTTTTATCAAAAACCAGCGACCTTTTTTATTGAAGTTTCCAAATTGAATCCACTTCTGATCACCCCTACAATGAGGGTGAAAAGAAAATTGAAAGGAGTGAAAAGTATAATGAAACGAATTGGAAGGAGGCTGCTGGGCATTATCATGGCTCTGGTCATGGCGGGTTCCTGCAGTGTGGGAATTGCTGTCACGGCCTCAGCTGAGCCGAAGTACGACAACAGTTGGTACAAGGACCTGGTTGTCTATCAAATCTGGTGCCGGTCATTTAAGGACTCAAATGGAGACGGCATCGGTGACCTGAACGGAGTATATCAGGAGCTCGACTATCTGAAGAGCCTCGGAGTTAACTGTATCTGGTTTTCTCCCATTTATCCCTCCCCACAGGCGGACTATGGCTATGATGTCTCGGATTATTACGGAATTAATCCGGAATACGGAACCATGAAAGACTTCGATCGACTGCTGAATGCCTGCCATAAAAAAGGCATCAAAGTTATCATGGATCTCGTCATCAACCATACCTCGGACGAATGCAGGTGGTTCCAGGAAAGTAAAAAGGGAGACAACAACCCATACCACGACTGGTACTTCTGGAGAAAAGGCAAAGTTGTCAACGGAAAGCGTCAGCCGCCCAATAACTGGGATTCCATGTTTGAGGGGAAGGCATGGGAGTATGATCCAAAACAGGATGAGTACTATCTGCACCTGTTCTCGAAGAAGCAGCCGGATCTCAATATGGACAATCCGGAAGTTCGCAATGAGGTCAAGAAGATCATGCGGTTTTGGCTGAATAAAGGCGTCGTCGGCTTCCGCGAAGACTCCATCACCATGATCTCGAAAGACGAAGGTCTGCCCGACGGGATTCCGCTTCCGGCTGCTACTGGTGTGGAACACTATTTCCAGGGCCCGCATTTTCAGGAGTATATGCAGGAGTTCCAGCATGACGTGCTCGACAACTACAATTGTTTCACGGTAGGTGAAATGGGTATTTCTACTCCGACATCGGCTATTCGGTACACAACCGGTGATTACAAGATCCTCGATATGCTAATTACTTTTGATCACATGGGCGCCGATGGCCTGCTCACAGACAAAATTCCCACGGTCTTCAATCTTCCGTATCTGAAGACCTGCTATACGGTCTGGCAGCAGCGTCTGTACGGAAAGGCGTGGTACTGTCTCTATTTGGAGAATCACGACCATGCACGCATAATCAGCCGTTACGGCAGCGAGAAGTATTGGAAAGAGAGCGGCAAGACACTTGCCACGATGTATATGTGCCTGACCGGAACGCCGTTTATCTATCAGGGACAGGAAATCGGAATGCTTAACTATCCCTATAAGCATATGAGTGAGCTCAAGGATGTTTCGACCATTAACGACTATAATACGTACAAGAGCCTTGGACTCAGCGAAGATCAGTATGTGGAAAAAGTAGTGGATCGCGTCAGCCGGGAGAATGCCCGGACTCCGGTTCAGTGGGACAGCACGGCAAACGCTGGATTCACGACCGGAACCCCGTGGAATGTAGTAAACCCGAACTATCCGACGATCAATGTTGAGGCGGAGAAGAAGGAACCCGATTCCATCCTCAACTACTACCGCAAACTGGTTGCAGTCCGTCAGAAAACGCCCTCTCTCAGCAAGGGAAAATACCAAATCTTCTATCCGACCAGTACGAAGATCTATTGCTACGAAAAGACTTATCAGGGGCAGAAGGCTCTCGTCATCTGCTCATTCTCGGACAAGAATTACGAATTTTTTGCTCCGGACGGCTATGATCTGACGAAAGGAGAGCTGGTTCTTCACAACTATAAGGATGCACCTTCGTCAGCAAAGAGCTGTAAGCTGCGTCCCTATGAGTGCCGCGTTTATCTCTACAACTAATAAAGAGAAGATCTCCCGATGTTTGGACACCGGGAGATTAGTTTTACATCGAATGAATTTCTCGACATACTTAAAAAAACAATCTCTTTTATGCAGATTTCCCTATTCTGATTCTGAAAATTATAAACGTGTTTTTGAATAGGAGGATAATGATGAGTGCAATTAAAATTGAAACAGTTTCTCTTGTGACAACAGATAATAAAGAAAATAACTTGGCGAATTATCGCAAATATATTGATGATGCAGGTGCCAATGGAGTACAGCTATTGGTACTTCCGGAGTACTCCAGTACAGGGTTGGCGAAAAATATCAGCATGAACTACATCAGTGCAGAAGAGAAGGAACTCTTTGAGAAGAATGCTGAGCCAGTCCCGGAAGGGGAAACGGTAAAGATGATTATCGAGCGGGCCAACAAGTATAACATGTATGTTGCCTGGACCATGATTGAAAGGGACAAGTTCTACACAGACAGAATCTATAACACCGCTGTGTTAGTTGGGCCAGAAGGGTATGTTGGCTCATATCGAAAGGTACATCGTGCTGGGACAGAGAAAATGATGTTCCTTGCTGGTGACAAAGGCAGTGATGTTTTTGATACTTCTATTGGGAAAATCGGATTTATAATCTGCTTTGACAAGACCTATCCTGATACGGTACGTGCATTAAAGCTGAAAGGCGCAGAAATAATCATTAACCCAACAGCGTGGCCAGGTTTGGATCAAAGATTAGGGAAATTGGATCTTTCTATGCAGTTCCATCGCTATGCCGGACGCTGCAGAGCTATGGAAAATGGAGTGTTCTATGTAGATTGCAACTTAGGCTGCAATCCAGAAGATAAGATGAATGCCGAAGGCGGCCATGCCCGGATTATGACACCTGCGGGTGAAATTCTTGCAGAAACGGGTTGGAATGAAGAAAAAATTGTCGTAACAGCAGATCCCCAAGCCTCGATAGCCGAATATTATCAGAAGATGGGAATTTCAGAAGAACAGCATCTGGATATGCTGAAGAAAAGACAAAGGTTGCATGACAAGGCTGCGATTGCAACAGATGTAGCTATGACAAATATTCGATTTTATGGCTCTGCACTTTGTAATACTTTAATGGATTTGCCCACTGCCTGGAAGGTTAAAGGAAAGTTGAAATAGAGGTATTATAAATATGTCGATATATAAAATAGCAATCTGATTCCAGAGATTTATTTTAGAAGAACAAATATACCCGCCTGTCCGGACCCAGTGCTTTTGTCTACTAATTGTTGACAGATACAAGGGAACTGGACAGGCAATTTTTGTAGCTGTTTCCGTCCCCGTTTCCTCTGAACTTTTCCTTCCCCTATTTCCTCAAAAAAGATAGAAAGCAAACGAACCTGAGCGGAGAAAGGGAACCACTATGTCGAAAAAAGAGCACGAGACCCCGGTCGATCCAGAAGCAAAGACCACCCCGAAAGAGAAGAAGCCCGCTTCCAAACGAAAGTGGCACTGGATTGTCATTATTATTCTTGTACTTGTTCTGATTGCAGTGGTCGCATTTGGTATCGTCCGAATGAATGGGCGAAAGAGCAGCTCAAAAAACAGTGCCGGCAATGCGAAAGCAACGACCACAGTAACAACCACTCATGTAGACATTACCGATCCAGGCAGTCCTCTTACTTACTCAGATTTCAGTTTTGGCGGTCGAACCGTTAAGGGATACAAGAACTTCATCGATCTCTGTGAAAAAGAGGGCGGGTCACATAACTACTATTTCGACTCGACGAGTGAGGCGTGCAAGAAGGCAAATCGGGGAATCAATGTTGATGATCTGTTCGCTTATATGGACGACGGGTTTGCCGCTTATGAGAATATTGGTGAACCTACTCCTCCGGATGCGAAACGTAATAAGATCTTTGATCAATTCGGAAAGACAGATGAAAGAGACTGGGGCAGTGATTATCCACCTTTTGAGCGCTATCCTAATGAAAACGATCCAGACATTTTTAAAAAGTACGATTATACCTTCCAAAAAGGGAAATACACCTACCACAAAATTTTTTATTTCGTAATTGGTCACCATTATGGTGAATATATGCTGATAGGAATTGAATATAGAAATCAGTGATTTAATCGTTAACTACTGCCGAAAACTTCCTGCAATAAGCCAGAAGACTCCGAATTTCAGAAAAGGTCAGGACGAAATCCACTGCCGGAGAAAAGAATCTCATATGTTCAAAAAGAAAAAGCAAGCTGAATCTATCGAGCCAAAAGAAGAGCGTATCGATACCATAGAGCAGTCAGAAGAATCTGTTTCCGCGACGGATTCCCAGCCGGATTTATCCGAATCCGGATTGATTTAGCCTCAGACCCCAAATGAGCCCGATCCTCCCAGGAAGGTGAAGAAGTCTGCTGTCTGGTGGAAGAAGTACCTGGTTATTATCATTGTGTTAGTGGTTGCTCTTGCGGCAATTGCGGCGGTTGGTATTGTACATAATCAGAAGGGAAAAACAGCAAAGAACACAGCTGGACAGAAAGCGGCAGTTTCCACTACCGAAATGACTACAAAACCAGATGTCACGCCCCCGGGCAGCCCGCTTACTTATTCCGATTTTAGCTTCGGCGGCCGGACCGTAAAGGGATATACGAATTTTATTGACCTCTGTGAAAAAGAGGGCGGGTCGCACAATTATTATTTTGATTCGGCGAGCGAAGCCTGTAAAAAGGCAAATCGTGGAATAAATATCGACGATACAATTGCATATGTAGACGGGGCAGATAACTACTGGTCAAATGGAATGGACAATAATACCATCTTTGATCAATATGGAGAAACTACTGAACTGAAACGTCAATATGGCAGTAATGATCCCAGCTTCCTTCCTCCTACTTCAGAATTGGATATGGCCAGCTATTGCAAGTACGATTATTCCTTCAAGAAAGGAAAACATACTTACCATAAAACGTTTTATCTGGTCATTACCGATCTTGCGGGTGCATATATTTTACAGGGCATTGAGTATACGATGGACTGAATTATTCAGAAGAATGCAAACCCGGCCGGTATCTTCTGGCCGGGTCCTTTGCTATGCTCCTTGATAAAGACGCTGCCAGAGACGAATTGTTTCGCCTCTGGCAGTTTCTTTTTGTCAATTTACTCCTTCAGCATCTCCTTCGGCGACACCCCATAAGGGTTCATGCAGTGCCGATAAAAGGAGGAGTAGTTGCTGAATCCGTACTGCTCAGCAGCAGAGCTGAGGGTGGCGCCGTTTTTGACATCATTCAGGATGTTATCGGTTTTCAGGCGGAGAATATACTGGTGGACTGAAATGCCCAGGTGTTCGCGGAAGACGCGGGAAATATAGCCTTTGCTGACGAACAGGGCGCTGGAGAGGTCATCCAGTGAGATGTTTTCTTTTATGTGGCGGTGAATGTAGTCAATCACGTGGGCGTAGAGGTCGAGCTGGGTCTCCGGGAGAGCGCTGTAGGGCTGCTCGGCGGCAACCCGGTTCATGGCGATCAGGAGCTGAACGAACAGGCTGCTGACGGCGGCGGGGCGGAACGGATCCTGTTTGCCGCGGTCGGCGTTGAGGAGGCTCTGACAGATAATATCCAACATCCGAAACGTAGAGTTTGTAGGACGGAACCGTGAGGTTCCGTCCTCTTTTTTTCTGTCCCAGAGCGTCCGGAGGCAGGGGTACTCCTCCAGGATGTTCTGCAGGTATGCGGTGCGGATCCAGAAGACAAACCGTTCGTAGTTCTGGTTCCGGTCCGACATCTGAATTTCCGGGTAATGCAGTTCGCCTGGGTCAATGACCAGAAAATCGCCGGGCTGGAGGTGATATTGGCGGGAGAGAACCGTGTACTTTATGTTGCCGGAGCGGAAGAAATAGAACTCGTAGTGGTCGTGGCGGTGCGGCTGGACCTTCTGGAAGGTAATGGCCTCGTTGCGGTAATGGTAGAGCTCCATCTCGGGGGCGGACATGGACTGATTCAGGGAAAAAACATCAAATGGAAGCGGCATGTCAGATATCATCTCCTCTCATCTTCCAGTTTACGTTAGGAGTGTCGTTTTTGCAATGTATTCTGCAGATTTCGCAATTTAACTCCTGTCCGGAAAAATTTAAACTGAATGTGAAATAGAAAGGGGCGTACGGGTATGAAAATGTCATTTCGCTGGTACGGCGAAACGGACCCTGTGAAATTATGGCAAATTCGCCAGATTCCAAATGTGAAGCATGTTGTCACGGCGGTCTACGATGTCCCGGTCGGAGAAGCGTGGCCGGTTGAAAAGTTGCAAAAACTCAAGAGTGAGGCAGAGGAGAACGGAATGTGCTTCGATGTCGTGGAGAGCATCCCGGTCCATGAGGATATCAAGCTCGGCCGGCCGACCCGCGACCGCCTCATTGAAAACTATTGCGAAAACATTCGCCGCTGCGCATCCGTCGGCGTCAAATGCGTCTGCTACAACTTTATGCCGGTCTTTGACTGGACCCGTACCGACCTGAATCATGTTCTGCCGGACGGTTCCACCTGCCTGGCCTACTACCAGAGCGAGATTGACGGGATCGATCCTGTTAAGGACGATCTCTCCCTCCCCGGCTGGGATGCCAGCTATTCCCGCGAAGAGCTGCGGGACCTGATCTTGACTTACCGGCAGATGACGGAGGAGGATCTCTGGGAAAATCTGGCGTACTTCCTGCATCGGGTCATTCCGGTGGCCGCAGAGTGCGATGTGAATATGGCAATTCACCCGGATGACCCGTGCTGGAGCCTCTTCGGGCTGCCGCGGATTATCACCTGCGAGGAAAACCTGGACCGCTTCCTGGCACTGGAACCGGACGTGCACAATGGGCTGACGCTCTGCACTGGATCGCTCGGGAGCAGTGCGAAAAATGATCTGCCGCATATGGCGAAAAAATACGCGGAGATGGGGCGCATTCATTTTGCGCATCTTCGCCAGGTTGCGCTGATCGACGGCGGCTTTGAGGAACACGGCCACCTCTCGGCAGACGGCAGCCTGGATTTATATGAAATCGTCAAATCCCTCGAGGACGGCGGCTTTGACGGATATGTCCGCCCGGACCACGGACGCATGATCTGGGGCGAGACCGGGCGTCCGGGCTATGGCCTGTACGACCGCGCTCTGGGAGCCGCCTATCTGAATGGATTGTTTGAAGCAGTGGAGAAAGGAAAGAAGCATTCATGAGTTATGAGATTGATCTGACGGGAAAAACGGCGGTTGTCACCGGAGCCGGCGGCGTGCTCTGCAGCATGTTCTCGAAAACGCTGGCGGAACACGGCGCAAAAGTTGCACTGATCGGCCGCACATACTCCCATGTGAAAGCAGTGGAAGACGCCATTGTCCAGGCCGGCGGAACGGCCAAAGCCTACAAGGCGGACGTCCTGAAGAAGGACGAGCTGGAGGCAGTCCATCAGCAGATCCGGAAGGATCTGGGCACCTGCGACCTCCTGCTCAACGGGGCCGGCGGCAACAATGCGGCGGCCAATACGACAAAAGAGTACTACGAGCCGGGCGATCTGGAAAAAGAAGACGTCAAGTCTTTCTTCGATTTAGACCAGGAAGGCTTTCAGTATGTCATGAATCTGAACTTCATCGGGACGCTGCTCCCGACCCAGGTCTTTGCACAGGATATGCTCGGCAGAGAAAACTGCAGCATCCTCAACATCAGCTCGATGAACGCCTTTACCCCGCTTACAAAAATCCCCGCCTACAGCGGTGCAAAATCGGCGGTGACCAATTTTACCCAGTGGCTGGCAGTGCACTTCAGCAAAGAGGGCATCCGCGTCAACGCCATGGCGCCGGGCTTCTTCGTGACGAAGCAGAACAAGGATCTTCTCTATAACGCGGACGGCACGCCGACCGCGCGAACCGGCAAAATTCTCGCCGCGACTCCCATGGAGCGCTTCGGCAAACCGGAAGAGCTGAACGGCACGCTTCTGTATCTGGCGGACGAGAATCTCTCAGGGTTCGTGACCGGCGTCACGATTCCGGTGGACGGCGGTTTCTCCGCCTATTCCGGCGTATGAGGTGAACAATATGAAACCATTCATGGACCAGGATTTTCTCCTGCAGACCAAAACCGCTCAGGAGCTGTTTCACGAGGCGGCGGAACCGATGCCCATCGTGGACTTCCACAACCACCTGGATGCAGACGAAATTGCATCGAACCGCTCCTTTGAAAACCTGACCGAGATCTGGCTGGGCGGAGACCACTACAAATGGCGCGTAATGCGCGCCGACGGCGTCCCCGAAAAACTGGTTACCGGCGACGGCGATCCCTATGACAAATACATGGCTTGGGCAAAAACAATGCCGGACCTCATCGGAAATCCGCTCTACCACTGGACGCACCTGGAACTGCAACGCTATTTCCAGATAGATGAGCCGCTGAATGAACAGACTGCGCCCGCCATTTGGGAGCGCTGCAATGCGATGCTGAAGACACCGGAATTCCGGACGCGGGAGCTCCTGGCCGGCCAGAACGTCAAAGTGCTGTGCACGACAAATGACCCGAAAGAAGATCTGCACGCCCACATTGCACTGCAGAAAGAGGAGCCGCGTTTTCAGGTCCTTCCGACCTTCCGTCCGGAAAAGGCCATGAAAATTCAGGCGGAGGGATTCCCGAAATACGCCGCAGGACTTCACTCGTTCTCCGAGATGGTCTGCTGGCTCTCCGGCCGGCTGGATTTCTTTGTCCAAAACGGGTGCCGCATTTCAGACCACAGCCTGGAGGACGGCCTCTACGTTTCCACCTCCGAGGCGACGGCGGACCGCATTTTCCAGAAGCGCATGAACGGAGATGCGGTGAGCTCCGCCGAGGCACTGCAGTACCGCAGCGCGCTGCTCCTTGCGCTGGCAAAAATGTATCGGGGAAAACAGATCGTCATGCAGATCCACATCGGTGCGCTCCGCAACAACAACAGCCGGATGTTCGCCGCCCTCGGGCCGGATACCGGATTCGATTCAATGGATGATTTCAGCTTTGCTTCGCAGCTCGCCCGTCTGCTGGACGACATGCAGGCGGCGGATGCGCTGCCGCGGACCGTGCTCTACTGCCTGAATCCGAAGGACTTCCCGACGATTGCCGGCATGCTCGGCAACTTCCAGGGCGACGGCGTGCGCGGAAAGATGCAGTTCGGCCCCGCCTGGTGGTTCTGCGACCACAAAGAGGGCATGGAAGAACAGCTGAAAATTTTCAGCGAATATGGCGTGCTCGGCACCTTTATCGGCATGCTGACCGATTCCCGCAGCTTTCTCTCCTTCCCGCGGCACGAATATTTTCGGCGGATTCTCTGCAACTATATCGGCGGTCTTGTGGAGAACGGCGAATACCCGTATGACAGGAACGCGCTCTACAGCATGATAGATAATATCTGCACCAACAATGCAGCAGAATATTTGAATTTGGAGATACAGAAATGACAGATTTTGAAAAACAGGTCTACAACATCGGCATCATGCCGGTTGTCGTTCTCGACGACCCGGACGATGCCGAGCCGCTGGCGGAGGCCCTCGTCCGGGGCGGTCTCCCCTGCGCAGAAGTCACGTTCCGCACGGGTGCTGCAGCGGAGTCCATCTGCCGCATGGCAAAGGCGTATCCGGATATGCTCGTGGGAGCCGGAACGGTGCTCTCGGTGGAACAGGCGGATCGCGCGGTCGATGCAGGGGCGAAATTCATCATCAGCCCCGGTCTGGACCCGAAAGTGGTGGCCCACTGCCTGGACATCGGGGTCCCGGTCGTGCCAGGTACCGCTACCGCCTCCGATCTGGCGCAGGCGGTGGAACTTGGTCTCAAGACCGTCAAGTTTTTCCCGGCGGAGCTCAATGGCGGCCTGAAGGCCATTCAGGCGCTGGCGGCCCCCTATACGGAACTGAATTTCATCCCGACCGGCGGGGTGAATCCGAAAAATGTATCTCAGTACCTCGGGTACCATCGCATCCTCGCCTGCGGCGGGACCTGGATGGCAAAGCCGGACAAAGTCGCAGCGCACGCATTCGACGAAATTGAACAGGCAGTGGAACAGGCGGTTCTCGCCATGCTCGACTTCCGGGTGGAATCCGCTGCAGATGGAACCGTGACGGTCTCCACCAACCGGCTGGAGCGGGCCAAAGCGTTTGCGAAAGACCACAAAATCGGCGAGTGGGCATCCCTTAATCTGATACAGAGGTGAGCGAAGTGGCAGGGAAAATTGTGACGTTCGGCGAAAATCTGGTCCGCCTGGTTCCGGACGGCTGCCAGCGTTTTTCGCAGGCCAATTCGGTGCACACCTATTACGGCGGAGATGCCTCAAATGTGGCGGTCGGTCTGGTGCACCTCGGTGTGCCCGCCGCCCATGTGACGAAAGTCCCGGACAACCCGCTGGGGCACCGGGCCATTCAGGAACTGCGCGGCTATGGCGTAGATACCTCGCATATTCTGGTCGGCGGCCCGCGCATGGGGCTCTACTTTATGGAACAGGGCCACGACGCAAGACCTTCGGCCATCACCTATGACCGAGCCGGATCTTCGTTCGCCTGCTCCAAACGGGCGGAATACGACTGGGACCGCATTTTGGACGGCGCCTGGCTGTTCCACTTCACCGGGATAGCCGCTGCACTCAATGATGAAGTGGCCAGCATCTGCCTGGATGCCTGTAAAAAGGCGAAGGAGAAGGGCGTGCTGGTCTCCTGTGATATCAACTATCGCTCCAGCCTCTGGCCGAAGGAAAAGGCCAGCCGGACGATGACGGAGCTGTGCCGATATGTGGATATCTGTTTCGCGCAGGACGCAGAAATTCGCGATGTCTTCCGCATTACGACGGATAAGACCGGGTTTGAGGGCTGCGAAGACCTCTGCGCAAAGATGAAAGCGGCTTTTCCCATGCAGACCGTCGCCATGACGCTGCTGGAAACCATAAATACCGACGAATACCGGATGGCGGGTTACATCTCCGACGGGGACAAGGCGGCAGAGACGCCGTTTGCGGAGATTCACTCCATTGACCGGGTCGGCCCCGGAGATGCCTTCGTGGCCGGAGCACTGGCGACTTTCGCCAAAGGCGGAGAGGCACAGGAGGCCGTAGAGATGGCTCTGGCCTTCTCCCGTCTAAAATTTACCGTGCCGGGCGATGTCTGCCTGGCAGGCTGGGAGGAAACGAAAAATCTGGCCCTCCACGGGGGCGCAGATGTGAAGCGATAAGGAGCAATGAAATGAAAAAAGTGCAGCAGAAAGGTTTGTCACTCTTCCTTGCCCTTTGCATGATGGCTGCGGTCTTTTGCTGCAGCGCATCTGCGGGCGAAACCGTGACACTGAAAACGGTAGCGGACACGGCTTCCTGGATCGTCAAACAGGAGCAGCCGGTCACCATTACAAAGGGCAGGCTCAATCAGAGCTATCGATATGCAGAAATCGACACGCCGATCTACCTGGTTGCGCTCCAGGATAAGGAGCAGAGCAGCGGCGCAAAAGCATTGATTCAGGCGTCTGTCCCGAAGAATTCCAATCTCGTCCTGGCGGGCTACGGCATCGGCGGACAGGTCGCCCAGCAGCTGGCGGCAGACTCCAACCTGAAGGCGCAGTATGAAATCCTGTTTACCTGCTCCTTCGGTGCTCCGGTCTCGGTTCTGACCGGAACAGAGGGCGTGGTTCAGCGCCTTGGCGACACAAAAGACCCGAACGTACGTATGCCGATTGCCTTTAAGAGCAGCGGCTATGGCGACAAGTTCGTCAGCAATCCGCTGAAAGACGGGCAGGACGCGCACGCCTCCTATACGGACCCGGATCTCTGGGGCAGCGCGGACTGCGTCGGCCACGGATTCCAGGACGATTCGAATGTCGTCATTACACTGGACCCGCAGACAGAAGTCGGGTCTGACAGCAAAGTGACTTACAAAAATTCCATCGTCAATGTGGATACAATGGCAGACCTCATCAAATATCTCCGGACCTCTTACAACAAGAATACGGCCGGCCCCATCTGCATCTCTCAGGCGGTGCTGCACCGGGACGGGGAAAATCTTCCGGTCTATCTGGTGACATTGGCCGGGCTGGAGAGCGATGGACAGGGCAATGACATCAATGCCTGCCTCCACTCCGGATTCAACCTGGAGAGCACCTATTCTCGCCGTCTCCGTCAAGTGATGACGCAGAATATTCCGGAGAACGCCAATGTGGTCATAATCGGCGACAGTCTCGGCGGCATGACGGCCGAACAGATGGCGGCCGATCCGACTATCAAAGACCGCTACAACATTCTCTATACAATGACCACCGGATCGCCGAATGTAGATCCGATTGGCCGGGAGGGGCAGGTCATCCGCATGTGCGACGTCAATGACCCGGTTCCGTATCTCAGCGTCAATCTCCCGCTGGCCCGGATGGACCGCGTGGAAGACGATGCCGGATTCGGCAAGTTCAGCTTTGATGCCCACGGCAAATACTACCGCGACCCCACCTGGAGCAAATACGACGTCATGGGTCAAAAGGGCGGCCGGACCAGCATGACGATTGACACTTCTACCGCCCACTTCTATAAGGTACCGAAATGAAATACTGTACAGAGCTGACAAGTTTCCGGCGCAAAGGCGCAGGCGTCCTGGTACAGACCGACGCGGTCCCCTTTCAGATTTACTTCCTGACGCCGGACATTGTCCGGATCCGCGCGGGATTTACCGGGGACTTCCGCGAAGAATCCTATGCCCTGATGCTGACGGGCTGGGACGACCGGATGGATGAACTGTTCCGGGGCGAGCGGGAGCGGATCGAGCCGCAGACACCGGAAATGCGGGAGACCGAAAATGAGGTCGAACTCTCCGTTACAAATGGTGTGCGGCTGGTTCTGGAAAAGAAGCCGTTTCGCATCTGTGCCTATGACAGGGACGGAACGCTGTTTGCGCGGGATCTGACTGAGATCGGCTGGACCAAGGACAACAATCTCCGCCGCCGGCACTGCGCCGAGATTCTGCCCGGCGACCGGTTCTACGGCTTCGGCGAGACGACGGGCCCCGTGGAAAAGACCGGCCAGCACATGGAACAGGCACCGAACGACACCATGGGCTACGATGCCGAAAAATCAGACCCGCTTTACAAGCACATCCCGTTTTATCTGAAGCTGAATGCTGAGACCGGGAAGTCTTACGGCTTCTATTATCACACGCCCTGGCGCTGCGCCTTTGATATCGGCAGAGCCCACAGCAACTATTGGCCGCACCGGATTTCCTTCACCGCCGAGGGCGGGGATCTGGATCTCTTCCTGATCGCCGGTCCCTCCATGGCCGAGGTCCTGGATCGGTTTACGCGACTGACCGGCCGTCCGGCCATGCTCCCGAAGGCGGCACTCGGCTACCTCGCCTCCAGCATGTACTACCCGGAGCTGCCGAAAGACTGCGACAGGGCCATTCTCCATTTCCTCGATACGGCGAAAGAGGAGGGGATTCCGGTCAGCGGGTTCCAGCTTTCCTCCGGCTACTGTGAGGAACACGGGAAACGGTATGTCTTCACCTGGAACGACGAAAAGTTCCCGGACCCGGAGGGCTATTTCTCTGCGTGTAATGACAGAAAAATTGCCAATTCGGCGAATGTCAAACCGGGATTTCTGCTGACGCATCCGAATTATTCCGCTTTCCAGAAGTGGTTTATCTCGAAGGCCGGCGAACCCTCCATCGGCAAATGGTGGGGTGGGGACGGAGCGTATTTTGACTTCACAAACCCTGATGCCCGGAATGCCTGGAAGGCAGCTCTGAAGGAACAGCTTCTGGACAAAGGCTGCCCCAGCATCTGGAACGACAACTGTGAATACGAAGGGCTCTTTGATGACGACGCCGAGGTGAATTTTGAGGGACATCCCGTCAATATTTCGCAGGAGCGGACGCAGATGGCGCTTCTGATGTGTCGGACCGCCAAAGAGGCCATGCTGGAACACAATGCGTCGCTCCGCCCCTATATTGTCTGCCGGAGCGGAAGCGAAGGCATACAGCGCTACGCCCAGACCTGGTCCGGGGACAACCGGACGGCGTGGGAGACGCTGCAGCACAACATTGCCACGATGCTGGGCATGTCCCTGAGCGGGAATCCCAACTATGGCTGCGACGTGGGCGGCTTCTACGGCCCGGCCCCGTCCCCGGAGCTTTTGGTCCGCTGGGTGCAGAACGGCATCTTTATGCCGCGGTTCTCCATCCACTCCACGAACACGGACAACACCGTGACGGAACCCTGGATGTACCCTTCCATCACACCCATCATCCGGGATGCGATCCAGCTGAGGTACCGCCTGCTCCCCTATTCCTACTCGCTGATGCGGCAGGCGCACCTTTCGGGTGCCCCCATCCTGCGGCCGGTGTTCTACGAATACCCACAGGACCGCGGCGGATACGAAAATGGAAGCGACTTCTTCTTCGGAGATGCACTGCTGGTCTGCAATGTGCTGGAGCCTGGGCAGACCGCCCGGAAAATCCGATTCCCGGCCGGAAATGCATTCTACGACCTGACAGACGGGACCCGGTACGAAGGCGGGACGACCGTCGACTACCCGGTTTCGCTCTCCTCCATTCCGCTCTTTCAGGCGGACGGCACAGTCCTGCCGTATGAAGAGGAGCATGTGCTGCATCTGCTGATCGCGCCGGGGAAGGATGCCTCGTTTGCACTGTATGAAGATGACGGCGAGACCAACGCGTATCTGGATGGGACATTCCGCGAGACGCAGTTTGCGGTGTCCCGGAAGGGCGAAGATCGTGTGACGATTTCCGCCTCCGTCCAGGGGAGCTATGCGGGCTCCTATGAGGCGGAACAGCTGGAGGTACGGTCGCCGAACCGTTCCCCGCTGGAAGTCCTGCTCGGGGAAGAGCGGCTTCCGCAGTATCTCTACAAAAAAGAATTTCTCCGCGCGGAAAACGGTTGGTATTACGACCTGGAGAAGCAGACCACAATGGTGCGCTTCCCCTGCCCGCAGGGAGATTATCGGATCACACTTTCGTTCTCGCAGAAGGATCTGCTGGGCATGTAACAAGGAGGAGCCCATGGAAATGGTAAAAAGTGAGCGGCCATTTGGCATGCGGGACAAGGTCGGCTATATGTTCGGCGACTTCGCCAACGATCTGACCTTCGTCATGGCCTCGATGGTCTTTATGAAATTCTACACAGACGTGATGCACGTCGGCGCCGGCGTCGTCGGACTGATCATGATGCTGGCCAAGCTGATTGACGCATTCACGGACATGGGCATGGGGCAGATCGTGGATCACTCCCGCGTCCATAAGAAGGGCAAGTTTGCCCCCTGGATCCGCCGCATGGCGGTCCCGGTTGCGGCTGCCTCGTTCCTGATGTATGCGGTCTGGTTTAAGGATATGCCCTACGGTTTCAAAGTTTTCTGGCTGACCTTCTCCTACTTGTTATGGGGCAGCTTCTGCTATACCGGCGTGAATATCCCTTATGGATCTATGGCATCGGCCATCACGTCTGATCCGACCGAGCGCGCCTCGCTGAGCAACTGGCGGACGATCGGCGCGACGCTGGGAAATCTGGTTATCGGTTCGGTTCTGCCGCTGATTATCTACGAGAAGAACGCCGAGGGCAATCAGGTCATCAACGGACAGAAGACGATGCTGTCCGGACTGGTCTGCTCCCTCCTGGCCATCGGCCTCTACTTTGCCTGCTATGCCATGACGACCGAGCGGGTCACGATGCCGAAGAAAGAGGGAAAGTTCTCCTGGAAAGAGTTCGGCCGGGTGCTGCACAAGAACCGGTCGTTGATTTCCATCATCATCGTCTCCATTCTGTTCGTCCTCTGTCAGACGACGTTCAACACGATGCAGGCTTATATTTACCCGAACTACTTCAACAACAGCACGGCCATGGCCTATATCTTCCTGATCGGCGGCGTGATTACTCTGGTGATCTCTCCGTTCACCGTAAAGCTGGTGGAGCGGTTCGGCAAGAAGGAGCTCTCGGTTTTCTCCGCCATCCTCGGGTTTGGCGCGACGCTCCTGATGACCATCCTGCATACGCATAATCTGGTCGTATGGCTGATTCTCTATTCCATCACCTGGGTCGGCGTCTCTATTTTCTGGCTGATCTGCTGGGCGATGATTACAGACGTCATCGATGATACCGAAGTCCATACGGGCATCCGCGCCGACGGCACGGTTTACTCCCTGTATTCGTTTGCAAGGAAACTGGGCCAGGCGGCAACCTCCGGTATTGTGGGCGGCCTGCTGTCCGCGGTCGGCTACACCAAGGAGACCGGCTTCCAGCCCTCTGTCCAGAACGGAATCTATTACATTAACACGGTGGTCCCGATGATCGGGTTCCTGCTGTTTGGATTGACGGTACTGTTCTTATACCCGCTGAACAAAAAACGGGTGGAGAAGAACGTGGAAATTTTGAAGGGAAAAGAATTAAGCCACTCCGAAAATTAGGAGGTGCATGAAATGAAAAAGCGTGGTTTTGCATTCTTATTGGTGTTAATCTTTTCAGCTGCAATTTTTCCAGTAAATGCATTTGCTGCGAGCAACGCTAAATATGTTACGCTGCGCTATATTGTGGGAAGTAAAGATGAAGCAAATACGTTCTGGTATAGCGATGAATTGTTTGATCAGAGCTCCTATCAATTTCGAAAAGATCTTGCACTTATGACCTTTGGCCTGTCATCGGTTTCGGGAGCCAGTAAAGATGCAAGAAATGAGAAGCGAGTCGACAAAGAAAATCAAAACTATATCAGCTTTGCCCGACAATGTGGCTTTAAAAATATTCAAAGCAATAAATGGATGACGAAGATCCCGGAAAAGAATTCCATGGGCGTGAATTTCTCGGAAAAGAAGATTCAGGATAATAAGGGAAAATGTACGCTGATTGCTATGGGAATACGAGGATCTGGATACCGCTTGGAATGGTACAACAATTTTGATGTCGGATTTAGCGGTGAACATAAAGGGTTCCGTACCTCCAGGGATATTGTTTTGAAAGCACTGAAAAATTACATCAGAGAGAACGAGATTTCAGGCCGGATAAAAGTATGGTTCGGAAGCTACAGTCGAGGTGCTGCAGTGGCCAATATGGTAGCTGGCAAATTGGATGATGGCTATGCCTTGAGTGATGCCATTTCATTGGATAGAAATGATATTTATTGCTATACTTTTGAGCCTCCGATGGGTGCTAAAAAATCAGAGGTAAAAGGAGCAAAGTATAACAACATTCACAATATTGTCAATCCAGCAGATTTGGTTTGTTTTGTAGGTTTTCCCTGTTGGGATTTTGCAAGATATGGAGTGGACCATATTATTCCGACAAAATCGAAAGAGCCTCAATATGCTCGATATGATGCCCAGCTAACTGAAAAACTAAAATCAGTGCCGAATGACTGCGATAACAAATATTGGCCAGATGATTACCATCCGATTGGCAATTCTCCTGGAACGCAAGAGGAATATCTGCAGAAACTGATTACAGCATTATCTACCAGTTTCGTAACTTCTCGAGAGGATTTTGTTCTGAATGTGCAGCCGTATTTTCAGACTTTGCTGATGGACTATAACGCTTTGGAAGATAAAAAGAAAGATGAAGTAATTCCGCTTATTTTGAATGAAGTGGAGAAAAATATTTCTCAGATTCTGACTGGTTCAAAAACACTTTCGGATGTGGTTTTGAATTGTCTAAATGAAAATGGCTATTCCTCTTACAATTCCGATCGTGTAAAGCAAATGCTCACAGTATTGAGTGAGCGATTGCTTCGTATGGAAAAACAGTACCCAGACATAACAGCTACCATGCTGGCAAATGTTCTGCAAATGTTTTGGGCGCATAGCGGAGGACCTTGCTACTCCTGGATTTCTATCCTCCCTGAAGATTATTTGATTGGACATACTGCCTATAGTTGGCAGCAATAACAATAATGAAAGAGTGAGAAACTTGAAAATCACAAACAAACTGTTGGCCATGCTCCTGGCCGTCGGCTTGGTCCTGACCAGCGCCACCTGCGCATTTGCGTATAACGCGAATCCGACTTCAGACAAGAGCCAGTGGATTGCAATGGCAAACCGAATTCCGGAGCAGGGCATTACGCTGATGAAAAATGACGGCGCTCTGCCGCTGAAAAACAGAAAGGTGAATCTGCTTGGATACTGTGCCTACAATCCGGTCTACACCGGCGCGGGTTCCGGCAACGTCGCATCCAATACAAATGTGTCCTTCCTGAAGTCTTTGAAGGATGCAGGAATTGAAGTGAATCCGGCGCTCCAGCAGGAGGGCAACTACGAGGTCAAGCAGACGGAAAACGAAGGCCTGCTGGCCAAGCAGCGCAACTTCTTCCCGAGCCTGGAGCAGCACGAGGTGTCAGTTGATAACTTTAAGGGCAATGCCTCCTTCGAGAACATGAAAAAATACTCCGATACGGCCATTATGGTAATCGGCCGCAACGGCGGCGAGGGCAGCGACTTATACGACTACAACAGCGTCGACGGCCGCGACTACCTGGAACTCAGCAAGAATGAAGAGGACATCCTCAGCAAAGCATCGCAGACCTTTGATCATGTCGTGGTCATCCTCAATACGGCGAACATGCTGAGCATGAACTTCCTGAAAAAGTATAAAGTGGATGCGGTCCTCTGGGTCGGCATTCCCGGCTCCTACGGCCTGAACCCGGTCGGCAGGATTCTGACCGGCGCCCTGAACCCAAGCGGACGGCTCCCGGACACCGTTGTCTATGACAACAGCAGCATACCGGCTGTCGCCAACGGATGGGGCAAGAAGGCCTCCAATGCGAAAGCCTATTACATTGACTACGTCGAGGGTATCTACGTCGGCTACAAATGGTTTGAGACCGCCGCCGCGGAAAAAGTCATCAACTACAAAGACACGGTTGCATTCCCGTTCGGCACCGGACTCTCCTATACCACGTTCTCCCAGAAGATGAGCGGCGTCCCGGGAAAGATCAAGCCGGATGACAAGTTTACCATTAAGGTGAAGATTACGAACACCGGCAATGCGGCCGGCAGAGAAGCTGCGCAGGTATACGTAACCGTTCCTTATACCAAGTATGATCAGGCGCACGGAATTGAAAAATCTGTGGTATCTCTGGTCGGCGTCGCCAAGACCGACGTCCTGCAGCCCGGCAGTTCGCAGACCGTCAAGATTCCGGTGGACATAGAAAAACTTGCTTCTTATGACTCGTCTTACAGCAACGGCAACGGGACGAAAGGCGCCTACATGCTGGATGCCGGCAAGTACGTATTCTCCCTGCGCAGCAACTCCCACGATGTCATCTCCTCCGATACGGCGGAGCTGAAAGAGAGCCATTTCTTCAGCGGCGCCGACAAGCGGAGTACCGATCAGCAGGCAGCTTACAACCAGTTCAGCGATGCGGCCCGCGGCACCTATCTGTCCCGCAGAGACGGCTTTGCCAACTACAAGACCGCCATGAACTCGGTTTCGAGCACCATTAAAGATATGACCTTCCAGAACAGCCCGAATACCTATCTGAAGGACCTGGACAAGAAGGTAACGAAACATTACGTCAAGGGCGTCGACTACGATGCACCCGGCAACTTAAAGTGGATCGACCTCGCGGGCAAATCCTACGACGATCCGATGTGGCAGAAGCTGATCAGCCAGATGTCCCTCAAAGACCTGGACGACCTGACCCGCTATGGCAACTACCACACCGTTGAAATTAAGTCGATCGGCCACCCGCAGACCTACGCCATCAACGGCCCTCTGGGCATTACGAACCAGTACAACGACAAAAAACGCGGCGTCGGCTACTGCACCTCGGAGCTCCTGGCAGCTTCCTTCAACCCGGATCTCGCCTATGAGTATGGCTGCGATTTAGCGGATGAGGCGCACATCTTTGAACAGATGGGCATTTACGGCCCCGGCTGCGATATCCACCGCACTCCGTACAGCGGCCGCAACTTCGAGTACTTCTCCGAAGACGCTGCCCTCAGCGGCATTATGGCTGCGAAAGAGACCAGAGGCCTGCGTGATAAAGGCATGGTCACTTACACGAAACATTTTGCACTGAACGACACCGAGACGCAGAGAGGCGGAAACCTGCACACCTATGCAAACGAGCAGTCCATCCGTGAGATCTATCTTCGCCCGTTCGAGGAGGGTGTCAAAGAAGGCGGCGGAAACGGCATGATGGGCGGCCTCAACATGGTCGGCGATGTCTGGACCAACTGCAACGAGCACCTGATGACTGAAGTCCTGCGCAACGAATGGGGCTTCCGCGGCGTCGTCTGCTCCGACCAGGATCAGAACCAGATGACCAACAAGACCTACATGGCTGGTGACACATTCCTCCGCGCCGGATCCGATATCTGGATCGGCTTCGTACCCATGCTGAAAGACATCAGTTCTACCAGCGATGCAGATATCTATTACCTGCAGCGGATGGCCCACCATGTTCTCTACGCTGAGGTCAACTCCTATGCCATTGCTGCCAGCAGCAACGCATTCGGCATCAGCACGAAAATCATGAAGGCCAATGACCCGTGGAACATCATGGGACTTTAATTCGACAATAATAGTTACTCATTGAAGAAAGGATAGAAAAATTTCTGCGTTGTGCTCTTTTTTCGAACTTTTTTGTCGCAGCTTTCCTCAGGACATTTGGAAAAGGGAAAATCCAATCATTCCTTTTATGCAAATGTTTTAAGAAAGGAAAGTATGAAAATGAAAACTCGAAAAACCATTCGAAAAATCGTCTCGCTCGTTCTGGCGGTGATGATGATGGCAAGCGCATTTGCGTTTACGGCAAATGCAGCTGAAAATAATAGTCAATCTCTTTCGGAGATCTTGGCCAAATCTTTTGCTCAGGCTACAGTCGTACCAACAGCAGAAAATCCTTTGACTTATTCTTATAAAGCAGAATTCACTGCAAGAGATGTTATCGGACGTGTTGTTACTTCAGATCGTACTTGGGAAGACGATTCCGATTTTGTAGTCGATTTCTATTTGAACAAAGAAGCATACGATCAAGGTGCTCAACCAGTTTTTTCTCATACTGCATATTTTGACGGAAATGGTAAATATCATCTGATCTATTCAGACACGTTTTCACAGAAACCGCCGGCAACTCTTTATTGGGTTGTAGAGCCCTATGCTGATGTATATTTTTCACCATCACATGGAACAGCATCTGCCCAGTTAAAAGTATGATATAATTTTTCACTATAAACAAAATCACCCCCATCTCACGATCAGAAGCGCCTGCTCCGGACCCTCATCACATCCAGGGGCAGGCGCTTCCTTTCTGCCCAAATCGAGGCTGTTCTGTTTGTTTCTGACAATATATCCAAAAAATATTCAAAATTGCGGAATATAATTGACAATTTGTTGACGCTTTCCTGCACACTTGTGCTATATTGAGAATGGATGAAACCACTTGGGTATTTTTATTTTGGGAGGAATATTATGGGTATCAGAGAACAAAGGCTGATCAAACTGGCCAAAGTCATGTGTTCGGACGATCTCAAAATTGACGCCGAAAGTCCGGAGTATCAGGTCCTGGACTATCTTCTGAACGATGACGAGCTGGCTGTGATGAGCGAGATGAAACTGGTCACGCCATGTACGGCGAAGAGCCTGGCCAAGAAGGCCGGCATGCCGGTGAAAAAAGTGGAAGAGCTGATGGAGGAAATGGTCCAGAAAGCCTTCTTCATCGACGTGCAGATCCCGGTTGTGGGAAAGAAGATCTATATGCTGGTGCCGTTTGCACCGGGTATTTTCGAGTTCCAGATGACGCGGGAAGACGTCCCGGAGGAGCTCAGCCGTCCCATCGCCGAAATGTTTAAGCGCCACGCATTTGACTCACAGTTCGACATTGCACCGACCAACCCGATGGGCGTCGGAATTATGCGTGTTATACCTGTGGAGAGTTCTCTGCCTGCAGATACGAAAGTCCTGACGATGGACCGCATCAGCACCTTGATCGAGACCACGGTCGGGGGCTTCTGCCTCGTGCCATGTCAGTGCCGCCGGGTCCGCCGCCTGATGGGCGAGGGGACCGGAGATCTGGAAGACGGCATGTGCCTCTACATGGGCCCGCTGGCCGATTCCATGCTGCGGCATGGGCGCGGCAAGCGCATCACGAAAGAAGAGGCCTATGCGCACCTGAAGCGGACGGAAGAGCTTGGATGCATGCACCAGATTACGACGCTGGAGAACGGCATTACCTTTGCCATCTGCAACTGCCAGCCGCAGAGCTGCATGGCCATTGGCGGGGCCGCGTACATCGGCGCGCCGAACATGGTGCGGAGCAACTATGTCTCTGAGATCGACAAGGAGAAATGCGTCGCCTGCGGCCAGTGCGTCGAAGTCTGCGCCAACAATGCGCTGCGGCTCGGCCAGAAGATCTGCACCAAGACGCCGATTATCCACAAGGAGACGGAGCTCCCGGACGAAATTGAGTGGGGCCCCGAGCGCTTCGATCCGGACTACCGCGACCACAGGAAGACGGTCGTCGAGACCGGAACGGCCCCCTGCAAAACCACATGTCCCGCCCACATTGCAATCCAGGGATACATCAAGCTCGCCGCACAGGGCCGCTATATGGATGCACTGGAATTAATCAAGAAGGAGAATCCGTTCCCGGCGGTCTGCGGCCGCGTATGTCCGCATAACTGCGAGAGCGAATGCACCCGCGGCGAAATTGATGACCCGGTCTCCATCGACGAGATCAAGAAGTTCATCGCCGACCGGGAGATCGAGGAAGATCAGCGGTTCGTTCCGAAGAAGCTCTGGCACCATGACAAGAAGATTGCGGTCATCGGCTCCGGCCCCGCCGGCCTGTCCTGCGCCTACTACCTCGCCGCCGGCGGCTTCAAGGTAACCGTCTTTGAGAAAGAGATGATGCCGGGCGGCATGCTGACCGTGGGAATTCCTTCGTTCCGCCTGGAGAAAGACGTCGTCAACGCAGAAATTGATGTTCTGCGCGCGCTGGGCGTCAAATTCCGCTGCGGCATTGAGGTCGGCAAAGATGTCACCATTCCCGAGCTCCGCGAGCAGGGCTATGAGGCCTTCTATCTTGGCATCGGCCTGCAGTACGGCGGCAAGCTGGACATCCGGAATGAGGATGCCCAGGGCGTCATGACCGGCGTCGATTTCCTCAAGAGCGTGAATCGCGGCAACGATGTCCATCTGGATGGCAGGGTTGTCGTCATCGGCGGCGGCAATATCGGCGCCGATGTTGCTCGAACCGCTATGCGTTACGGCGCCGAATCGGTCGATCTCTACTGCCTGGAGTCCTACGAGGACATGCCGATGGGCGACGAGGACAAGCTGAACTGCGAGGAGGACGGCATTACCATCCACGCCGGATGGGGCCAGACGGGCATCGTCAAGCGCAACCACGCCTGCAAGGGCATCAAGTTCCGCAAGTGTATCTCCGTCAAGAACGCTGAAGGCCGGTTCGATCCGCAGTTTGACGACAGCGTCACCGACGAGGCTGAGTGCTCAACAGTGCTCTACTGCATCGGTCAGCGCGTCGACTGGGGCGGCCTCCTAGAAGGCACGAACGTCGAGCTCAACGAGCGCGGCCTCGTTAAAGTCAATCCCCTGACCTACCAGACCAGCGAATACGATATCTTTGCGGGCGGCGATGTTGTCACCGGTATGAAATTCTGCATCGATGCCATTGCGGCCGGCAAGCAGGGCGCCATCTCCATCAGCCGCGCGGTTTGGAAGGGCCACAGCGTCTCCCTGGCGCGCGACCGCAGAGAGTATAAGGAGCTGGATAAATCCAATATCGACTTCGACAATGTCAGCTACGACAATATCTCCCGACAGGTCCCGGGCATCAACGCGGCGAAGGCGCACACCAGACGCGATGAGCGCATTACCTTCACCGAAGAGCAGCTCAAAAAGGAGACGGCCCGCTGCCTCGGCTGCGGCGCCACGATTGTGGACCAGAACCGCTGCATCGGCTGCGGCCTCTGCACCACGCGATGCAAGTTCGACGCCATCCACCTCGTCAAGAAGTTTAACGAGTCGATCCACCCGGTCCGTAACCGCAAGAAATTTGTTGAGAACTACCGCCAGGAGCGGGAGATTAAAATTAAGATCGCCAAGGCGAACCAGTGACGGGGCGCCTCCATGCATGAACTGACACTTCTTTTCGGAGTGGCCGAAAATGTAGAACGGGTCATCCAGGCTAACGGCATTGACCACGTCGACGCCGTCGTTCTGGATGTCGGCGAGGCCACCACCGTGGTCCCCGCGTTTCTGGAAGACGGCTACTCCGTCGTCTCCGACGAATACGATTTTCTGCGCGGCTCAAAGCTGATCATCCATGTCGTCAAGGCAGTGGGCCGCTGTCGCGTCTGCGGCGAAGAGTATCCCATCGTGGAAAACAAGGGTATCTGTCCCAACTGCGGCAGCTTTGACAAAGAGGTCATCGCCGGGCAGGATTTCATCATCCGGGAAGTCCGGGTGCTGGAAACGGAGATGAACGAAACAAAATAATTCTCTGGAAACAAGAAAGACGATCCGCCTGGCGGATCGTCTTTTGTTGATTTGCTGATTATTTTAAAGAGCCGGATATTCTGCAGTAATGGTATGGTTTTCGCCATACTCTTCGTTGGTATTGGTAGTAACGCGAGAGACGCTTCCATTGTTATAACTCATTTTGATTGTTTCGGTTACTTTTGTTTTCGGGGTACCGTTCCAATGATAGTTGTTGGTGATTTTCGTCAGATTGTTATTGCTGTCATAAGTTAAATTGAGTGTGCCAATTTTTTCATCGCCGCCAAAGGTCTTGTAATTGATTTTAGTGACGCGACCCTGCTTATCGGTGGTGTAAGTGAATTTGCCATATCCCTCGTTGTACTCAAAGTCAATGTAAGAGACGGCGCCGTTCTTATAGCTGATTTTGTAGGTGGAGGAGGTCTCTTTCTCAACTACAATATTGAAATCGTTGATTGTGACAGAGGTGGGCTTACCTTTCGAATATTTAATCGTGCTGTCGTGAGAAGCCGTATTGTAGCGGAAAGAATTTAGCAGGCCATTGCTTACGTTATAAGAAGCAATGCGTCCGTTTTCATTCTGGATACTGGTGATTTTTCCCTGCGTAATGGCATCTGAAAACATCAGATGAAGTCCTTCTGTGTAAAAATCTGCTGCTTCACAGAGTACGATATTTCTCAGATTTGTGTCCTTCGGCAGCATAAACAGAATGTCATATGGATCGCAGCCATTGCTGCCATAGGTCAAAGTACCATTGTCATAGTTATATGTGTAAGTCGTACCGTTGTCTACGATCTGGCTCAGGAAATAGACCGGATCGCTCCCGGGCTCGGCGGCGAAAGCCGAGGTGGGCAGGATGATGAGGACCATCATCAGGCTGAGCAGAAGCGAAAGGGCTAGTCTCATTCTCTTTTTCATTTGAATTTCTTCCTTAGGTTTTCGGTTTTGTATGTATTGAGAGGAAGGTGGGAAAAATAGTTCAGGGGAAGCCATTTCCAATATCTACACCAAACCTCGAAAAATGGGCCTTTGGTGTAAAAAAATCTACACCAAACCTCCGAAAAAGGCGATTTGGTGTAGATTTTCAGGACGATTCGTTCTGGCTTTTCCGAAATTCCTTCGGCGTGCACCCATATATGTGCGAAAACGCGGCGCTGAACTTGCTGGCATTGCTGTAGCCGACCTTTCCAGCAATCTGGATGACGGGGAGAGGTCTCGGTCAGGAACTGCGCCGCCATCGTTACAGCTGGCAATAGCATTGCACCGCTTGTCGGGGCGGACACCTGGTCCGTAACGGTTGAACGGCTTGGCTGATCTTTGACCGGAAATTAACCTTATTGCTTGTGCATTTTACAAAATGAAGGAATAATAAAGATATCAGGTTTGCAAACAGATATCACTACTGGATAATGCTGAGAGAGGACACCAGGTGCCGTGACCCGATGTCCTCTCGTTTTCCTGCAAAAAAATCCGCTGTCCCGGCGAAATGGAAAGTGTTGATTGCTCCATTTATAAACAAAGAAGTTTTGGCTTATCCCGGGCGGCGGATTTGTCTTTATCTTACTGGCACGGGACCGTGTCGAATATAGGCAGAGCGATTGATACGATACAAATTCCGGCCAAAACTGAAATTTGCCAACCTGAAAACCGGTACAGAACCCGGTAAAAGAGCTTTTTGACGTAAAAAAATCTGCATCAATCCTCCGATTCGGCGGATTGGTGCAGTTTTTATATTCTATGGATTCAGCTGCAGAAGTAATGATACGCGAACTCCTGGTCACCGTTTTCTGAAATAACCCCATCCTGCAGCAGAAAGGCGTGGTCACAGAGGGCACGGACACAGCGTTTGTCGTGCGTAATGGTAATGAGCGTGGTGCCGCGGGCGGCGCAGTCCTCATTCAGGATGGCCATCAGATCTTCCAGGTTCTCGTAGTCCTGGCCGACTGTGGGCTCGTCCAGCAGCAGGATATCCGGCTCACCGGCGAGGATGGCGGCCACGGAAACGCGGCGCTTCTGGCCCTCGGAGAGGGAGGCGGGGTGCCGTTCCCGGATGTCCTCCAGGCGGAACTGTCGAAGGATGGATTCGGTCTTCTCCTCGGAATGACAGCCGAAGTAGATCTCCTGGTAAACTGAAGGCATGAACAGCTGGTAGTTTGGGTTCTGATAGACCATGCCGACGCGCTTATACCAGTCTTTGGTGCCCCTTTTCTGGCGGGAAAATTTTGGATCGAGCGCCTGCTCAATGCGGCCCCCGCTTAAGGGGTTGAGTTTGGCAATGCAGCGCAGCAGCGTTGTCTTGCCGCAGCCGTTCTCCCCGAGGATCAGGACCTTCTCCCCGCGGTAGACCGGGAAGGAGACGTCTTTCAGGATTTCCCGCTTCCGGGCCTTGAACTGGACATGCTTCAGCTCCAGCAGCGGATTGTCGTGCGCGATCCACTGGCTGGACTCGGAGGCGGATCCGACCTCTTCCGTCTGTTCTGCGGCAGCTTCTTTTGAGACCTGCTGCAGCTTGCCGTTGGAGATCCGCCAAATGGTGTCAATATAGGGCAGTACGGCGTCAATTCGGTGCTCGACAATGAGGATCGCATAGCCGAGTTTATGGGCAAGGCGCGTGAGTGTCTGCACGAGAAAAGCGGCGCCCTGCCGGTCCAGGTTGGCCAGCGGTTCGTCCAGCAGCAGCACTTTCTGACCGGTGGCGAGGGAGGAGGCGGTGATTAACCGCTGCTTCTGGCCGCCAGAGAGCATGCGCGGCTTCCACTGGGGGTCGAGTTCCATGAGATCACAGCTCTCGCGGACTTTCTGGTCAATGATTTTGGGAGCGAATCCGAAGTTCTCGCAGCCGAAGGCGATTTCGTCCTCTACGGTCTGATGCAGTATCTGCTCGTCGGCGTTCTGCAGGACGATGGAGACATCCCGGCAGATCTTGCCGATGGGCTCACCGAGAATTGATTTCCCATTGATCTCAATTTCACCGGAAACCGTGCCGGAGATGGAGTTGGGGATGATGCCGCAGAGCAGTTCCAGGATGGTACTCTTGCCGTCGCCGGAGTATCCGGCGAGGAGGGTGACTTCCCCAAACTTCCCATAAAAGCTGGCGTCGGTGAGCACGGGCTTATCGGCGCCTTCGTATTGAAAGGTTACGTTTTTGAGTTCAAATGCATTCATACGACTGCCACCGTGACTACCATGGCGATGGCCAGGACAAGGAAGACCCAGTCGCGGGCCTTCATGCGGATGGGGCGGTAGACAGTGCATTCGGCGTCCCCGTCAAATCCGCGGGTCTCGATGGACAGCGACAGCGTGTCGGAGATGCCGGTGATACGCATCATCAGCGGAATGAGGAATGCGCGGTAGAACACGCGTGGATTCCACATGCCCATGACGCCGCGGGTGCGCATGGCCTCCCGGACACGGCTGACCTCGTCCCGAAGCATGGGCAGAAATGAGATGACGATGAACATGGCCAGCGTCATCATACGCGGTGCGCCGAGGTGGTTCATGCAGCGGACCAGGTCTTCCGGCTTCATACCGATCATCGGGATGCAGCCGAGGCACAGGGCCAGAATGCGGTTTGTGGCGTACAGAACCTGCTGTGCATCATGTGAGACGAGCCAGGTGACGCCGCAGAAGACAAAGCCCAGAACGGCGGCGACCGGGATCATGGTGAGCGAGGCGCGCCAGTACCCGAAGGCAATCATCAGGAGATACAGAGCCAGTTCCAGCCAGAGGCACACCGGATCTTTTGAGAGAGCCATGCACCCGAAAAAGATGACGATGGAGGCCAGCAGACAGAAGAGCGGGTAGACCGGATTCGAGGCGAAAAGTTTGCTGCTCAATTCTTGATCGCTCCTGCTTTCTTGAGTTCTTTGTAGATCTTCATGCCGAGGAAGGCGCCGAGGTAGGAGACGGCGAGGACGGCAAATGTCATGCCGATCGTGAGACCGACCGAGCGCTCTGCAACATGGACCATCATGTCACTGCCGAACCAGAGGTTGTAGAGGAAGTTGAACGGGAGTGAGAGAGGGGTAAAGAGGCCGATGATAGAGGCCAGTTTTACCGGAGAGTCATACGCATGGATGAAATAGAGCAGAAGCTCTACCACAATGCCGCAGACCAGGGTGACAAAGAACATGACTGTGGACATGGCCAGCTGAAGCAGTGCAATGCAGAGCGTCATGATGAGGACGGAACCTGGTTTACGTACCTTGCAGGCACCTATTGTAACGAACAGGCATTCCTGCAGGCCCGTGACCAGCTGTGCAATGCCGAAGATGACGGTGAGATACGGAACCACCAGCGGCATGACTGCACAGGTGACCATGGCGACAGCTGACATGATAGCCAGATAGACGATATCCTTGACTTTGAATTTCTGGAAATAGTGCGACTTCTCCTTTTCCGCAGCCAGAGTCGGCGTCGGAGCAGAGGCATTTGAGAGATCTTTTGCCATAATATTTCCTTTCCAATTAACTGGTTACCTGCTGCTAACTTACGAAAACTGAGTATATCGGCATTGCCTGTAGAAGTCAACGAAAGGTTGTATACAACCATTTGCATTTCTGCAACTGCGCCATTTGACAAATTCTGTGAGATATGCAAAAGTATTTTTTGTTAGCGGATGCTAACTACCGACGTGCGGTTTGTCCGCGAAATATTTGAAAGGAAGATCGAAGCATTATGAACACCAAAGCAAATCATAAGATTTTCAACCGCATGGTTGCGGTTTTCATGGCCCTCCTCTGCATGATGGCCATTGCGGTCCCGTCTGTTATGGCGGCATCGAAGAAAGTGGCAAACGGCACTTATACCGTCCCAATTGAGCTCTATAAAGCATCTGAAAACCGGAAATCCATGGCCGCAGGCGCTTTCAAGGGTACTGCCAAGGTAAAAGTCTCCAAAGGCAAAATGACCATGACGGTCTACACCAAGAAGTTTGAGAAGAGCGGCATTACCCCGAAGCAGCTCGACCTGAAGGTCAAATTCGGCAACTCCTGGGTTAAGGCAAAAGTTGTATCCAAGAGCAAGAGCGGTTATCCGACTGCACTTTCCTTCCCGGTCGCATCCCGTTCCACTTTCCTGCCGTGCCAGCTGAACCCGCATGTCGCTGCAATGGGCAATCAGTACGTCGCTGCTCGTTTCAAGATCTCCTGGGGCAGCATGCATAAAGCATAAATTTAACCCGGCTATATTTCATGGCGAGCAGCAGGCATGCTGCTCGTCTTCGCAAGTAAGAGAGGTAGATTCCAATTACCATCAACGGTCTCAAACTTCTGCTCTGTTTCCATCCCACCGAGCGGCCGTCCTGCAGCGTCTCGGAGCTTTCCCGGACCCTGTCGGAAGAACCCTATACGGTCAGCCGGATGGTGACGAGGCTCTGCAAAGAGGGATATCTCGAGAAAAATGAAGCCCGGGTCCCGTCTCTGACTGAAAAGGGGAAAGAGGCCTGGTGGCACTATTCGGCAAGGCTTGACTGTGTCTGTGACCACATGCTGGAAAACGGCGTGGACCCCTCCGATGCCAGTGAAGATGCTCTGCACATTGCTTTTGAGCTGACCGATGCGTCTTTTGAGACGCTCCAGGCCCGCTACCAGAATCTCGGGGCTTTTCAGGAGATCGCCGGGCAGAACCGTGTCTCCGGCGCTGTTGTGATACAGCACTTTCCCAGCCTGAAGCAGGCCTGCCCGTTTCTGATTATGGAGGAGGGCATCCCTGCCCCCATCAATCGGACTTTTACCCATCCCTGCCATGTCTCGATCCGGGATGGCAGCGGAACGATCTCACTGGTTGCCCGCGCCAATGCGGCTGGGGGCAGTCTTCACGAACTCGCTTACTTTGACAAGGGCAGCTGGATCATTGCCGAGCGCCGCGGAGATATCTTTTCCATTCCGCTGGATGTTATGGAATTTACCAATGCCGGCGGCATTTCCTGCCTCTGCTTCCAGGGCAGTCTTCCGTTTCGGCTCCGCTGGAAACAGGCGGCGGAAAAACAGGTCCAGTTTCTTCTGACCTTTGGGATGTAGGTGTGCCATGAAAGAAAAAAAGATAGCAAAACGGCGTGAGAACGAGAAACAGGTTGTCCGCGCCATGATCACCCTCTATTGCCGCAGAAATCATCATGATCCGGGCGGCGGCCTATGTCCGGAGTGTGCGGCTCTTGCGGACTACGCCAGCGCACGTACGGCCCACTGCCGCAGGATTCCGATTAAGAGCTACTGCCACCGCTGTCCGCACCCGTGCTACAAGCCGGCCATGCAGGAACAGATCAAAGAGGTCATGAAGTTCTCCGGTCCGCGGATTATGCTTTATTACCCCGTTCTGGCCACCAGGCATATGTATTATCTGGCTTTGGGACGGCATGAGCGGAAGAAAATGGAGAAGAAACAGGAATCTTATGAAAAGTAAAAAGAAAGGCGATTACCCGCAAAAGGGGTAATCGCCTTTTCTGTTCTATGAGTAGAAAATCCATCAAATTTTTGACCCTAAATATCTATCTGCCGGTTGGGTTAAACCATACGAGGCAAAGCGCCCCTTATGATGCGAGATACTTCAGTCTGCCCTCTTCGAACCCCTGAATTCCGAGGCCGGGGGCATCGGAGACGGTGACATCCTTTTCCTCGAAGACGGCGCCGCCGAGGATCGGATCTTCGCGGCAGAGGACAGGGCCGTCCAGGTCGATTTTTGTGATGATGCTGCGGGCACAGGCCAGCTCCACAGCGGCGTTGACGGAGACTTTTGCCTCCAGCATGCAGCCGAGCATGCACTCGACGCCGTAGACTTCGGCGGCATTGACAATTTTCATGGCGTTCCAGATGCCGCCGCATTTCATGAGTTTAATGTTGACCATATCCGCCGCGTGGCGCTGCATAATGGTCAGCGCGTCGGCCGGGGAGAAGACCGCCTCGTCGGCGAGGACCGGAACCGGGCTGTGTTCGGTGACATACTGCAGACCGTCTAGATCAGTGCCTTTGACCGGCTGTTCGACGAGTTCCAGGTTCAGGCCGCGGTCCTGCATGGAATTCAGGATGCGGACGGCCTGCTTGGGGGTCCAGGCCTGATTGGCATCAATTCGGATGCGGGGCTCGGGGCCGGCGGCGCCGCGGACCGCATCCAGGCGTGCGACATCCAGCGACGGATCAATTCCGACTTTGACTTTCAGGGTGTCATAGCCGCGTTCCATGGCATTTCGGGTGTCCTCAGCCATGGTCTCCGGATCGTTGACGCTGATGGTGATGTCGGTAGAAATCTTCCTGCGGGCACCGCCGAGCATTTTGTACACCGGCACGCCCAGCAGCTGGCCGTACAGGTCGTAGAGCGCCATGTCCACGGCCGCTTTTGCAGAAGTGTTGTGAATAAGTGCGTCCTGCACGGATTGAATCAGCGGCTCAAAGGCGTCCACTTCCCTGCCGACGATGGTCGGGGCAATATGGTCCCGGATGGCGCCGACGATGGCGCCTTTTGTGTCGCCGGTGATGACGCCGGTAGGCGGTGCCTCGCCGTAGCCGACGGAGCCGGTGTCCGTGTGGATTTCGACGATGATGTCTTCGACGGAATCGACGCTGCGGAGCGCTGTTTTAAACGGGACGCGGAGCGGCACCGAGATTTCGGCGAGCCGCACTTCTGTGATCTTCATAGTGACTCCTTTATGCGTTGGCGAGGGCGACGATGGCGTCCCCGATAATTTTTTCGGCTTTGATCAGCTGATCCAGCTGGACATACTCGTTGGGGAGGTGCTCAACGACTGGATCGCCCGGGAAGACGGGGCCGAAGGCGAGGATGTTCGGAATGGCTTTCGCATAGGTGCCTCCCCCGATGGATTTCGGCCCGGCCGGGTCGCCGGTAGCGTCGTGGTAGACCTGCAGCAGCGCGGTGACCATGGGATCGTCCTCCGGGAAATAGAGTTTCGGCTTGTGCAGCGAAGAGGCCAGGCTCCACCCGCGTGATTCAAAATGTTTCCGCACAATCGGCTGGCAGTCCTCCGCCGATTTTGTGACCGGATACCGGTAGTTGAGGCGGATTCGAATACAGTCCCGCTCCAGGTGCAGAATGCCGAAGCAGCAGGTGAACTGGCCGGAGACGTCGTCCCGCAGCGGGCAGCCCAGGCCCTCGCCGTGGACGTCCGCGAAAGTTTTCGCCAGATCTGCCACCGTTTCCGCCGTGTCGCCGGACAGCGGCACGTTTGCTGCAAGGTACTGGAGCAGGCGGACGACTGCGTTGTCGCCCTTTTCCGGCGTGGAGCCGTGGGCGGAGGTGCCGGAGGCGGTAATGCGAACGGTATTTTCGTCTGTCTCGACCGTGATTCGGTCGGCTTTCGGAAAATCTACGGATCCTCTCAATTGCAGCTCTGCAACGGCGGACTCCGGAACGACGTTGCCCGCGACGCCTCCATGCAGGGAGACAAGACGGACCGGGCCGCGCTGGGGCGCCAGCGTCTTTTCATAGACCTCGTTGAGAATGCCCTTTTCACCGTTGATCAGCGGGAACTCGCCGTCCGGGGTGAAGCCCATGACGGGCAGCTCACCGCCGTGGGCCCGGTAGTATTTCATGTCGGCTGCGCCGGTCTCCTCGTTGCAGCCGAAGAGCAGTCGGACCCGCCGCTTCAGCGGGATGCCCGCGTCGCGGACGGCTTTCAGCGCAAACAGCGCTGCGGCTGTCGGGCCCTTGTCGTCGATGGCGCCGCGGCCGTAAAGTTTCCCGTCCAGGATGACCGGTTCGTAGGGCTGCGTCTTCGGGTCCCAGCCGTCGGCCTCCGGGACGACATCCAGGTGGCCGAGGACGGCGATCATTTCCGGTCCCTCTCCGTACTCCGCCCAGCCGCAGTGGTAATCCATATTATGCGTGCGGAATCCAAGTTCATCTGCGAGGGCGAGTGCGGAATCGAGACAGGCGGCGGGGCCGTCGCCGTAAGGGTGGCCCGGTGTTGGGGACCCCTCTACACTGCGGATACGGACCAGGCGGCAGATGGCGTCGGTCAGGGCGCCGCGGTCGGCGTCGATAATCTGATGCATGCGAATTTGTTCTTCGTTTTCCATGAAATACTCCTCACGCGATGGCGTGCATGATATTGGCGGTCAGAATGCCGAACGGGGTGCCGATGACGTAGCCGAGCAGCGCCATCAGGATGCCGACCGGCACGAGGGAGCCCTCGTAGGATCCAGCGAGAACCGGGGCAGAGGCGGTGCCGCCGATATTGGCGAGGGAGGCGACGGCTCCGGTGAAGAGATCCAGCTTGAAGAGCCTGCAGAGCAGAACCATCAGGACCATGTGGATAAAGAGGATCAGGAAGCCCGTCAGGATCCACGCCGGGGCATCGCCGAGTTCCAGCAGCGAGGCGCGGGATGCGAGCAGCGCAATGACGCAGTACAGCAGCACATTGGAGACCTCCGCCGATCCGGCAACTTTGCCGAGGGGCGTGACCGCACAGATGAGGCCGATGACCGTGATGAACAGGACGGTCCATGTGGAGGCGTCCAAATAGGGCACTGCGCGATTCAGGGCCGTACCCACATTCTGCCCGATGGCCGACGCCGTGAGGGCACAGCCGATGAGCAGGACCAGGCTCTGGAACGTGATGGGATTTGTATTTGCTTTTGCGTCATCTGACAGATTTTGGGAGACGCTGTTCAGCAGCCGCGTGTCGGCTTTGGTCCACTTGTTGAACTTCGGTGCAAACCGGATGGCCCAGAGCAGGAACATGACCCAGATGGAGTAGTCGATGGAGTCAATGACCAGCGCATACCCCATGTCGGCCTCCGGAATGTGCAGGGCGGCCTGGACCGCAACCATGTTGCCGGACCCGCCAAGCCAGCTGCCGCAGAGGGCGCCGAGGCCCTTCCACGCATCTGCGCCGATGACGCCTTTCATCATGGAGAAGGCGACGACAAAGCCGATCATGATGGTCAGTGAGGCGGAGAAGAAGCCCAGCAGCATCTTCGGCCCGAGCTTGATGACCTTCCGGATGTCGCAGCGCAGCAGCATCGTGAAGATCATGGCATAGGTCAGCGGGTTTTTCAGCGCGTCGTAGGCGGGTTTGGTGGTCTCCAGGTTCCACGCGCCGACTGTGCACAGCAGCATGGACAGCAGGTAGATGAGGACGACGGCGGGAAGCACGTTGAAAAACTTCCAGTGCGTTTTCTTTTCCAGGGTTACGAGGAATCCGGCCAGCAGAAGCAGGACTGCGACATAGGTAAATCCGTTGGTGATCATGAAGCGGGTCACCCTTTCCAATAGAATCAATGGTATCATTATACTACAGGATTCCGTTCTTTCCTTGCACGGACCCCGCATTCTTCGCTATACTTAGTACGATTTTATCGGTTTCGGAGGCTAGATCATGACAAAAAACAAGACGATGCAGCGCTGTATTGCGGCGGTTCTGGCAATCGTGCTGCTGTTCGGCGCCTATTTCCTTGGCCGGGGCGTCGGCCGGCGCCAGGAGACCAACACCACGAAGCGGGGAGCGGCCTCCCTCTATGTGGGCAGCGCGGAAGCCAAAATGAGCAATCCGTCCTATTGGCTGCGCAGGACCGGCGGCGACAATAAGGTCCAGCTGGATCAGGGTGAAATCCGCGCGCTGAGCCGGCGCATCCGTGCGCAGAAATCGAGCCAGATGTACGACCTTGAGAAGGAGCCGGCGACCGTCAACCAGGTGAAGCTCAACAAGGTGCTGCGAAAAGATGCGCAGAAAAAGAAGAAGGAGTTCCTCGGCAAGGTCTTCTACACCGAATCCGGTAAGCGCCTGCCCGGCAATTTCTTCGATTCGGCCATTTCCAACACACAGAATCCAAATCCCTCTGCAAAGGCGCCCGTGCGGTACGGAATCGCGGTCAACGTGGCACCGATTAAGCAGTTCCCCATGGAGGAACGGACTTTGGACGGCCCGGGCCAGTACAACCTGGACAACTCCGGCTCCGCTGTGGCGCGGGTAAACGACCCGGTCCTTATCTATTCGACCTCCCGCGATGGGAAATATTATTACGCTGAGACCTACGACTACCGCGGCTGGATGCCCATTGAAAATGTCGCCGTCTGCCGGGACCGCTCGGAGTGGGAGGCCGCCTGGAATATGCCGCAGAAGGAGATGCTGGTGGTCACGACCGACCGCATTCACCTGGAATCTTCTCTGGCCGATCCGGCTGCTTCCGAAAAAGTGCTGACCGTCGGCACGCGCCTGCGTCTGGTGAAACACGTGGGCCGCGCCGAAAACTTCGGCACCCGCGGCGGATACAACAACTATGTCGTCTACCTGCCGGTCCGTCATGCCGACGGCAGCTATGCCCGTGAAAAAACGCTGGTCTCCGAGAGCGAGTCCGTCAGCATCGGCTACCTGCCGCTGACGAAGAAAAACATTCTGACCGTTGCTTTCACCATGCTCGGCAACACCTATGGCTACTGCTCCGATCTGTATTCGGAGGACTGTTCCGGCCTGGTCCAGGGCGTCTACCGCTGCTTCGGTCTCTTCCTGCCGCGCAACACGTTTACGCAGACTCCGCTGAAGTGCGTCAGGCGCTATGATCTGACCAAGGCCAGCGACCGGGAAAAGAAAAAGGTGCTGAACAAACTGCCCGTCGGATCCACCATCTACTTCTCCCAGGGCCACACCGGCATTTACCTCGGCAAAGTCGGCGGAAAGCACTACGTCATCAACTCCTCCAACAACGGCCGCTTCAAGGGTCAGCACGAATCCATGCTGACCAACGAGATCATGATTGAGGCCATCGAGGATGTCCGCAACCACTCCAACCAGACCTGGTTCAAGGCGCTGACTTATGCATTGGTGCCGTACGAAGAGGCTTAAGTTAAGTTAATAAACGACGGCCGCCGCAGAACGCGAATGTTCTGCGGCGGTCGTTGTCTTTTGGGGTTGTTCGTGGACGGAAAGTGCTGAGGAGGAAATTCCGTCCACGGCTGCATAAAATCTAAAACGGAATCTGCCGCCGGGGCGGCTCTTAGAAACATGGCTTCTTCCCCACTCATCCCCCTGTATTCGGGGTGCATTCTGTGTGAGACACTATTTCCCCGAATTTTGTGCTATATTTCCGAACTCTATGTAGCTTAACATGGGGCAAGATTGCTTTTCCTTTTATGCTCCCCGAAAAAGATACAAAATAAGCGGGGAAACGTACGGAATAGCCTGTTGTTTCCCCGCCAATTCCTCTATATTGCAATCAGCTGAGCAGCAGTCCGACGCAGGTGGCACCCTGGACGACGCCCCAGGTTCCAAGGCCAGCGGCGACAGCGGCGTGGCGGACGGCCGGGGTGGAGAGACCGATGCCGAGGGCGGTCAGTGCTACATCGCGCGGGAGATTCGAGCCGACGGCGGCGACGGATTCGGCGGTGTCACTAAGAGGAGAGGCACTGGCGGATGCGGTAAACGGGATCATCATGCAGAGAACACATGCGAGACCGGCAATGAACTTCAGGATTCTTTTTTTCATGGTGCGAACATTTCCTTTCCAACAGAAGATTTTTGATAGGGTATCCCATTTATACTCGATTGCGCGGGCACTGTCCAATCGGACAAGTGTACATATATGAATTAATTATGAATAAAGAACGCTGTAAAAAGCAGAAAAATGGCCAAAAAATCGTCAAATTGCCTATTTTTGCAAAGAGGGAAAAGAGATGGACCCTGGATCCATTCGGGAACAATACAGGTCACTTTTTTGTCCTCTTTGTCCTGTATCCCGGCCGGGAAATCGTGCGGCGGACAGAAATTGGGCTCTCTGCGCAGATTGGCCGTTTTTAGGCACTTCGCCGATTTTTAATTTTTTGAGGGAGGGCAACATTTCAGAGCGATTTTACGTGTCTTTTATAGAATAGAAATCAAAGGAGATTATTATTATGGAACGGTTATTATCTGCCCTGCTGTCCATTCTTATCCTGGCTGCCTGTGCGGTTCCGGCTGCTGCATCTAGCCTGCTGCAGCCGGCCATCTGCCCGAAGCCGCCGGAGACCATGATGGCAAGCACGGATCTTGCTGCAGATCGGTTCGGCCAGGATACCATTGTCATCTCGCCGACGGAGAACCCGGACTGCGGCTGGCACGGGGTCTTTCTGGGGGACCGGAAAGCTTACGTCACCGAGAAGCTTGCACCGGAATTCCCGCTTCTGTATGAGCTCAGCGCCATCGGAAATATGAATCTGTACGGGGATAAAGAGGTGCTGGACCACTATCTCACGGTTTATTTTGATGACAGCGACCGCGTCTCCATGATCGTATGGCAGATCAACGGCACGGCTTCAATTGACGTCTGAATCCCGCTACGTTAAAATGAGAGGGAATTCTCAGAAAGCTGGGGTGCTGCTTTTGCAGAAACGAAAATCTATCCTTGCAGTCATCCTGAGTGTCCTGCTGACACTGTCCGCTCTCACGGTGAGTCTGGCACCGGCCGTCTCGGCGGCCGCCGCGCAGAAGTCTACCGAGACGGAGGCGCGTGCAGTCCTGGACAAGGTGGGATGGAACTTTAAATCTGCCTATAACTGGTGTGTTAAGAATTTAAAATACACAAAGCATGTCCCTTCCGACAACGCCAACTATGGCATTGAAAAGTTTGCGTGCTACGGGTTCGAGAACAAAAAGGGCAACTGCTACTGTTTCTCCGCCTGTCTGTATGAAATGGGAAAGCTGCTGAATGAGAACATCCATGTCGTCCACGGCACGGTGCCGTATCGCACCGGCGGCTCCGGTCCGCATTCCTGGAACGAGGTCATCCGCAACGGAAAGACCTACGTGTGCGACGCCGAGTTTGAACAGGAGAGCATCCAGAAGAAGCGTTCCTACACAAACGGTTATATGTTTACCTATGGCACAAAAGGGACCTGGAAATATTCCAATATCAAACGTGTAAATTGAACTTGCGCCGAAAAAGTTGAACTTTTTTCGGGGGTATCACCTATTTGAACATATCAAATAGGAAGGTGCGCCCTCATACAGAAAACAGTTCAAATTCTCATGGCTCTTTTCCTAAGTCTTGTGTTTGCGCTCTCGGCGCTTCCCGCCGCGGCATCGGCCGCATTTCAGGAAGCCGACCGGAAGGCCGCGGAGGCAGATGCCCGTGCGGTGCGGGACAAGACGGGCTGGAACTTTAAGTCCGCCTATGACTGGTGCGTAAAGAACATCACTTATAAAAAGGGCACCCCGTCGGACAATGCCAACTACGGCGTGGACAACTTTGCCCGTTACGGGTTCGAACATAAGAAAGGCAACTGCTACACATTCGCCTCCTGTCTCTATGAAATGGGCAAGCTGCTGAATGTGGACATCCACGTCATCCACGGAAAAGTTCTGTACCGAAACAGCTCCTATGGGCCGCATGCCTGGAATGAAGTGGACCAAAACGGTAAAACCTATGTTTGCGACGCTGAGTATGAAAAAGAGTGCATTCAGCAGAAGCGCTCCCATATCAGCGGATACATGTTCCCCTATAAGACAAAGGGAACCTGGAAATATGCCAACGGAAAATGAATTAATTGATAAAGGAGATCCTCAGACATGAACAAAAAATCCATTCGCGCACTGGCCTTTGTGCTTGCACTCGTCGCGGTACTGACTCTTGCTTTCACCGGCTGCGGTAAAAAGGACAAAGACAAAGAGACCACCAAGGCAACGGCCAGCGTCTCTCAGACGGTATCGGAAACTGCTTCGGAGAAGCAGGCGGCTACGGCTTCGGTTCATCACCGCAGCAATGCCCGCGGCAACCTCACGGCTACGGCCAACGTTACGGCTACGCATGAAGCTGCCAACCATGTAACTCAGACCACCCGCCATCGTCCGACCGGTACCACGGCCAAAAGCGTTGTAGGCGGAAATGACAGCGGCTGCATCGGCGATGAAGGCGAAACCTGGTAAGCAGACGGCGGTCTGGAACTACGATTTTTCCCGTGTCCGCTCCCTTGCGTGTCTGGCCATTGTCGTGCTGCACACGTTTTTCTATTCGCAGATCGCGGCGGGGAAATTCGGGTATCCGATGAGCGGCGGCGCAAAAATTGCGTCGCTTCTGTTTCAGACCTGCCTCATGTGGGCGGTCCCGCTCTTTGTCATGGTAACCGGCGCCCTTCTGCTGGACCCGGACCGGCCGATGAGCGGCCGAAAAATTGCATCCCGCTACATCACCCGCGTCGGCGGGGCGCTCCTCCTCTTCGGGCTCCTGTTCATCGTGCTCGATCTGGCGATGGGCGACCTTCCGCGCACCGGCTACGGCTTTCTGACCGGGCTCGGTCATCTCCTGACCGGGCACAGCTGGTCGCACATGTGGTACCTGTACATGCTGCTCGGCCTGTACCTGCTGCTCCCATTCTTCCGCATGATGGCGGAGCACAGTTCGGAGAGGCAGCTGCGGTATCTGCTCGTGCTCCTGTTTGTCTTCCTGAGCCTGGTCTCCATCCTGGCTATTTGGAACATTGAGACCGACTACCGCTTCTCATTCGCCACGATCTTCCCGTTCTACCTGTTCGCAGGTTACGCGCTGCATCACGGCGCAGTTCGGCTGCCCCGCTGGGCCGCCTGGGTCTGCTTCCTTGGCGGATTGTGTGCAACGGTGCTCATCACGCTGTTCGGCGACGAGACTGTTCGGACGGTCTTAACCGGATTCAATGCATTCCCGGTCATCTTTACCTCCATTGGACTGTTTTCCCTTATGACGCACGGTGCCCAGTCCAACCGCGTGCCCCGCACCGAGTTCGGGGAACGAATGCTCCGTTCCTTTGACCGCTGCTCGTTCGGCATTTACCTGCTGCACATGGTGTTCATCAAACTGGTCTTCCGGGTCTGGGGCGTCAACGCCTATGCACAGCCCTGGATCTTCGTACTCACCATCCTCGGTGTGACTTTGGTATCCTGGCTGGCTATATGGCTGCTCCGCTTTATTCCGGGGCTGAAAAAAATACTGTAAATAAAACAGGACCGCTGCAGAAGAAGGATGTTCTGCGGCGGTTCTTGCTATGTTGAGTCTGAATGCTCCGCGGCGCGGGAGAGCTGGACGGAACCTCCGGCGCGGGAAATTCCGCCCAATTGGCGATAAGATACGGTGCTTATTTTACGTATTTGCTCAGTTCCTGCTCGGCCTGCTTTGCCAGATCGCCGAAGGAGTTGACAGCTTCGTTGATTCCCTCTGCAATGGCACTGCCGGCGCCGCTGTCTTTTCCGGATGAGCTGTTTCCGGACTGCAGGAAACTGGTTAGGGCGGAATAGCCGCCGCCGGTCAGTGCATCGAGCTGTTCGGTACCCAGACGGCTGACTTTCCAGCGGATGCGTCCGGACCGCTGCACATAGAACGTGCAGGTAGTGGTGACGGACTGGGTGGTCAGCTTCCCGAGATCTTCCGAGAGAGCGGGGAAGATGCTGGCGGAGCTGCTGCCGGCCGCTTTGCCGAGCAGAGAGTTCCAGAGATTGCTGACCAGAGAGATGCCCTCTTTGCCGAGGTCCTTCCTGGCATCCGAGACAAACTGCCTGAAGTTGTAGGTCGTTATGGTGACCTGGACCTCTGCATTGCTGCCGTGGCGGGTTACGCCGCCGATGGAGTAGTGGAAGTCCGTGAGCTTGTCCATGAGCTGCTCATAGAAATCGGCTCCGCCGGCCCCGAGCGATTCAAATGTAGAGGCGGAAGGCATCTGCAGATGTGCAGGGTTGCCGCTGTAGTAGCGCTGTGCCGTGCGCCAGTTCTGGCGCTGGACGGCATTCAGAAATTTTCGCGTCGCGTTGACGGGGGTGGGGCGGAAGATCCAGAGCAGGGCGGCGAGAATGGCGATGACAAGCACAATGGCGACGCCGGACAGCACGCGGTTGCGCTGCTGCGTTTTCCGCTCAGTGGCCAGTTCCTCTTCGGTTTTTACCGGGGCAGCTGCGGCAGGCTGCGCCTGCTGCGGTGCGCCGCAGAAATTGCAGAAGACGCTGTCATCGGGGATGACGCGTCCGCATTTTTGACAATACATTGAAAATTCCTCTGGGATTATTTCTGGAGATCGATATAGTACAGACAGATATCTTCGCAGCTGCCGTCCTTTTTTCGGAAGCCGTGGGGGAGGGTACCGAGCATCTGAAAGCCGATCTCCTCATAGAGATGCCGGGCGGCCGCATTGTCTGCGACGACGGCGTTGAACTGGAGAAGGGTGTAGCCGTGGGAACGGGCTTGATCGATACAGTTGAGCACCAGGCTCCGGCCGATGTGTTCACCACGCACGGACGGATCCACGGCGTAGCTGGCATTGGCGATGTGGCTGCAGCGTCCGACGTTGTTCGGATGCAGGATATAGAGACCGACAATTTTGCCGGTCTCCCGGTCCTCCGCGACTCCGGCAAAAGTCTGGCCGGCAAAGAAAGAAGGGGCTTCAGCGGCAGAGAGCGGTTTCTCCTGCGGAAAGGCATTGCCCTCCTCGACGACGATGTTCCAGATGCGGGTCATAGCGGGGAGATCTTTCATCTCAAACGGACGGACATAGACGTTCATAGAATTACCTCCATGGTGGTCTCCATGGGTGCCATGCCCATGGCTTCATAAAATTTAACCGCATTGTGATTTCTGGCCCAGACATTCAGCGTGACGTGGTAGCAGCCGATGCTGCGGGCGTAATCCAGGACATATTCATAGAGCTGACGGCCGACGCCCTGGCTGCGGGCGGCAGCGTCCACGCAGAGGTCGTCGATGAACAGGGTCTTAATCTGCGTCATATTGTTGCTGTGGGGCGGGCGCTGCAGGATGCAGAAGCAGTAGCCGATCAGCCGGTCACCGTCGTCCACAGCGGCGAACACCGGAGTGGATTCGTCCTGCAGGATGGCCTGCAGTTCTTCCTCTGTATATTTGGTTGTGTTGGGAAGAAACAGATCCGGCCGCTGTTCGGCGTGAATATTGAGTACCTGCAGCAGAAGATCCATAATGCGCGGAATATCTTTTCTTGCAGCGCGGCGAATGGTCATGAAGCGATATCCTCCTTTTCGGGGTCAACCGGTACATTGCGCTCGGAGCCGGCTGTGAACCGGATGACAACGAGGGTGACAGCCATGATGGCAAGCGCAATGCCAAGGGAAGCATAGACATTTTTGACAAAGCCCGCGGCAATGTAGGAGACGAAGGATACGCCTGCGACTGTCATTGCATAAGGCAGCTGAGTCTTGACGTGGTTCAGGTGGTCGCACTGCGCGCCGGCGGAGGACATGATCGTCGTGTCAGAGATGGGGGAGCAGTGGTCGCCTGCCACGGAACCGGCCAGGCAGGCCGAGATGCCGATGATGTACAGCGGGTCGGACGGATGAAAAATAACCGTGACAATGGGAATCAGGATGCCGAAGGTTCCCCAGGAGGTACCCGTGGAGAACGAGATGAACATGGCAATGGCGAAGATGATGGCCGGCAGGAAGGACTGCAGGCTTGCTGCGGAGCCGGCGACCGCGTTGTGGACAAAGGCCGCGGCGTTCAGCGCAGAGGTCATGTTCTTCAGAGCCGTGGCCAGCGTCAGGATGAGCATGGCCGGGACCATGGCGATGAACCCGTCGGGCAGGCACTTCATGGCGTCTTTAAACGTGATAACTTTACGGCAGAGCAGATAAATAATAGCAAGTACCAGAGCAATCAGTGCGCCCCACGGCAGACCGATGGTGGCATCTGTGTTGGAGAAGGCGTCAATGAAGGAGGCGCCGTCCATGATACCGCCGACATAGACCAGTGAGAAGACGCAGAATGCGATGAGAACGAGGATGGGCAGAATGAGGTCGAGGAGCTTTCCGTTGGGGTTCGGCTCGGCATCGATATCTTCGACGGTCTCCCCGTCGGTAATGAGATCGTTGTGCTCAATGGCGTTGTACTCGTATTTCTTCATGGGGCCGAAGTCCACCTGCATGAGCGTGATGGCCACGACAAAAACGAGTGTCAGGAGAGAATAGTAGTTATAGGGAATGGCCCGGCAGAACAGGCGGATGCCCTGTCCGTCCGCCGCATAGGATGAAACGGCGGCGGCCCACGAAGAGATGGGGGCAATCATGCAGACAGGTGCTGCAGTGGCGTCAATCAAATAGGCAAACTTGGCCCGTGAGACGCGGTGGGAGTCTGTGACCGGCCGCATGACAGCACCGACGGTCAGGCAGTTGAAGTAGTCATCAATAAAGATGAGCACGCCGAGCAGGAACGTGGCGAGCTGGGCACCGATTCGGGTCTTGATATGGGTCTTTGCCCATTTGCCGAATGCGGCGGAGCCGCCGGCCTTGTTGACCAGGGCGACCATGGTGCCGAGCATGACCAGAAACAGGAAGATGCCGGCCTGCGCGGAGACTGCCTCTTTGAGTCCGTTTTTGACCATGGCGTCCATGGAGGCGAGCGGACGGAACTTACCGACCAGCAGGCCGCCGGCGAGCAGGCCGACAAACAGGGAAGAATAGACCTCTTTGGTGATCAGCGCCAGCCCAATGGCGACGACCGGCGGGAACAGGGCCCACAGCGTGGCCGACGCATGGGTCGCCGGGCTCAGACATCCGCAGAGGATGCCGAACGCAATGACAAACAGGGCTGCGAAGATGGAGGTGGTATTCCACCGCTTCTTTTTGGCGGATTTCGGTTTGGATTTTCCCATTCTGAAAAACCTCTCCTCTTTCTCGAAATATTCTTTTCTATTATACAGTGTAGGGGAATCATGATACAATATTATGTATTCATATTTGCTTTTCAGAGGTGAAGGAAAATGGGAGAAGTGATTCGCAGAACCCGCCTCGGTGACATCCGCGGCGCAGTAGAAGACGGAATTGAAATCTACCGCGGCATCCCGTACGCCGCACCGCCGGTGGGAGACCTCCGCTGGTGCCCGCCGCAGCCCGCTGAGCCATGGAAAGATGTCCTGGACTGCACCAAATACCGCGCCAACCCGGTGCAGCCGGCGTATACAGATCCGGTCTATACGTGGGAATTTCAGCCGGTCCCGGAAGCCGGTTTTTCCGAAGACTGCCTGCATCTGAATATCTACACCGCCCAGGACGGGCAGAGGAACAAACCGGTCCTGGTCTACCTGTTCGGCGGCGGGAATCAGGTTGGAAGTGCCAACACACCGGTCTACGAAGGGGAAAACCTCGCGGACAAGGGGGCCGTCTTTGTCACGGTCAACTACCGCATTGGGCCCTTTGGCTGGATGACGCTGCCGGAGCTCCGGAAGGAGCAGGGCGCCTGCGGCAACTACGGTCTGATGGACCAAATTGCCGCCCTTCAGTTCCTGAAAGCCAATATCCGTGAATTCGGGGGAAATCCGGACAACATCACCCTCATGGGCCACTCCTCCGGCGGATGCTGTGCGGAATATGTCGCCATATCGCCCGAGGCGAGGGGTCTGGTGCAGAATGTGGCGGTGTTCAGCTATCTGCAGATCAACCGGCCACGTCTCAACATGCTGGAGGCGGAGGAGCGCGTGGCTAAATACGCAGATTCGAAGCCGCTGGAGGAACTCCGTGCCATGTCCGCCCAGGAAGTCCTGGACTATTATGGTGAGGTCCCCTTCTGGTCCCCGGTCGTGGACGGCCGCTATATCCCGTTCTCAACGGCCGATGCTTACAAGTTCGGCACGGCCAATTCCTGTAATATGCTATTGGGCAGTGTAGAGGGCGACGGCCCCATGGCCAGCAAATTTTTTGCCATGGATGACCGTATGCCCACGGACAGCGGGCGCACGTTCCGCATCAACTGCCAGCGCGCCTTCGGGCCGTTTCTCGGCAAGCAGATTGCGGAGGTCTATGATCCCAGCGACGAGGTCTCTCTGGCCGATGCGGTTGCCGACCTAAAGCGGGACGAGCTCATGTGCTACTATTACCAGACCGCCGCTGCGCGCGCTCTGCATAACCACGGCAAGACGTTCCTCTACTATGGTACGGTGCCGCTTCCGGGGCGTGAAAGCCTGGGGGCCTACCACGGCTGCGACATCCCCTTCTGGCTCGACAACGTGGACAGCGACCTCGCCGAGGTCCTCTCCGACCAGCTGCTCCAGTTCGCACGATACGGTGATCCGAACCGCGTAGCCCTGCCGGAATGGCACCCCTTCGAAGGGCACGTTGAGTTTATGTTTTACCCGGAAGAAGATCCGCATACCGCTCATATGCAGAACACCCGCAATGATGTGTTCTGGAAAAATTTAGGCGACGAGGAACTTCGCGGGGATTATTGACAGTTCAAAACAGGAGGCAGATTTTCATGGCAGAACAGCCGACCAGGCTCGCAGTCTCGGACGAGGAAGCGGTTGCCCGCTTCTGCGAGCTGCTGAAAATTCGTACCATATGGCCCCGGGACGGAAAAATTGACTGTTTGGGGTTTGAACGCTTTTTCCCGACTTTGAAAGAGCAGTATCCCCGTGCTCTGGCAGCTATGGACTACATTCCCATCAACCAGTACGGCATTCTGCTGCGCTGGAACGGGACGGACAAGACCAAACGCCCGGTACTCTTCATGGGTCACTACGACACGGTGGACGCCGACGAGGAGGCCTGGACGTATCCGCCTTTCGGCGCAGAGATTCACGACGGCCGCATCTACGCCCGCGGCACCATTGACAACAAGCTCGTCATTGCGGCATTTCTGGAGGCCGTCGAGGCACTGCTGGCAGAGGGATTTACCCCGGAGCGGGATATCTATTTCTGGTCCACGAACAATGAGGAGTCCAGCGGGCCCTCTTCGCCCGCCTGCACCAAGTGGCTGCAGGATCACAATGTTGATCTTTGGTTTGTCCTCGACGAGGGCGGCGCCATCGTCGACGAGCCGGCCCTTGGAATCAAGCACAACATTGCAACGGTCGGCGTCTCGGAGCGCGGAAACTGCGACGTCCGCGTCGTGGCCCACGGCCCCGGCGGCCACGCCTCCACCCCCTCAAAAGAGGATGCGCCGGTTCGGCTGCTGGAGGCGGTCCGCCGCATTGAAAAACACCAGTTCCGCCCGCGTATTCCGAAAGAGACGGCCATCATGCTGCAGACCATCGTCTCCTACGGCCCAAAGGCCTATCAGTTCCTGTTCAACAATCTGTGGCTGTTCCGGCCCCTGATTACCGCGGTGCTGGCCGCCGGCAAAGAGACCAACTCCATGGTCCGCACGACGATGGGGCTGACCAAACTCAAGGGCAGCGACGCTATTAACATCATTCCGGAGGAGGCTTCCGCCTCCTTCAGTACCCGCGTCCTTCCGGGAGATTCCGTCGAAGGCGTTTTAAAGCATATCAGGAAGTCCATCGGCAGAAAACTCGGAAAACATGTAGATGTGGAGCTGGAATACGGCTTTGAGCCGTCGCCCATCTCCGACTACACCTCCGATGCGTGGAACCTGATTTCCGACGCCATCCTGGATGTCTACCCAGATACCGGCGTCACCCCGTACATTATGAGCGGCTGTTCCGACTGTAAGCATTTTTCACTCATCTGCAAAAATGCCTATCGCTTCTACGGCTTCCTGCTCGGCGGCGACGACCGTTCCCGCATGCACGGCAACGATGAAAATATCCCGGTAGATGCCTATCTGAACGGCGTGCAGTTCTATATCCGCATGCTGAGAAGAATTCAGGCGGCGGATGCGGAGTAAGATGAAAAGTTAAAAGGACCAGGCTTTCAGCCTGGTCCTTTTTTTTTTCTTTTCTTATCCTTGTGTCTGCTCCTGCAGCTTGGAACCGCGGTCGACCATGGTATTCAGACAGGATTTCAGGAGCTCGACGCATTCGTCCGGCGGGGGACAGTCTTTGCTGCAGATCCACCTCTCAATTGCGGAGATAAAGGCGTCGGCGAAGAAGTTGACCTGGAAGTCGATCATCTTGTCGTCGTTATTCAGGATGCCCTTGAGATCTTCATAAAAAATGGGGTAGAGAATAGCGCGGAAATGGTCTATGAACGAGTTCTGACCGTGAAATTCCAGAATCTTTCGGTAGAAGTCGCGGTTTTCGTAGAAATAGCTGATCATGGCGCGGATGCTCTCCCATTCGGTGAGGTCGTCCCAGGTCGTGATCGGCTGGTAGCGGTCGACAAATTCGGTGTCGAAGATCCAGTTCACCAGATCGTACTTGTCACGGAAATGATAGTAGAAGCTGGTGCGGTTCATGTCGCATTTGTCACAGATTTTTCCAACAGTGATTTTATTATATGGAAGCTCCTTCGTGAGTTCTTTCAGCGCAGAAGCAAAGGCTCTTTTCGTAATGATGGAATCTGCCATTAAAGTTCC
>R19__coassemble_73_pt1 | contig 56407 bp, 53 predicted proteins | sample R19__metabat2_high_PE_001 | metagenome-assembled genome bin R19
AAGAACGACCGGAGGCCGGCTCTTACGAGCCGGCCTCCGGTCTTTCTTCTTATGTCAGCGGGGATTTCAGGCTTCTCCGTCCTCTTTCTGACTCATGTCATATGCGGCGCGCACGGCGCGGGCAAGCTGGTCCGGACAGGAAGTAGGCTTGTAGCCGCACTGAACGCCCTTAAGCTTATCCTCAATCTCATCGACAGTCATGCCGTCACAGAGGATGGAGATACCTTTCAGGTTGCCGTTGCAGCCGCCGTAAAATTCAATGTTGCGGACGGTATCGCCGTCCAGATCGAAGTCGATCTGCTGAGAACATGTGCCCTGTGTCTGATAGGAATACCGCATTGCGGAGACCTCCTCTTCCAAAAATTATTCTCATTATAAACACGCGCCCGCGAATTGTAAAGACTTCCAATTAATTGTGCTTGACTTTTTTGAAGGATTGGGTGAAAATGGGTAACATACATTTGTGATAATAGGAGGTATCTGCATGAACGAGGAACAAATAGAACGCATCCCAGGCGAGGAGATGCTCCGTCTGGACCATCAGCTCTGTTTCCCGCTTTATGTCTGCTCAAAAGAGGTCATCAAAAAATATCGGCCCCTGCTGCAGCCCCTTGGTCTTACCTATACCGGTTATATTACTATGATGGCTCTTTGGGAGCAGGACCACATCAACGTCAAGGAACTGGGCCGGCAGCTCTATCTCGACTCCGGCACGCTGACGCCCCTGCTGAAGCGGCTGGAAAAGCAGGGCTATCTGACCCGCACCAAGGATCCGGATGATGAACGGAGTCTTTTGGTCGATCTCACCCCGGAAGGCCGTGCCCTGCAGGAGCGCGCCGTCTGTGTTCCAACCCAGCTTCTGGAGAACATGTCGGGCGACGACTCCATCGACTTTCTCACCCTGAAGAAGCAGCTCGACCAGCTCATGGTCCTTCTCACAGAAGACGACACAAAAGGTTGACAGTAATTTCTTTATTATGCTAAAATAACTTCAATTTCATAATGGCCTTAGGCCGAAGCGGAGGAGAACCTCCCCGCCTCCTACAGAGAATCCGGATGTGCTGAGAGCCGGACAGAGAGCAGAGGTTCAGAGTGGGTCCGCAGTGCACATTCGGCACAGGCACGTCCCAAAGTGCGCAGTTTTCTGCGAAGCAAGGTGGCACCGCGAGTCAAAAGAACCCGTCCTTGACAGTTTTCACTGTCCGGGACGTTTTTTTATGGAAAATATGATGATCTCTTGCCGGTCAGCCGGCAGCGGAAAGGATGCGAAATCATGTCAAACGGCAGATTCGGGGAATACGGCGGACAGTATATTCCGGAGACCCTTATGAACGCGGTCCTCGAGCTGGATGAAGCCTATACCCATTACAAAAACGACCCTGAGTTCAACCGTGAGCTCACCGATCTCTATAACAACTATGCAAACCGCCCCTCTCTTCTCTACTATGCAGAGAACATGACCAAAGATCTCGGCGGTGCAAAAATCTATTTCAAACGGGAAGACCTGAACCACACCGGCGCACACAAAATCAACAACGTACTCGGCCAGGCACTCCTGGCCAAAAAGATGGGAAAAACCCGGCTTATCGCAGAGACCGGCGCGGGCCAGCACGGAGTCGCCACTGCGACTGCTGCAGCACTCATGGGTATGGAATGCGTCGTATTTATGGGAAAGACGGACACTGAGCGCCAGGCCCTGAACGTCTACAAGATGAAGCTCCTCGGCGCAGATGTCGTCCCGGTTACCACCGGCACGGCGACGCTGAAAGATGCGGTATCGCAGGCCATGCGCGAATGGACCAACCGCATTTCGGATACCCATTACTGCCTGGGCTCTGTTATGGGACCGCACCCCTTCCCCACCATTGTCCGGGACTTCCAGGCCGTTATTTCCCGCGAAATCAAACAGCAGATGCTGGAAAAAGAGGGACGTCTTCCAGACGTTGTCTGTGCCTGTGTCGGCGGCGGATCCAATGCCATCGGCTCGTTCTACCACTTTATCGATGATCCTGAGGTCCAGCTTATAGGCGCTGAGGCCGCCGGCCGCGGCATTGACACCAAAGATACCGCAGCCACTCTCTCCACCGGCACCACCGGAATCTTCCACGGGATGAAGAGTCTGTTCTGCCAGAATGAGTACGGCCAGATTGCACCGGTCTACTCCATCTCCGCCGGTCTGGATTACCCGGGCATCGGTCCGGAGCACGCCATGCTCCACGACAGCGGCCGCGCTCAGTACTATGCCATCACCGACGACGAGGCGGTCAACGCATTCGAGTATGTCTCCCGCATGGAGGGCGTCATCCCCGCCATCGAGTCGTCCCATGCTCTGGCTCAGGTCATGAAGATGGCCCCCAATATGGAAAAAGACAAGATTATCGTCGTCACCATCTCCGGCCGCGGCGACAAAGACTGTGCCGCTATTGCGCGCTACAGAGGGGAGGATATTAAGGAATGAGCAGCATTCAGAAAGCATTTGACCACGGAAAAGCCTTTATTCCATTTATCACCTGCGGCGATCCGGATCTCGAGACCACCAAGGCCTGTGTCCGCGAAATGGTCCGGCAGGGCGCCGACCTCATTGAGCTCGGCATCCCCTTCTCCGATCCGACGGCCGAAGGTCCTGTCATCATGGAGGCAAGTGAGCGTGCTCTGAAAAACAACGTCACCACGGATGACATCTTCGACATGGTCGTAGATCTCCGAAAAGAAATTGACATTCCTATGGTGTTCATGACCTATGCCAATGTCATTTTCAGCTATGGCACGGAGCGGTTTGCGAAAAAAGCAGCGGAAATCGGTATGGACGGTCTGATCCTCCCGGACGTCCCCTACGAAGAAAAAGAGGAATTCCGTGTCCCATTCGCCGCAGAAGGACTGGACCTGATTCCACTGATCGCTCCCACCTCGGATCAGCGGATTGAGATGATTGCCAAAGAGGCCAGCGGTTTTGTCTACTGTGTCTCCTCCCTCGGCGTCACCGGCATGCGCACCAGTCTCTCCGACGCCGGCAAAAAGCTCGCCGCACAGGTCCATAAGTACACCGACGTCCCGGCCTGCATCGGATTCGGCATTTCAAATCCGGAACAGGCCAGAGACATGGCTGAGGCCGCCGACGGTGTCATCGTCGGCTCCGCTATTGTGCGAATTGTCGCGGAACACGGCAAAGACTCCGCCCCCTATGTCGGAGAATTTGTACGGTCTATGAAAGACGCTATTTCCTGAGAAAAAGTACAGGAAGGCGGCCTGCTCTTTCGAGCGGGCCGCCTTTTTTATCGTTTGTCTTATTCAGAGCAGAGCCTTCAGGCCGGTCTGCGCGCCCATTCATAGCGCTCGTCGTAAAGGGACTCACGGCGCCCCTCCTCTTCGGAAGGAACACAGCCGATGACAGACCCGACCGTAATAAGCAGAACACTGCCGGTCAGCATGCCGACCCCGCTGAAGGAGAACGGTGCACGGCTGGTACCGTGCAGGATGGGCTCCACGGAGAAAATCCCGTCTGCGTTCCGGTGTTTGCCGAGGAACGCCAGCTGAACCGGATTCAGTCGGATGAAGATACGCCCTTCTTCCAGATGAATGTCGGTGCTGTTCAGTGCCGTCGGCATAAGATTCTGGTCCTGATAATAAATGGTAATTCCCGTGCCGGATAAATACTGAATCATACGTTTGGATAAACTCATAGAGAAGCCCCCTTTCACCAGTGCTTGCATTTCAGCTTTATTATATCGGAAAAAAGATGAAAAATCGATGTATAAAACGGAAACTTTTGTGAGTTTTCACACGAAATTTACACAACGCAGTCACTGACATAGGACTGCAGGTGCTTCAGATAGGTGAGTCCAATTTCACTGATCGGCCGCCCGTTCTGACAGATATAGCCAATTTCCATCTCCTCTTCGCTGTCGAGCGGAATCGAGACAATTGAATCTCCGTTCAGGTCTTCGCTGAGGACTCCCGAGGAAATGGTATATCCATTCAGGCCGATCAGCAGATTGAACAGGGTCGCCCGGTCGGAGACCGCAATATTCTTGGGCGCTTCGGCCGTGCTGTGAAGTTCTTCGGAGAAATAGAAGGCGTTGTTGGAACCCTGTTCAAAGGAGAGCCGCGGAAAACCGCGGAGATCCTCCAGGGACACCCGCTCTCTCCCGGCAAGCGGGTTGGAACGGCTGACAAATACATGCGGTTTCGCCGTAAAGACAGGGTGAAACCGGACATCCGCGTTTTTCAGGATGCGCTGCAGCACCTCCCGATTGAAATGGCTGAGATACAGAATTCCGAGTTCACTGCGCCCGGTCCTGACATCTTCTATGATGTCGTTGGTCCGCGTCTCCCGCAGGGAAAAATCGTACTCGTTCTTTCCATATTCCCGGACCAGCTCTACAAAGGCATTGACGACAAAGGCATAGTGCTGGGATGAGACGGCAAAGACCCGCTTGGTCAGACTGCCGTATTTGTATTTCTGCTCCAGAAGGTCGGCCTGTTCGACCACCTGACGGGCGTAGGACAGAAATCGGGTGCCATCCTCCGTCAGGCGGACCCCGCGGTTCGTGCGCTGGAAGATGGTAATCTGCATCTCCTCTTCCAGGTCCGCAATGGCCTTGGACAGGCTCGGCTGCGCCACGAACAGATGGTGCGCCGCCGCACTGATGGATCCATGGCGTGCCACTTCAATGCAGTAACGAAGCTGCTGCAATGTCATAAAACCGCCTCTTTTCATATTAAACATATAGGATTTATTTAATATAATGCCAGAAAACCCCGACCGTGTCAACCAATGCCAAAAACGGCGATCCGCCCCAAAAGGGCAGGTCGCCGTTTTTATCGATGCTTCCTGAGAGCCAGAAATTATTTCTGATAGATAAACCAGTTGCGCCAGAGCCGATAGTACTTGCCGTACAGATGGGCGCCGTCGCCCGAGTAGTCCGCGTTCAGTGCGCCGCTGGCATCGGCAAAAGAGCTGTTCGGATCTAAATAGCGGAATCCATTTTGTCGTGCCAGCGCTGCGATTTGGCTGTTGAGGTCTGCAATGTTTTTGTTGTTCATCACCGAATCGCCCTGGGCCTTTTCCGCGGTGACGCAGAGGTTGCCGACCGTGATGATCTCCGCGCCGGGCTCCTGTGCTTTCAGCTCGTTCAGCAGCTGACCATAAGATTTTAGGATAGTACCGCGCGGATTGCCCAGTTCATTGATGCCGAGCATGACATAGATACGCCGATACTTTCTGGTATGCAGAAGAGCGGAAAGCGTGCATTTGCCATAGGGAGAGACATTCAGAGAGTCGCTCTGCGCTTTGGCCGCACTCAGCCCGATATCACAGAAAAACGTAGCTTTTGAGATCTCGCCATATTCTTTCAGGCCTACGGTGCGGGAGTCGCCGATAAAAAGGGTATCCTGGAAGAAGCGGTCGGCCTGCTGTTCGCTGTAGTTGGGAATTTTGGAGATGGGAATGCCGGCGGAACGGGTCTGTGCCGGCTGGACAGTCGCCGGAGATTTTCCGGATGCAGCCGCCTTCTCCCGGTTCTGCCGAACGACGCCCCGGATAAGAAATGGAGAAATAATGATGAGGCTTACCAGGAACAGGGCTGCAAACACCAGTTTCTGCTGATTGGCCAGGCGGGTGCGCTGCCGCTGCCTCGCTCTGCGCTGAGCCGATGCCCGGTGCTCTTCCGGCGATGGATTTGATTCTGCCATACCGTGCTTCCTCCTTTAAAACCGAAAATACAGGAACGGGTCATTCATGCCTTTGTAAATGCAGTAGACCGAGCCCCAGAACACCGCCAGCAGAAATGCCGTGCCGATGATGTTGTCCTTGACTTTTTCATAGAGCCGATAGGGTACCTGCGTGGAAAAGCAGAATCCCAGCAGCAGGAAAACCCAATATTGCCGGAACAGGCGTCCGAAGTCGGCGCCGGGATGGACAGCTCCCGTGGAGAAATGCCCGAAAATTGGGAACAGCCGCGCCAGAAAATGACCGATGTCGTGAAAGTCGGTGATGGCAAACAGGGACCACATAACCGCCAGAACGAAAAACATATAAAGATGCCCTGCCCAGCGGTGCCGTTCCAGGATGTCCAGCCACCCCGCCTTCTCAATGGCGATGAGAACAAACGTCACAAGACCCCACAGGACAAAGTTCATATGCGCTCCATGCCAGAGGCCGGTCAGAGCCCAGACCACGAAGAGATTGAAATACATACGCGGCCGGCTGCAGCGGTTGCCGCCCAGGGGAATGTAGACATAGTCCCGGAACCAGCTGCCGAGGGTCATGTGCCAGCGGCGCCAGAATTCCGTCATGGAGAGGGAAAGATATGGATGGTTGAAGTTCTGTGGGAATTCAAACCCCAGCATGCGCCCGAGGCCGATGGCCATCAGGGAGTAGCCGAAAAAGTCAAAGTAGATTTCAAAGGTATAGGCGAGGATGCCGCACCAGGCAAGCGGTGTGGAGACGTAGTCGTAGCCGATAGCCTCCATGCTGCCCCAGAGGCCTGCCAGCCGGTTGGCCAGAAGTACCTTGAGTCCGAGTCCGCAGATGAAGACCTTGAAGCCGTCCACCAGCTGGAAGAAGGAATAGTTTCGCCGCTGCAGGCGCTCCTGCACGGTCTGATACTTGACGATTGGCCCGGCGATAAGCTGGGGAAACATCGTCAGGTACGCACCGTAATTGATGAAGTTGGATTCCGCATGGACGTCGCCACGGTAGACGTCGATAAGATATGAGACGGACTGGAACGTATAAAAACTGATGCCGATGGGAAGTGTCAGGTTCAGCGTCTGAATGCCGGCCGCCGTGGCAGAAGCGGCATGGATAATGCGGTTGATGCCTCCGATGAGAAAGTCCGCGTATTTAAAGACAAAAAGCCAGCCGAGGTCAAAGACCAGCCCAACGATCAGCCAGAATTTCCGATACTTCCCGCCCTCCAGCAGGATGCCGCAGAAATAGTTGAACAGCACTGCAATAAGCAGGAATACCACATAGATGGGTTCGTGCCAGGCGCCGACCAGATAGAAGACCATGCTTCCCGCAAAGAGGACGGCGTTGCGCCAGCGGTCCGGTACAAGATAGTAGACGAGGAGAAAGGCCGGCAGAAAGATAAAGATAAACTGCAGGCTGCTGAAAACCACTGGCTCGTTTCCCCCTTTTTAATAATAGCCCTTATTCGTCGACGTCGTGGAAGTAGGACTGGTCCGTCTGGCCGGGACCTCCCTTGATGAATGCATTCATCTTTTCCGGAATTTTTTCTGCCCCTTTCAGTTTATAGGCACCGTAAAAGTAGCCGCCGCCCATGGCAATCAGGAGCACACCGAGCGTAATGCCGAAAATCTGCTGGCCGATCTGCCCGTCTCCCGGATTGGCAACGGAGACGATGCCGAGAGCAATAACATCAAAACCGAGGACCAGAAACGCGATCCACGCCCTTGTCTGAAACAGTTTTCGGACAATGCCCGAAGCGGTCAAAAGCGAGAATCCTATTGCAATGAGCATAAGAGAGAACAGGACAGTCAGAACCGAAGTGATGCCTCTGCTCAGGACAAAGAACAGGGCCGCAAAAATAAGGTCCATGACACCGTTGCTGAGAAGAAAGCCGGAAAGCGTCATCTGCCTTGCGTCCTTAATGTAGAGAACGATGTTGAAAATGCCGGTCAGCGCAAGCACCGCGCCGATGAGCCACGAGACCGTGTCCGGCAGACAGAAGATGAGAATGCCGCATACGACCATCAGAATACCGCTGACAATCAGCGTAACTCTTGTCGCCTTGAAGGCTTTTTTGCCCATAGGAACCTCCGTTGAAAATGAAAGTTACGAATATCTATTCTAACAGATTCCTCTATTTTGTCGAGTCTTTGTTTTCGTCTGCCCCGGCCGGAGAAAATTCTGGGCGGAAGCGATTCATCAGAAAGATGCGGGAACCGACCGTCCCGAAGAGTGCCACAAGAAGGCCGATAGAGACATAGCTGAACACACTGACAAACAGTCCGGCGGAAATCAGAATGACGCAGACGGTGAGCGCAGCAAGAAGACCGAGCGTGGCACGGTCCAGAAGACGGGCTGTCCGACGCTGTTCCCGCTGGAGACGCGCGAGCTCATAGACTCCCTCTGCATCCCCGCTCAGTGCAGCACGCCGATACCAGTGAGCCGCCTCCTGCCGATTGCGCTTCACAAGGTCGCCCTTTTCACAGGCTCTTCCCATGCGAACACAGGCGCTTGCGACGCCTTCTTCTGCGGCATCTTCATAATACTTCCGGGCCTTCTGGCTGTCGGGTTCTACCGGTCCTCCCTCTTCGTACTCCTTGCCGAGAAAATAGAGCGCATGGGACTCACCACGTTTCGCCGCCTCTTCAAACAGCCGGTGTGCTTCGGTGGGATCTTTCTCCGGACCGTTTCCGGTCCGGGTCAGCTCGCCGAGCATGGTCATAGCCTCCGGGTCTCCCATTTCCGAGGCGGTGCGCAGAAGTCCGGCCGCCTCGGACGGGTTCTGCTCCAGCACGGTTCCCTCCAGCTGCAGGCGGCCGAGCGCGGTATAGGCTGCAGCCACACCGCGCCGCGCCGCATTTTGGAAATAGCGGACCGCTTCGAGCTGATTGATGTTGGTCCCGAACCCACTGAGAAGACAGCGCCCCAGCATGTACATGGCACGCGGCGACCCGGAATCTGCAGCACGTCGGAACCAGGCGAAAGCCTTTTCCTCATTTTGCGGGACATCTTCTCCGTCTGCAAACATGCTTCCCAGCAGAAACATAGCGCGAAGATTGCCTTCATCCGCCGCCTCTTCCAGGAGGCGCCGCGCATCTTCCGCATCTTTCCGCAGACCGAAGCCGTTTAATTCCAGCGCTGCATAGCAGGTCTTTGCGTCGCTGCTGCCAAGGGACATGGCTTCCCGGTAGCATTCGATGGCTTTGTCAATATTCTGTTCGGTACCCCAGCCGGACTCATAGAGGACACCCAGCCGGCAGATGGAATCCGGGTCCTCCGCTTCGCGTCCCCGCTGATACCACTCCACTGCTTTGGTATAGTCCTGACGCACGCCGTGACCGCAGTCGTAGCACATTCCCATTTGATAGATGGCGCGGGGATCGTTCTCCTCGGCAGCCTTCAGATAATATTCCAGCGCCTTTCGCACATCCTGCTCCACACCTGCTCCGTTGTCATAGCAGACACCGATAAAAAACAGGGCACGCGGATAGCCGAGACGTGCGGCTTTTACGAAACTGGAAAAAGCCCGTTCGGCATTTTTTCGAACGCCGATGCCGTTATAGTAAAGTGCACCGAGGCAGACCAGCGCCTCTGCACTGCCGTTTCGTCCCGCTTTGCGGTACCACTCTGCTGCCTTCTCATAGGACTGCTCCGTGCCCCAGCCTTTTTCATAGCAATAGCCGAGAATAAACTGTGCCTGGGGAAACCCGCGGTCGGCGGAGAGCTGATAGTAGGAGATGGCTTTCTGCGGATCCTTTTCTACATGCTGACCAAGGGCATAGAGGTCGCCGAGGAAAAAGGCGGCGGTGGCGTCGCCGAGGTCGCTGGCCTTTTCATAGAGTTCCTTGGCCGCCCCCGGGTCGGGATTGGTTCCGAGACCGGCTTCCAGGCAGGCGCCTTTCGCGGCGATAGCCGACGGCACCTCTGCCTCGGCGCTCTCGGAGAACAGAGAGAAAGCGGTCTTCGGGTCCTCCTCAGTTCCCTGTCCGTAGAGATAGCAGATGCCCTGCCAGTAGAGTGCCTCCGGGTCCTCTTCCACCCGGTTGAAGTAGGCAAAAGCCTTGTCGCCGCTTTTCCGGACGCCATTGATTCCGTACAAATAGTTGATTCCCATCTGCAGCCGGGCCTCATCATTGCCCTCCTCTGCCGCCTGTCTCCAGAAGGCCAGGCGGTTTTCTATTTCGCTGTGGCGCTTTTCGATGAGCTGCACCAGCTCCGGGTGGACAAATGTGACCTGATATTTCTGCGGGAGATCCGCATTAAACCTTTCGTTGGACATATATTTCAAACTCCTCAATTCGGGTATTCCTTGGAATAATAAAAACATTCTAACATATTATCCGCAGTTCCGAGCAGAATCGGTCGAAAAAATGGAGCGCTTCCCAGGTGGAAATGCGGTCCGCCGGTATGCTATACTTCTTTTATATATGCTACTTATTTAAGCATTATAATCAGATCATGAAAGAGGAGGATTCTTTCCATGAAGAAAACCGACAGCAGTGCGCCGAAGATAAAAATGGTCAATCGACTGGGAGAAAATCTCGTGCGCGCCACTCTGACGGATATCGAATGGGAGCGTATTATTGTACACATGACGCTCACCGTTGAAGTCAGCCCCGAGCTCCAGATGGACAAACCGCTGGACTTCTACCTGGTTGCCGCCTTCAGCAAAGCCAACGCCAAATTCAAGGCAGAAAAAACAGACGAGACAACCTATCACCTTTCGCTGAATGTCACCAATCCGGGCTACTGCCTCTGCGTTCCCACCGGGACCTACTTCATTTATATCTGCGAAGGGGACGATATCCTCTGCCAGCCGGAAATCGGAGCAGAACTCGCTCCCCGGCTCTTTGACAAATCCCGCACCTTCCTTCACAACAATAAGACCATGGGCTACTGCGTCAACTTCTCCTGCTCGGACTCCGAAGAGGACCTCAGTCCGGTCATCACCATCATGGATATGCGAAAAGCGGGTCTGCGCATCTACAACTCCGACGACCGGCCGGAAGTCCAGCAGACGTTCGGCAAGAGGTTTATGAAGTGGTTTAATAAAGTACGCCGCTGGGGCATAAAGACCATCTATGCTTTCTACTACCACTGGTTCCGTATCTTTTTCCGAAAGCGGACCAAAAAGACCATTATGTTCATGAGCGAGCAGAGTGAAAAGCTCAGTACCAACATCATGAGCGTCTATAACCGCATGGTAGCGCGCGGCATGACACCGGGACAGTACCGCGTTCTGTTCTCAGCCCGCGCCACCGTCGCAAACCCCCATTACGGCGTCCCCTCCTGGATCCGGATGCTGCGGAAAATTGCACAGGCACAGATGATCTTCCTCGACGACCACGCCCCCGTCTTTGACTGGCTGTTCCTCAAGGACACCACAACACTGGTTCAGCTGTGGCACGCAGGCGCCGGATTTAAATCTTCCGGCTACAGCCGCTGGGGCCATGACGGCTGCCCGGCTCCCTATGGCTGCCACCGCCAGTACAGCTATGGCATCGCCGGCAGCCGGTACATTGCCCATTTCTTCTCCGAAGTTTTCGGCATTAACACCGAGCAGGTGCTCCCCACCGGCATGCCCCGAATGGACGAGTATATGGATCCCGCGCACCGCGCCATGAAGGAGACAGAAATCCGGGAACAGTACCCGATGATCAACGGGAAAAAGGTCATTCTGTTTGCTCCGACCTACCGCGGCCGCAACCATTTTGACGCCCATTACCCGTACCAGCTCATAGACTTTGACCGTCTCTACCGCTTCTGCGGAGACGAATATGTCGTCCTTTTCAAAATGCACCCGTGGGTTGCAGCACCGGTTCCCATTCCGGAAGAATACAAGGACAAATTCCTGGACGTCGGCCGCTATCCGAATATCAACGACCTCTTCTATGTCGTCGACCTCCTCATCACCGACTATTCCTCCAATATCTTTGAGTTCTCTCTCATGCACAAACCCATGCTGTTCTTCGCCTTCGACGAAATTCAGTATTCCTTCTCCCGCGGCTTCCACCGCCCGTACGAGGAGTCCGCACCCGGCCGCGTCTGCCACACGTTTGACGAAGTCATGGACGCCCTGGAAACCAAAGATTTCAAATTTGAGAAAGTCGAAGAATATGTCCGCATGCAGTTTGACCACATTGACAGCCATGCATCGGACCGCGTCATCGACTGGATTCTCCTCGGCAATATTCCGGCGGACATCCAGGCCTCGCTCGACCTCATTCAAAACGACAATGCCCGCCTGAAACAGATGGACTTCTCCTCTCTCTTCCCGGCCGAAGGAAGCGAAGAAGAAGAGGATTCGGAAGAATCGGGCGAAAAATAATTTACAGAAGGAGTCTGCTTATGAATATCGCAATGATCTTTGCCGGCGGTTCCGGCGTCCGTATGGGTGCCGGTATTCCGAAACAGTTTCTTGAGGTCAACGGCATCCCCATTCTGGTCCATACGGTCCGGCAGTTTCAGCTGCACCACGAAATTGACAAAATCTACATCTCCACGCTGAAAGATTACATCCCGTACGTTCAGGAGCTCTGTGAGGAGTACCGGCTGACCAAAGTCGCCGCCGTTATCCCGGGCGGTGAAACGGCACAGGATTCCATCTATAACTGTCTGATGAAGGGCATCGAGGAGAACCCCGGTGACAGCATCGTGCTGCTGACCGACGGTGTCCGTCCGTTCATCTCCTACGACGTTATCTCTGCCAACATTGAAGGCGTCAGGAAAAATGGAAACGCCATCACCTGCACGCCTTGCTATGAGACCATTATTAAATCAAAAGACGGGGAAGAGGTCGACTCGGTTCCCTACCGGAAGGAGACCTTTGCAGCGCAGGCGCCCCAGAGTTTCTATCTGCAGGATATTATTGACGCCCACAACGAAATCCGCAAGCGCCCGAACAAATACGAGGACATGGTAGATGCATGCACCATTCTCACGACACTGGGCCGCCCGGTCCACATGGTTGAGGGCAACCGCGGCAACATCAAAGTCACCACGCCGTCTGATGTCTATACTTTCCGTGCACTGCTCCAGTACCGCGAAAACGAACAGGTCTTCGGCTTCGGCCTGACCAACGGCAGCCGGTATCGCATTGCCAAAGCACATCACAGCAAAGGGGAATAAGTCATGGCTGATACTTCCAACTGCGTCTGCGGGCCGACTCTGCACCAGGATGTGGAAAATGCAGCCCGCAGTCTCTACTCTGCCTTTCAGCACGAGCTCCATGGCAAAACGGTCTTTGTCACCGGTGCAACCGGTCTCATCGGCTCTCAGATCTGCCGTTCCCTGCTCATGTGCAACAAGCTTTATGACGACGCCGATTTCCGGGTTGTCGCCTTTATCCGAAGCCCGGAAAAGGCACGCGCTGCATTTCCCACTTTTCTGGAGGATCCGCATCTGACCTTCTGCCAGGGAGACATCCTCTCCCCCATTTCCTATGAGGGAAGCGTCGACTACATTGTCCACGGAGCCAGCGCCACCAGTTCCCGGTACTTTGTCGACCATCCGGTCGAGACCATTCAGACCGCCCTGCAGGGAACCGACAATATTTTAAGCTTTGCCCGTCAAAAAGAGGCCGACGGCATTGTCTACCTCTCCTCCCTGGAGGTCTATGGGACGCCGGACGGCTCCAAAGAGACCATCTCGGAAGCAGATTACGGCTATATTGATCCGCTGAGCGTCCGCTCCAGCTACAGTGAGGGAAAGCGCATGGCGGAAAATCTGTGCGCCTCCTATGCATCCGAGTACGGCGTGCCGGTAAAAATCGTGCGGCTGAGCCAGACGTTCGGCGCCGGCGTCCAGTACAATGACGGCCGTGTATTTGCCGAGTTTTCCCGCTGCCTCATCGAAAAGCGGGACATCGTGCTCCACACAGAAGGGCGCACGATTCGTACCTATTGCTATACAACCGACGCCGTCACCGGCATACTGACCGCCCTGCTCCGCGGGGAAGCCGGAAAAGCTTATAATGTCACCAATCCCGAGACCGCCTGCTCCATCCGCGAGATGGCCGAGCTGGTCGCCGGCCTGGACCCCGATGCCGGCATCCGCGTCCGCGTGGAAATTCCGGAAGATCTCGCCTCCTACGGCTACAACCCTGAGATGGTCATCCGGCTGAATCCCTCGGCGCTGGAGGCTCTTGGATGGGTCCCGAAAGTCGGGCTGGAAGCCATGTTCCGCCGCACCATTGCCGGCATGACGGAAAGGGGCTGAGGAATTGCCCGCAAAAGTCCGAGACCCCCGCTGGGACAACATCAAGTTTTTCCTGATCTACCTCGTCATTCTCGGCCATATCATGGAGACTTTCTGCGACATTTCGGGGTTTGCCCGCAGCACCTTTATATTCATCTACACCTTCCACATGCCCGCGTTTCTCTTCATCTCCGGGCTGTTCGGAAAGCATACGATTGAGAATGATCATTACAACGCCAAGAAGCTGCTGCCATATCTTCTGGTATGCTTTTTCCTGAATTTCTACCGCGCCTTCAGTCTGTGGGTCCTGAATCCGGACCACAAATTTCATTTTGATGACCAGAACAACATCAGCTGGTTCCTAATGGCGCTGTTCGCCTGCTATACCATTGCATGGGTCCTCCGGAAATGGAATCCCAGATATGTGCTCACCTTTGCGGTTCTGATCGCGCTGATTGCCGGTTATGACACGCATATCGACGAGACGTTTGCCATTTCCCGCATCCTGACATTTTTCCCGTTCTTCTATGCGGGCTATCTGACAGATCGCCGCAAACTGGAAGAATTTCTGGACCGCCGCAGTACAAAGACCTGGTCAGCGGTTCTTCTGGCCCTCTACTTTGTCCTCTGCATTGTGTTGTGCCGTTATTTCTACGCGTTCCGACCGCTGGCCACCGGACAGAATTCCTACGACGAGCTGCCGCTCGGCATGCAGCCGTATTCGTTCCTGTTCCGTGCCGTCTATTACTGCGGATCCTTCCTCATGATGATGTGCTTTTTCAGCCTCATGCCGAAAGGGCATCTTCGCGGCATTTCCACCTATGGACAGCGGACGCTCGCCGTCTATTTCTGGCATCTGCCGCTGGTCACCTGGGTCTGCCGGACGAATTTCATCCAGCAGTGCGGTCACCATCTGTGGTTTGTCATCCTCTTCCCCCTGGTCTACGGAGCCATTCTGCTTCTCCTCTTCTCACAGAAGCCTTTCTCCGTTCCACTCGACAAGATGATGCGGCCGGACAGCTGGCATACCGGAAAGACAGTGCCAAGACACTGATCTCGACAAAAAAAAGGATTGCTGCAGACTTAACGTCTGCAGCAATCCCTTTTTGTTTTATTCCGGAAACAGGATTCCCCGACAGGGCTTCAGGAATGTACCTCCGCCTTTTTCTCTGTCGGCCTGCCGGTATAGGAGAGCATCCGCTGTTTCATCCCCGCGCGATCCAGTGCCGCCGCCGCAAGCAGGAAGACCACCGTACTGCCTGCCGCCTGCAGAATGGTAAATGGAATGCTGGCAACTGCCGTATCGCGGAAGAGAATGTAGTTGGCAATGAAGTAGCCGCCGGTGGAGATAATTGCCGCGACAATATTCATCAGCCCGGTCCAGAGATTCAGAATTTTCTCCTGATGGCGTGCTGCGAGGACAAAAGGCAGTGCCACCAGAGCTTTGATGATAACCGTCGGAATGGCATAGGCGCCGAATCCACCGGCCAGATCTGCCAGAGCTGCACCGAGCGAGCCCGCCAGCAGTGCCCAGACGCCGCCGCCCATCGCTGCATAGAGATAGATGAATGCATCCCCGAGATGGACGTATCCGGTATAGACCGGGATTTTGACGAACATGGTGAAGACAAAGATAACAGCCGTGAAGAGACCGGCCTGTGTCACTTTGACTGTCGTCGGATTGACCTTGTATTTTTTCTTCCGATACGATGGGGAAGCCATAAAATTACCTCTTTTCTTTTTGGTTGAACTTTGTTATGTCCAAAGTATATACTTGATATGTACATCAAGAAACAGACAAATTCTATGTTTTTTTAGTATACAGATTTTACTATGAAAAAATACCTCCAGCTCTACCATTACTACAAAGACCGCATTCGCTCCGGGCAGATGCGCCGGGGCGACCGGATGCCCTCCATCCGGAAAGCCGCCGCCCTGTTCTCCGTCAGTACCACCACCGTGGAAAACGCCTACTTTTCTCTCCAGGCAGAGGGCTATATTCTGCCCTCTCCCAAGCGGGGCTTTTTTGTCTCCTATGCACCGAAAAACGCTGCGCCGGCCGCCGTCAGCCATACTGCCGAGGCTGTCCCGGTCCGCTATGACCTGAAAAGCGGTTTCGCCGACGACGCGAGCTTCGATGTCCGGCTCTGGCACCGCTACATGAACAGCGCTCTCCGGCAGGAGGAGCGACTCTGCTCCTACTCGGAAGTGCAGGGAGAGGCCGATCTGCGCGAGGCCATCGCAGACTATATCCGAGACAAGCGCAATGTTCTCGCGTCACCGGACCACATTGTCGTGGGCGCCGGCATCCAGTCCCTGTTCCATATTCTCTGTTCCGTGCTTCCGGAGACCGGGACCGTCTCGTTCCCGGACCGCAGCTTCCTGCAGGGCATTGATGCATTCCGCTCCCATGGATTCACCATACACGTCAAGGATAAAGATGCAGATGTTATCTACGTCTCCCCCTCTCACATGACGCGTTACGGGAAAGTCATGCCTATCTCCCGCCGCCTGGAACTTGTGGCCCACAGCGAGGCCAGGTCCAGTCTGATCCTCGAGGACGACTTTGACAACGACTTTCTCTATGCATCGAAACCGACTCCGTCGCTGTATGCCCTTTCCAGCACCGACAACATCGTATACCTGAGTTCCTTTGCCAATGTTCTGACTCCTGGCATCCATATCTCTTTTATGGTGCTGACAGACCCGCTCCTGGACCGGTTCCGGGAGAAACGTGCCTGCTTTGCGCAGACCGCCAGCAAGACGGAGCAGATTGCGCTCTGCGGCTACCTTCGGGACGGACATATCAATACGCAGATCCGGAAGATCCGACGCGCACATGCGGCCAAAATCCGGCAGCTCTACGGCCTCCTCTGTGAAATGGTCCCGGAAGGGCGGTTTCGCATCGGGGAAAACGGGATGCAGATTCGGGGACAGATCCCGTTCCACGGCTCCCCCGACGTCTTTCGCCGCCACGGCGTTCTGGCTGAGGTCATCAGCTGCGCCGGCGGCATCCTTGATGTTCTGCTGAACCCCTCGGCCGTGCTGGCTGAGAACATCCCCTCCGCCACAGCCGCTATTGTCGAAAGTCTTCAGGACACATAAAACAGGAGACCCTCCCGTCAAGGAAGGGTCTCTTTCCTTATTCGATGGAAACTTCTGACGGAGGAGCAGTCTCCTCTTCCTCCGTCTCCGGTTCCGTTGTCGTCGTCTCCTCTTCATTCTCCGAGAAGTAGGAGCCGAGCAGCGGACCGATGGATTCATTCTGCGGTTCCACAGCATTCCCCTGCACCGGCTCCTGGGACTGTACGGCCGGTTCCGCTGCACGCTGCGCCTGCGGCTGTCCGCCGCCGATTGCAGGCTGTCTGCGAACCGGATTCCGGACAGTCGGCGGAGAATCCGGAGCCGATACTGCCGGTGTGCGCCGGGGCAAATTGCCCTGTACCGCTGTTGAGGCCACGGTAACCCGTGCGGGCTGTGTCCCGACACCGCGGTCCGGTTCCACGGACGGCCCGCCGACAAAATATGCCAGCAGTGAGACAGCCAGGACCGCCACGAAGAAAGAGGCCGCCCATACGCCGCGGTTTTGCCGCCGGCTGCGGCGCTCATTCTGAATATTCTTCCGGATGCGCGTCTCCTGCTCCGGCGTCAGGCGGACGCGGTCCATGATTTCCGTATATTTATTCAAAATCGTACGCCTCCCCCAACACGTCCCGCAGCTGGATTCTCGCCCGCCGCAGGTTGGAGCGGACCGTAGACTCCTTCTTCTGGAGGATCTCGGCGATTTCCGCGGTGGCATAGCCCTCGTAGTAGTAAAGATGGATGACTTCGGCGTATTTGGCCGGAAGCTTTTTGACAGCATCCCATACAAAGTTGAGATCCTCCCGCCCCTCAGCGGCGAGATTTTCTTCCAGCTCATCTGTTTTGCGGCGGCCGTTGTAGCGGATGCGGTCTTTGCTCAGATTGCTGCAGACACGGATAAGCCACGCCTTGCAGTGCTCTTCCGATGAAAACGCAGGGCGCTTTTCCAGCAGCCGCAGCACGGTGTCCTGAAGCAGTTCTTCCGCGTCTTCCCGGCAGTGGACATAAGAGTACGCCAGCCGGTAGAGCATGTCGCCATAGGTGTTCAGCACATGCGCGGCGAGAGCGTCATCGCCGTCCGCAGCGGCATCTTCCCTCTTTGGTGCGAACAGGGTAGCAAACCGGAGAATCCTGTTTCGGATGCGAAGAAGAAGCGGTACCGCAGTCTCTTCCATTCTTAAACCTCTCTTTTGTGTCGTGGTGGATCATTTCCTTAACTTAGGATATCATACCACCCTCATGACAGACACGTCCAAAACGGAAAAAATGTTGCAGGGATATAAAAAAGGCCGCAGACTCAAACGAGTCTGCGGCCGAAGCCCGGATTCTTATTCGTAGTCGACTACGTTGGCCCATTTGAGAAGGAGATCCCGATCCTCGGGATTGCCCTTCACCGACTGGGCGGCGGCGACAATTGGAATCCACTGCTGGACATATTTCTTCTCAATGCCGCTCTTGCTGCAGAACAGATCCATATACTGGTCTGCAAGCACCTGATCGCCGGAGAGGCGGAAGCCGGTCAGGGCGAAGAGCAGGTAAGTACGTGCCGCATCAGCAGATTTGTTGCCCTGGGTCGCATGGGACCAGTCGATAATATACTTGGCCCCGTTTGGGGTAACAATAATATTGGACGGGTTGAAGTCCCCGTGGCAGAGAAATTTGTGTTTTGGAAGCGAATCGAGCCGGGTGTGGAGTTCGTAGCGGGTCGTGAGATCCAGGTCGGACTGGCTGATCTTGGCCTGCATCTTGTCGCGGAGTTTCCGCAGTCCCGGCGCCTCCTTGGACAGAACCCGGAGCTGGAGGTCGACGAACTCATCCATATATTCCTCCATCTTCTCCGGATGCTGCTTCATGAGGTCGGTCATCGTCGTGCCCTCGATATACTCGGTGGCAATGGCCCAGTTGCCGTCCACTTTGAGCACTTCCAGCACTTTCGGTACCGGCAGACCCGTCTCCTCGACGCAGGCCTGATTGTAGGCCTCGTTGAGCACGTCTTTCTTGGAGAAGTCCGCGTCAAAGACCTTAATCCGGCGGTTTCCGTCCACATAGAGAATTTTTTTCTCCCTCTTGGCAAGCACTTTCATCTTGGTGGTATCCATGGAAATGTCCCCCTCTCTCATCAGACCCGGTCCGCTTTGGTGTTGCGGCCGTAGTAGGCGTTCAGGTAAAGCTGTTTGATCTCACTGACCAGCGGATAGCGCGGGTTGGCACCGGTGCACTGGTCATCAAAAGCGTTCAGGCTCATCTCGTCGAGGGTGCTCAGGAATGCCTCTTCATCCGGAATGTAGTCACGGATGGACGGTTTGATGCCGATCTCTTCCTTGAGGGCGTCAATCTTTGTGACCAGCGCATCCAGGAGCTCCTCATCGTCCTTGCCCTGGCAGCCAAGCGCACGGGCGGCCTCCGCGTATTTGTGGAGCGTATTTGGATATTTGTACTGGGAGAAGGTTCCCATCTTGGTCGGGACCTCTGCGGCGTTAAAGTAGAGCACCTGATCCATCATCAGAGCATTGGCGACACCGTGCGGAATGTGGTGGTATGCGCCGAGCTTGTGGGCGCAGGAATGCATGACGCCGAGGAAGGCGTTGGCAAAAGCCATGCCGGCCATCGTAGCGGCGTTGGCCATGGCTTCACGGGCCTCCGGATCGTTGGGGCCGTCCTTATATGCACGGGGCAGGTACTGGAAGATCAGCTTCAGGGACTCGATGGCAAGACCGTCGGTATACGGGGTAGCCATGACGGAGGCCAGCGCCTCGAGGTCGTGGGAGACCGCATCAATACCCGAGGAAGAGGTCAGGCCCTTCGGAGCGTTCATCATCATGTCGGCATCGACAATGGCCATATTCGGCATGAGCTGATAGTCGGCCAGCGGGTATTTCACGCCGTCGCTCTCATCCGTGATAACGGCGAACGGAGTGACTTCCGAGCCTGTGCCGGAGGAAGTCGGAACGGCAATGAAATAGGCTTTTTCACCCATCTTCGGGAAGGTGTAGACACGTTTGCGGATATCCATGAACCGCATGGCCATGTCGTGGAAGTCAGCCTCCGGATGCTCATAGAGCACCCACATAATTTTTGCGGCGTCCATTGCGGATCCGCCGCCGACGGCGATAATGACGTCCGGAGCAAAAGCGCGCATCAGCTCTGCGCCCTGGACCGCATTTTTGAGCTTCGGATCCGGCTCGACATTGGAGAAGGTGGTGAATTTGATATTCATCTCTTCCAGCTTCTTCTCAATTCCCGCCGTATAGCCATTGGCATACAGGAAGTTATCAGTGACGATGAAGGCCTTCTTTTTGCCCATGACGGTTCCCAGCTCATCGAGTGCAACCGGAAGGCAGCCTTTCTTAATATATGTCTTTTCAGGTGCGCGGAACCACAGCATGTTCTCTCTCCTCTCGGCAACCGTCTTGATATTGAGCAGGTGTTTGACCCCGACGTTCTCGGAGACCGAGTTGCCGCCCCAGCTGCCGCAGCCGAGGGTCAGCGACGGAGCGAGCTTGAAGTTGTAGAGGTCGCCGATACCGCCCTGGGAAGAAGGTGTGTTGACAAGAATGCGGCAGGTCTTCATGCGCTCCTGGAACTCGTCGATGATCTCCCGGTGATGGACCTCGTCGACATAGAGACTGGAGGTGTGGCCATATCCGCCGCCCTCAATCAGGGCCTCCGCCTTGGTGAAGGCATCCTCGATATCCTCGGCGTGATACATGGCGAGGACCGGTGAGAGCTTTTCATGTGCAAACTCTTCGGCGAAATCGATGCTGTCCACTTCACCGATGAGAATCTTGGTGGCGGCGGGAACCGTGACGCCAGCGAGCTCGGCAATTTTAGCCGCCTTCTGTCCGACGATCTTTGCATTCAGTGCGCCGTTGATGATGATGGTCTTGCGGACCTTCTCTTTTTCCTCCTCATTGAGGAAATAGCAGCCGCGGCGGGCGAATTCTGCCTTGACGTCGTCATAGATGTCGTCCAGTACAATACAGGACTGCTCGGAGGCGCAGATCATGCCGTTATCAAAGGTTTTGGAATGGATTATGGAATTGACCGCCACCAGGATATCCGCCGACTTGTCGATGATGGCCGGCGTGTTGCCGGGGCCGACGCCGAGGGCAGGTTTTCCGCTGGAGTAGGCGGCGTGAACCATGCCGGGACCGCCGGTGGCGAGGATGATATCTGCATCAGACATCAGGAGCTGCGTCATGTCCAGGCTCGGGATATCAATCCAGCCGATGATGTTCCCCGGTGCGCCGGCTTTTACCGCTGCATCGAGCACGATTTTCGCCGCCTCGATGGTGCACTTTTTGGCACGGGGATGTGGACTGATGACGATGCCGTTGCGGGTCTTCAGAGCAATCAGACACTTGAAGATGGCGGTAGAAGTAGGGTTGGTCGTCGGGATAACGGCTGCAATGACGCCGATGGGCTCTGCTATCTTTTTGGTGCCGAAAGAGTCATCTTCCTCGATGATACCGCAGGTTTTGGTATATTTGTACTTGTTGTAGATATACTCGGAGGCATAGTTGTTTTTGATGACCTTGTCCTCCATGACGCCCATACCGGTCTCCTCCACTGCCATCTGGGCGAGCGGAATGCGGGCATGGTTGGCGGCGAGTGCCGCTGCGCGGAAGATCTTATCAACCTGCTCCTGGGAATAGGTCGAGAACTTCTTCTGGGCTGCACGGACTTCGGCCAGTTTCACCTCAAGTTTTTCGACGCTGTCCACCAGATTGGCGGCGGTTTTGGGTTCACTCATGTTGGTTCCCTCCATACTAAGGTATGTTTTCTCGGAAGCTGCTCTCCCGATTTCGTTAAAATATTAACACTATCAGAAACTTTGTGCAACATAATTTGATAATTTTATAACAGTATGGCAGATTTTTGTCAATTGATTCTTATTTTCTCCGAAATTACATCTTGTTTTTGGAGGGAATGCGAGAAAAACTGGTTAAAAATATGGCGCACTGCATTTGCAATGCGCCATATTCGATAAATTTTTATTTTACACCTGTTTGTTTTCCGTCGGTTCTTCCCACTTTGGCTCTTCGCCGTCGGGCACGAAGTCGGCCGGAACCTCTTCACGGGTGATATCCGGGTCAATGGACTTCCCCACGTTCAGAGTCTTCGGGACCTTTTTCGGGCCGGCCTGTCCGGCCTCTTTTCTGGCCGCAACCCGGACCGCTTCCCGCTCCCGCTGATCCTCCAGCGCCTCCTGCTTCATGACAAGATACTCCGCCGTCTCTTTGGTAATGACAAAATTGCTGCCGTAGGGATTGATGATCAGTCCGTAGATCTGCGAGGAACCGCGCAGCGTATTAATTAAGTCAGAAACACCTATGGTCAGAACATAGTCGGACTGCTTGCCGAGCTGAGAGGGGTCGGTAAACAGGGGCATCATAATATGGCCCTGATTGTCGGAGATGCACTCTATTTCCACGCCGCCGCTGCGCTTTTCACGCTCCAGATTCTGCGAGGGCTTCCGGACCGTCACCAGGACCTCGGTGTTGCTGTCCATCAGCTTGATGAATTCTTCGAATACAAGGTCTGGCTGCAGCGCACCGTTTCCGGACCGCTCATAGAACTCGTCGATGGCGGTCTCCAGCTTTTTCAGGCCTTTCAGTTCCGGATTGTAGAATACTTCCGCCTGCCAGCTGTCCTTCGGCCGGCAGTCATTCTGGAAGTAAAATGCGTGGAACCGGCGTACCACATCCCCGAGATTCCGGTCCAGCCGCCGGTAGGCCTCCCGCTCCAGATTTTCCGGAATGCCGAAATAGGCCTCTGCCACGCTGCCGGCCATGGCGGCAATGGTGTCGCTGTCCCCGCCCATGGAGACGGCACGGCGCACGACGTCGACAAAGCCGTTCCCCTCAAAGAAAGCCGACAGCGCCTCCGGCACCGTGTCCTGGCAGGTTGTGCTGTAAATGTGGGCTGCCCGGTATTCCCGGACCGATTTTGTCAGGTCATACCCAAATTTCCGCATGAGATAGTTGCGGATATCCTGCTTTTCACAGCCAGCCCGTGCCAGGAAGATTGCGGCCGCAATGGTCTGTGCTCCCCGGATTCCCTCCGGATGGTTGTGCGTGACCTCCGCGGTCAGCTTCGCAGCATGGAGGGTCTCCTCCAGGGTCGGATAGAGCCAGCCAGCCGCCGAGACGCGCATGGCACTGCCGTTGCCGAAGCTCTGATAGGCCGGTGCGCCGTCCGCAATAATCCAAGCCTGGAACAGCTCGCCGTAGCCGCGGGCAGGATAGGAACGCCCGAAAGCCCGCAGCTGCATCGTCAGCGTATTGGAAACCACGTCGTCCTCCCGCTGATAAGAGTCCATAAGGCCCTGTGCCACTGCAGCCGTCATAACGGTGTCGTCGGTAAATGTCGACTGGTCGCTGAACAGCGGAAAGTCCGTCGTGCGGATATTGTTTTCCTTCTGCTCATAGGGAGAGCCGATGATGTCTCCCAGAATAGCACCTAACATAAAAGTCTCCCCCGTTCGGAAATATTTACAGTTTCAATATAGCAAAAATACAGATGTCGTTCAACCAGCTTGCCTGCCTCAAAAAGACCGCCGTAAGGGCGGTCTTTTTCGCTGAGCTATGTCAGGTACACAGAATAATCAGCAGGATGACAAGCTGTACAAACAGGATGGCCGGCACGCCGATGACAAACTTTTTGTGCCGGGTCTTATGGTGAAAGACATACATGCCGCACCAGGCACCGACCGATCCGCCAACTGCGGCAATGGTCAGGAGCACCCACTCGGGAATGCGCCATGCACCGCGTCTGGCCCGGCCTTTGTCAAGCCCATAGAGGAAAAAGGCGATGAGATTCACCACGGCAAAATAGAGGATAAGTCCGATTTGATAAGGCTTCATTTGGCCGTCCCCGATTCTCCCGGAAGAATTTCAAGCCAGTAGCCGTCCGGGTCCTGAATAAAATAGATGCCCATTGCCGGGTTTTCCATGCAGATACAGCCCATCTTCTCATGCAGAGCATGGGCCGCCTCATAGTCGTCGGTCCGGAACGCCAGATGGAATTCCTCGTCCCCGAGATCATACGGCTCAGTCCGGTCCCGGAGCCAGGTCAGTTCCATCTCAAAGCCGGTCTCCTCATTTCCAATGTAAACGATGATAAAAGAGCCGTCCTCTGCGGTTTTCCGCCGCCGCTCCGTCAGCCCAAGGGCCTCTTGGTAAAAGACAAGCGAGCGTTCCAGGTCCAGGACATTGTAATTCTCATGAATCATCTTGAATTTCATCGGAGTGCCTCCTCAGTTGGCAATTTTTTGATGGACAATATAGCCGCCCGGCGTCATGGCGCGGAACTGATACCCGTTCTGCTTTCCCCATTTTATGACGCGATCCATTGCATTGACCGTGTACGGTTTGATATCGTGGCAGAGTACAACCACCTGCTTTTTCCTGCCTGTGGTATTGACGATATAGCGGTAAACGCCGTCGGAAGTCGTGACTTCTCCTGCGTCGCCTGCCATGGCGTTCCAGTCGGTATAGACGATACCGCGCTGGGCCGCTCCGCGGGAAAGGCGGGTCATGATACCTTTGCTGTAGTGGCGGCTGACGGTATTGGAGCTTCCCCCCGGGAAGCGCATCATCGTCGCACGCCGTCCGGTCTGCTCATAGATGATGTCGTCCATCTTCTTATAGTCGTCCCAGTAGGCCTTCTCACTGGAGTAGATGGTCTTGTAGTTGTGGCTGTAGGAGTGAACCGCTACCATGTGGCCCTCCTTTGCCTCCCGCGCAATGCAGCTGCGGTATTTGGGGTATCCGTTTGTAACAAAGAACGTCGCCTTGACGTTATTCTTTTTCAGAATATCCAGCAATTTGTCGGTATACGGCCCGGGGCCGTCGTCAAACGTCAGATACATGACCTTCTCATTTTTATTGTAGCTTCCCTGCGATGTGATAACCACGTTTCCCATTCCAATGTGATGGACCTCCATGGCAGAGGCGGTCACAGGAAGACAGAACAGGATAAGCGCCATAAGCGCAGAGAGAAGTCGTTTCCATTTCATTGGGATGAAGCTCCTTTCCAGTAACTGCTTTTCTTTATTGTATCGGATTATGCTATAATATTCAAAAGTTTCATCCATCCGGACCGAAGAATTCATCGACATCACAGAAAAGGAGATCCGTCAATGCCCGACCTGAAGGAAAAACTGGACGAGACCAAAAGACAGCTGGAAGAAGAGGCCCGACGTGCCCGCAACGGGGCAGCGGGGCAGCGCAGACGGCTGCAGAACCGCATGGAAGAGAGCCGACTGGAAGGGTCGCCCGGTGAAAAGATCGGTGAGCGCGCCCGGGCCATAGGGAAAAAAGTATCCGATGAAACCCATTCCCTGGAGCAGAAATCCGAGCAGGCCCAGCACAGGCTGAGCGCCGACCTCGACGACCTCTCCGTCAAAGTTGCGGAGAACGCAGGGAAACTGGGCCGAAAAAAATCGGAAGCCGAATCGGAGTAACAGACAGAAAAAAGCGTGCTGCAGGCAGCCCTGCAACACGCTTTTGCGTTGGCGGAGGAGGCGGGATTCGAACCCGCGTGGGCTTGCGCCCAAACTGATTTCGAGTCAGCCCCGTTATGACCACTTCGATACCCCTCCACGGAGAACGCTCCTGCTATTTTAGCAAAGAGCCCTCCGGTTGTCAAACGACAATCTCAATCCTGGTCCGAAGTCCCAGGGTGATTCACGACATTGACCGGAGAACCGCTGAGATATGCCGTAAGATTGGAGACGGTGATATCTACCAGCCGCTCACGGGTTTCCCGCGGCGCCCAGGCGACATGGGGCGTGATGAGACAGTTTTCAATATGAAGAAGCGGGCTGTCTTCCCGCATTGGCTCCTGTTCCAGGACGTCCAGAGCCGCACCGCTCAGAAGGCCGCTGTTCAGAGCAGCTGCCAGTGCATCTTCATCGATGATAGGTCCGCGGGCGGTGTTAATCAGATAGGCGCCTTCTTTCATCTTGGCAAAGGTCTCATCGCCGAACATCTTTTCCGACTCCTCGTTCAGCGGGCAATGGATGGAGACCACGTCCGATTCCGCCAGCAGATCGTCCAGCGGGACAAACTCCGCGAGGGAGCCTTCCCGGTGTTCGCCGGGCTCCAGGCCGCGGCAATTGGTACGGCTGTAGGCCAGGACCCGCATGCCAAATGCTTTGGCAATTCCGGCCACCTTCTGCCCGATACGGCCGAAGCCGATCAGCCCCATGGTCTTTCCGGAGAGCTCGGTCTGATCGTAGACAAAGCAGGAGAACTGTTTAGCACGGATCCACTCCCCTTCCTGTACAAAATTGTTGTAGGCATGGACCTGCGAACAGTGCTCCAGGAGCAGGGCAAAGACGTGCTGCGCCACCGCATCTGTGGAATAGGCAGGTGCATTGCAGACGGTAATTCCGTGGGCGTCACAGTAATTCAGATCGATATTATTATAGCCGGTCGCGCACTCCCCGATGTATTTCAGCTGCTTTGCACCCTGCAGCAGTTCGGCGTCTGCAATGACCTTGTTAATGATGAAAATATCAGCATCCTGCAGTTCCCGCACAATGGCCTCCCGGTCGGTGTGATCTACGAGAACCAGTTCCCCGAACTCTTCGAACACGCTGGTGTCCACGTCGCCCTTAGTCAGGGTCTCCCGTTCGGGCATTACAATTTTCATGTCTTTGTTCCGACTCCTTTTCAGATAAGATTAGAGATAGCGTATCAAAAATACGGCGGCACGTCAATTTCAAAATTGACAGCCCCCAATCCGGTCTTTATAATATGTATATTATACCGAATTCGGAGGACAGAATTATGGGCGAAACGACGGAGCAGCTCCGCGGCCTTGCCGCCAGAGCGAAGAAATTGGGACAACAGGGCTTCCAGACTTACCTGGAAATGGTCGACAAAGTTCTGGACAGCATTGCCGGACTGGCTGCAGATCAAAAGTCCCGCGTGTCGCAGTGGTGTGCCGGGGTTCTGAACAATAAAACCGTCCGTACCGCTGCCCCGTATACGGTCCTTGGGGCCTTTGCATTGGACGTCGTTCTGCTGGCCGTTGAGCCGTTTCAGAAAAGGCGAAAAAAATAATGCAAACCGATAGCCGTCGGCCCCTGGCCGGCGGCTTTTCTCCGCCCGGAACGGCCATTGACAAGGGCATCGTTCTGGACTATTATGGGTTCAATTTTTATTCTGATCGAAATTTGGAGGTCTGTCATGTTTGTGGACACTGCGAAAATCACGGTTAAAGCGGGCGACGGCGGCAACGGTGCCGTCGCGTTCCACCGCGAAAAATACGTCGCCAGCGGCGGACCGGACGGAGGAGACGGCGGCCGCGGCGGAAACATTATTTTCCGCGTCGACACCTCTCTCTCCTCTCTGTCGGATTTCCGCTACCGCCGAAAATTCAAAGCCAAAAACGGAGAACCCGGAAAAGGCGGAAACAAGAGCGGCCGCAAGGGAGAAGACCTTTATATTTCTGTCCCCAAAGGCACCATCATCAAAGAGGCCACAACCGGGACGGTACTGGCGGATCTCTCCGACGATACGGAATTCCTTGCAGCACACGGCGGAAAGGGCGGCTGGGGCAACCGGCACTTTGCAACTGCCACACGCCAGACTCCGCGATTTGCCAAAGACGGTATGCCCGGGGAGGAGTGGGACCTTCAGCTGGAGCTGAAACTGCTCGCCGACGTCGGCCTGCTCGGCTATCCCAACGTCGGGAAGTCCTCTCTGATCTCCGTCTGCAGCGAGGCCAAGCCCATTATCGGCGACTACCACTTTACCACGATTATCCCTGTCCTCGGCGTCGTCACCATGGGCGAAGGGAACTCCTTCGTCATGGCCGATATCCCCGGCCTCATCGACGGCGCCGCCGACGGCGTCGGACTCGGCCACGAGTTCCTGCGCCACGTGGAGCGCTGCCGCATGCTCATCCACATCGTCGATGTCGCGGGCTCCGAAGGCCGCGACCCCATTCAGGACTTCGATTCGCTGAACCTTGAACTGAAGAAGTACAACCCTGAGATGGCAAAACTGCCGCAGATTGTCGCCGGCAACAAGATTGATATGGCAAGTGACGAGCAGATTGAAACTTTTAAAAACTATGTCGAGTCGAAAGGCTATTCCTATTACAGCATCTGCGCGCCCATCAAAGAAGGTACAAAGGAGCTGATGAACGCCACCTGGAACATGCTTTCTACGCTCCCGCCGGTCAAACACTATGAGAGCCACGAGATTCCCATGGAAGTGGTGCTGAGCAAGAAAAAAGATACCGGCTTTCAGATTCGCGTGGAGGACGGCGTCTACATTATCGAGGCGGAGTGGCTCGCCGGAATTCTTCAGAAAATCGACTACGATGACTACTCCTCTATGCAGTATCTGCAGCATGTCCTAAAAACCAGCGGAATCGACGACGCCCTCCGGGAAAAAGGAATTCAGGACGGCGACACCGTCAGTATCTACGATATGGAATTTGAGTATCTCGCCTGAAGAAGGAGGCCAAATGGACCGTTTTTTATCCACTGACGTTGACCCCAACCTCCTGAGTCCTCTGGACCTCGCTTTCATCGGCGACTGTGTCTACGAACTCTTTGTCCGCGAGGCACTGGTCACAGAGGCCAATCGTCCGACCTCGGAGCTGCACCGCGAAAAGGTCAAACTGGTCAACGCCAACGCCCAGGAAGCCGCTGCCCATGAGATTTCCCAGTTTCTCACGGAGGAGGAAAAGAATATCTACCGCCGTGGGCGCAACGCCCATACTCACCACACTCCGAAGAATATGAGTCACCGCAGTTATCACGCCGCCACCGGGTTTGAGGCGCTTTTCGGCTATCTCTACCTAAAAGGAGACCTTTACCGGCTGCGGGAGCTGTTTTCCATTATTTACCATGGACAACATGATCAAAACTAATTATAATAATTTAGTTATTGAAAATTTATAGGGAGGAAGCAACCATGTCAGGTCATTCCAAATGGAGCACCATCAAACGTAAAAAAGAAAAAACCGATGGTGCACGTGCTAAAGTCTTTACAAAAATTGGCCGTGAACTTGCCGTCGCCGTGAAGCAGGGAGGTCCTGACCCCTCTTCCAACTCCAAGCTGAAAGACGCCATTGCCAAGGCCAAGGCCGCCAATATTCCGAACGACAATATTGACCGCGCCATAAAAAAAGCTGCCGGCGACTCCGAGGGCGACAACTACGAGTCCATCATGTATGAGGGATATGGTCCTTCCGGCATTGCTGTCATCGTTGAGACCCTGACGGACAACCGCAACCGTACTGCCGGTTCCGTGCGTCATTACTTCGACAAGTACGGCGGGAATATGGGCCAGAGCGGCTGCGTCTCTTTCATGTTTGAGCGCTATGGCGTCATTGCCGTTGAAAAAGAGGACGTCGACGAAGACGCCCTGATGGAGGCCGCCATCGACGCCGGCGCCACCGACTTCCTGTCGGACGATGACGATGTCTATGAAATCCGCACCGAACCCAACGACCTCGGCACGGTCCGCGATGCTCTTGAGGAAAAAGGCTACAAATTCGTCAACGCAGATGTCGAATACATCCCCTCCAGCTATGTCAAGCTGACCGATGAGGGCGACCTGAAAAACATGTCCAACATGATTGATATGTTCGATGAGGACGACGATGTCCAGGCCGTCTGGCACAACTGGGAGAACGTCGAAGACGCCGAAAATCTGTAATCCCGCTGACACAAACGAAAGAGCTGTGCTGCAGAGCTCCATTCTGCAGTACGGCTCCTTTTCTTTTTCGGCGGGTGCTGCAGCGGGAAAGCTTCGCTGCGCCAGGGTTATACAGTTATAGGTTATGCAAAAAAATGCACCCCTGCAGGAACCCTGCAGCGGGTGTATTTTTCACCAGACACATGTGCTGATTTTATATGCAGGCATGAAAAACATGGGCAGCATTTTTCATGCTACATGGCTAGGATGGCTGGAATGCCGCTGATTCTCTTTCGCGGAAACATAGGTGAAATAGCCTTCCCCCGCAGCACGTCCGCGCTTGGCTTTTAAAGCTGCGGCCTGATTGCGGCGGTAAGCTGCTTCTTCTGCGCGTGCTTTCCGCTCCTGATAAGAGAGCGCACGGATGATCTGCATAAAGCGGTCCAGTCCAGTCAGTTCGTTCTCCGCTGCAGAGTAATTTTCTTTCTGGCGGCCGACTGAGGCATGTCTGCGGCGCGAAGAAGTATTGCGTTTTCTGCGGCGTACAAATTTTTCAAGCATACGGTCTTCAAAAGCAATCAGCTGCTCTTCATGAAGATAGCCGACAACCAGAAGCAGAACAGCTGCAACTTCCAGGCAAATGCGAATAATAATTCCAGCAGACATAGGTGATTCCTCCATGCGAACATTTATTCTGAGAACATTTGTTTTCCTCTTTGCAATTACTATTATACCGTCTCCGCCGGTCAAGTCAACACAAATGTTCGTCCATTTTTCTGCGTGTACTTTTTTTGGTACTCATGAAGAAACCTGTTACCAATCGTCACAATATTGTAATTTCCAAGCAGACAGGAATCCGTGTATAATATTAAGAAGAACAGAAAAGAAACAAATCCATATAGAAGAAGGAGCGAGGCGAACCCATGTCTTATGAAACTCTCTGCATGAACTGCATGCAAGAGAAAGGGAATGCGGAACAATGTCCTCATTGTCATTTTCATAATGATTCTCTGCAATTACCTCCCTATCTCCCCATGCGTACTCTCCTTGGACAGCGGTACTTAGTTGGCGCAGTTCAAACCTCCAACGGAGACGGCGCAACCTATATCGGTTATGACACCGTCGAAAACATCCCCATTACCATCCGTGAATTTCTCCCCGATGCCATCACCAAACGGAGCTCTGACTCAAATGACCTGCAGGTCAATCCCGGCCGTGAAAATGAATACCATGCCCTTTTGAGCAGCTTTCTTGACATGTGGGGCAAACTGGTCCGTATGCGCGGCCTCTCGGCACTTATCTCCGTCAATACCATTTTGGAAGAAAACAATACGGCCTACGCCATTGCGGAACACGTGGAAGGTGCGCAGTCTCTGCGGGACTATCTCCTCTCCACGAAAGATGGCTATCTCTCCTGGAAGACCGCGCGCGTCATGTTCATGCCGGTACTCTCCACCCTTGCCACCCTGCACTCCGCCGGCATCATCCACCGCGGCATTTCTCCCAGCACGCTCTACGTCTATCCGGACCACAAGTTGCGCATCGCCGGCTTCAGCATTCCGGAGTGCCGCACGGTCAACGGCGGCCTGACGACAGAAGTATTCCCGGGGTATTCCCCGGTCGAGCTGCTCGGTGTACAGTCTGCTACCGGTCCCTGGACCGACATCTACTCGTTTGCCGCTGTTCTCTACCGTGCCCTCACCGGCCGCGTCCCAATGGACGCCATGGTCCGCATGCAGGACGACACCATGGTCCTTCCCGCCCAGTTTGCGGAGCAGCTGCCCGACTATGTCATCAACGCACTGGTCAATGCGCTTCAGGTGCTTCCGGAAGACCGTACCCGCAGCATCGACCGTTTTCGTGCAGAGCTCTCCTCCTCTCAAGTCGCCGAGTTCGCCTCGGAGTATGAACAGGAAGAAAAGGCGCGCAAGCGGGAACGCTTCTCCCACGCTGCGGACCCCAACCATCTGGACGACACGCAGACCATCGGCGGGCCCAACAGCAGTACCATGCGCTTCAACATTCCAAGTCAGGAATCCGCCCCCAGCATGGAGGACCCCGAGGAAGAGGAGAAACGCAGACGTTCTGCAAAGAAGAAAAAGCTTTCTCCTATGGCCGGTAGCAACACAAAAACCGTACTGCTCACCGTTGCCATCGTTCTTCTCGCCGCAGCACTCATCACCATTATTGTCCTCGCTGCAACCGGCTTCCTCGGAAGCGGAGGCGGACGGGTAGGAGACGCAACCACTGCATCGCTGGAGAACGGGGAATTTCTGGTTCCGAACTTTGTCGGGCAGAGCTATGACGACCTGAGTTTCTCCGACCGAAGCAATTTCAACATCCAGGTGAAATACGACAGCGGCAGCACTTCGGAGGACGGCACCATCCTCGCACAGAGCATCCAGCCCAATCAGATGGTTCCAAAGGGAACCACCATCACGCTGACCGTCGCCCGCGCCAGCGACCAGGTCCAAATGCCCTCCGTCGTCGGCGAAACCGCCGAGCAGGCCCGGGCTTCTCTGGAGAGCCGCGGGTTCTCTGTCAACGTGGTACAGAAGAGCAATGACGGCTCTCACACCTCCGGCACCGTCGCAGAGACAAACCTGACAGCCGGCCGTTCCTATGACCGCGGCACCAGCGTCACCCTTGTCGTATGGGGCGAAAGCAGCTATACAACTGCAGAATCTGACAATGGTCAGGACTCGCAGAACGTCTATAACGGCTTCGGCAATCTTTACGACGGAAATTAAAACAGCGGTCTGCTGAAAGCAAATCCATATAACAGAAATGACGATCGGCCTGTTCAGGCCGATCGTCGTTTTTCTGCACAGAAACGTACATAGTTCGCCACGCCCTTCTTTTCCCTTCCAAACGTAAAAGAACCGCTGCAGATACATTGCAGCGGTTCCTTGTCATTTCTGAAATTTGTCGGCCTCAGTCCCGTTCCTCCATGGGAACATAAGGACGCGGCTCACAGATATTCATGTAGGCAGGACGGATAATCTTGCCGTGGTTGATGATTTCCTCCATGCGGTGGGCGCTCCAGCCCGCAATACGCGCAATGGCGAAGATCGGCGTGTACAGTTCCGTCGGAAGTCCAAGCATGCTGTATGCAAAGCCGCTGTAAAAGTCGACATTTGCGCAGAGCGTTTTGTTGTTGTGCGTTTTGGCACGGACAAGAGGCGGTGCAAGCCGCTCTACCCGCTCGTAGAGTGCAAACTCTTCGTCGAGATCTTTCTCGTGGGAGAGCTGCTTGGTCAGGCGGTGCAGAACCGTGGCACGCGGGTCCGATTTGGTGTAGACGGCGTGGCCGATACCATAAATAAGGCCGTTCTTGTCAAAAGCTTCCCGGTAGAGAATCTTGTTCAGATAGGCTGAGATTTCGTCATCGTCCTCCCAGTCCATTACATTCTCCTTGATATCGTCAAACATACGGACGACCTTGATGTTGGCTCCGCCGTGGCGCGGACCTTTCAGAGAGCCGAGCGCCGCCGCAATAGCGGAATAGGTGTCCGTACCAGTAGAAGTGACAACGTGTGTGGTAAAGGTGGAGTTGTTGCCGCCGCCGTGCTCTGCATGGAGAACCAGAGCAGCGTCCAGTACTTTTGCCTCCAGAGGTGTAAACTGGCTGTCCAGCCGGAGCATGTGAAGAATGTTCTCCGCCGTGGAGAAATCGTCGCGGGGCGGATGGATGAAAAAGGAGTCGCCGTCGTGGTAGTACTTATACGTCTGATACCCGTAGACCGACAGCTGCGGAAACAGGGCAATCAGCTCCAGACACTGGCGCAGAACATTGTCCACAGAGGTATCGTCCGCCCGGTGGTCGTAAGAATAGAGCGTCAGGACACTGCGCGCCAGCGTGTTCATCATGTCTTTGCTCGGCGCTTTCATGATAATGTCCCGGACAAAGTGGACCGGAAGCTGGCGGTAGCCGGACAGAATATATTTGAAGGATTCAAATTCTTCCCGCGTCGGCAGCTTCCCGAACAGGAGCAGATAGACAACTTCCTCATAGCAGAAATTGCCGCGGGAGGCGGTTCCGGCAATAATATCCTGTACGTTGTAGCCACGGTAGCGGAGAATACCTTCACACTCAACACGGTTGCCGTTTTCATCTATGATATGGCCGGTTACTTCCGAGAGCTCGGTAAGTCCGGTGAGAACCCCTTTGCCGTCGCTGTCCCGGAGTCCGCGTTTGACATTATAGGTCTTATAGAGTGAAGGATCTATGGCGCCGTTCTCGATGGAGAGCCGGGAGAGCTCGGTGATCTCGGGCGAGACGACGGAGAAATCTCTGTCAAATTCCACAGAATTTCTCTCCTTTCCACGTGAAATAAAAAACGGCAAAATTAAAAAATTTGCCGTATCTGCTTGCAAAATTTAATTTTGTCATGGATATAGATACGAAGATATTTTAGCACACGGATCCCCATTATTCAAGAAAGAAGCGGGGTGCACACGGCACCCCGCCTCCGGTTAAACTGCATTAGACCGTCAGCCCATTGATGAGATGGATCAGGTTCAGAATTTCATTTCGATAGACATCCGGGCGCACAAAAAGTCCGGTAAAGCTCAGGTGATTGCGGCGCTCAATCGGCATCTGATACCACTTGCCCGGCGCCGAGGAGTAGACGTCCTGGAACGCGGCCGCCGGCTCGGTGGACGGTGCAAGCGACGTGTTAGTGTTGACAAGGCCGTCATTGGGCTTTGCCGCTGCATCTACAATGGGCTGCTCCGGCAGATGGTTCTGGAAAAATGCGAGCAGCGCAGCGGTCGGAGCCAGAGCACCGGCCTCTTTTCCGGGTACGAAAAGGTCAGGAATGGTGACGAACGGCTTCCGTTTCGGCGCAAATGGGGTCCAGAAGGTACCCTTGTCGATATCGAGGAAAAAAGCAAGCTTATCCGGAATTTTCTCTTTGACTTTCTGCGTCACATCTTCGGTCACTTCGCCGGTAAAGGCGAAATAATAGGTTTCACCGTTATCCTCTGCTGCAGCGTTATAGGCAGACATGCCGTCCAGCCCCGCTTCATAGAAGAGGTTGCCGTCGGTCTGCGCCAGATAGGACTCCGCCGTCTCATCTGCCGGACGGTGCCCCGCTTTCTGTTCCCGCTTCAAAATGGTCCTGACACAGGAGGGAAGAAGATTCGGAGCAAATGAATCGATTGCCTGGAACAAAGTCGTTCCGTCATTGAGACCGGCCAGGGTGACAACCGCATGGACCGCAGTATAATGGCCTCCGGCGAACAGCGGGGAAAGCGCACTGCCACCCGCTTCGCGTTCCCGCCGGGAACCACGCGCCATAAGAGCTGTTAGCAGACGCGCAACCGTGGCACCGAAGCCGTGGCCGACGAGCGTCACTCTGACGCCCTCCTCGCCCCAGTTCGGAACCCAGCCGGGATAGATCTCTCCATACTGGGAGATATGGTGTTTTTCCGCATATGCTTTTCCATAGTCAACTTTTCCGCCCTTTATCTGCGCGTAGAGCTCGCAGGCGCGCTCCCATACGCCGGACAGCGGCCGGAAAGACGCGGTGTGTACCGGGTTCCCGACTTCTGCAATAACCTTGGCCGCGCTGGCCGATGTCATGCCGAAATAGGGAAAGACTTTGTTGACTAACTGGTTTTCTTCTCCATAGCCGAATATCCCCGGAATCAGAATGACCGGAAACTTGGACTGCTCCGTCATAGCCATTACCTCCCTCTAATGGTTTTAATATACCATTGATAAGAATTGAGTGTCAAACCCTCTGCATCTGCGTTGCGCATCTCCCCCGATTGATCTATAATATGGAGCCATGAAAGTCTATTTTTACTCACTCGGATGTAAAGTGAATCAGTACGACACAGAGACCATGAAGGAGCTCTTTGCCGACGCAGGATGGACCATCTCCGACACCCCGGAAGGATGTCAGGCCATCGTCGTCAACTCCTGCACGGTCACCGCTGTCAGCGACCAGAAAACACGCCAGGCCGTGCGCCGTTTTAAGCGGAATGTGCCCGGTGCCATCGTCGTGCTCACCGGCTGTATGCCGCAGGCCTTTCCGCAGAAGGCAGCGGACCTGGATGCGGCCGACCTCGTGGTCGGGAACCGGGACCACCGAAAAATTCTGCAGGACATCGAATCTCTTCTCGATTCAGAAGCCGAATCGCGGCGGCATTTTCTGGATGTCCAGCCCTACGATCATCGGACGGAGGTCTATGAGAGCACTGAAATCCGCACATTCGCCGGCAAAACCCGTGCGGTCATCAAGGTGCAGGACGGCTGCAATCGATACTGCTCCTACTGCATTATTCCGACTGCCCGTGGGCGTTCCCGCTCCCGTTCCATGGAGAGCATTGCGGAAGAGCTGGAAAACATTCAATCGGCAGGCTACCGGGAAGTGGTGCTCGTCGGCATCAATCTGACCTGCTACGGTCTGGACAATGGGCATTCATTTGCAGACCCAATAGCCCTGGCCTGTTCCCTCGGGTTCGACCGCGTACGCATCGGCTCTCTGGAATATGACAACATTACACCGGAAGCCATTGAACGGCTCGCAAAGCTGCCCAACTTCTGTCCCCAGTTCCACATGTCACTCCAGGCCGGGTGCGACCGTACTCTTAAGACAATGCGGCGCCATTACACCACCGCCGAATATGAGGCGACCTGCCGCATGCTGCGGTCTGCCTTCCCAGGGGCATCCATTACAACGGATATCATGGTCGGTTTCCCGGGCGAGACCGAGGAGGACTTCGTCGAATCCATGGAATTCGCCCGAAAGATCGGATTTGAAAAAATTCATGTCTTCCCCTACTCTCCCCGAAAAGGCACTGCCGCCGCCGAAATGGAGCAGATTCCAAAGTCCGTCAAAAAGGAGCGCGCACACCGCATGCTGCAGACGGCCGAGGAGATCCGCCACGCCTATCTGACCTCCCAAATTGGGAAAACGGTCTGCGTTCTCAGCGAATCCACCCAGGACGGCATGGTACACGGCTACACTGAGAATTACACGCCTGTGAAGTTCCCGGCGGAGCGCCCCTGCCATAACGAGGTTGTCCGCGTCCGCATTGACCGCGTAGACGGTGACTGCTGCGTCGGCACCCTCTGCTGAATCAAAAAACGATCTATCCGGCTTCCCACAGTGCCGGAAAATGAAAAAGGACCGCTGCGGCGGTCCTTTTTTACGTTTATACCAGGACGAGTTCGTCTGACCACTCGGTGCCGCAGGGCAGAATGCGCGGCGTGCAGAGATTGTAGAGGTCGGTGGCACGGCACTCCAGGTCGAAAACATGGGCGGCCTCGTCGCTGATGCCGCTGATTTGCGTCGCTTTCGTGGCGATGGGAATCGCCCCGTTCTCCTTGGCCGCCTTGAGAACATCTCTTCCCCGCTCGTTGAACCCGAGTACGCGAATATACGGCACCTCCATTTTGCGGTCCTCCGGGGAAATGCCGAGATACAGCGCGTTGACAATGCGGCGAATACGGGAATGCGTGTAGCGCTTGGTCTTTACGATATCGTAGAGTTCCTGAAGCGAAGTGGCACTCTGAATGGCATTGTAAATGCGGTTTTCCAGTCCCTCCGAGACATCCGGTGCCTTGGCAATGTCTTCCTTGGACAGGGTGCGGAGACGGGACAGAAGGGCGCGCTCGCTGTCATCTACCGAGACAGGGGCGCGGCGAACCGCTTTGAGTTTCTGGAACTCCTCCACCGATGCAGCCGGCATGTAATCATAGGCACGGGTGTCTCCACGTTCCAGCATAATGCGGAGCGATGAGGCACTGGCAAACTCCTCTGTCGGCGTCAGTGCGTCGTGGACGCCGCCGACCCGTGCAATTGGCTCCACCTTCATATTGGACTGCAGCCGTTCCAGTGCCTTGATATACTCAACGGCCAGAATGTTGTTGGGCTGGTCCAGGACTTCTGCAATGGTGTCGCCATATTTGCTTCGGACGGCAAGTGCGCGCGCTACGGGATAGCTGACACCGCCGTCGAGCTCCTCTTTCACTTTGGCGTCGACTTCCGGGTCCTGAACCGCCTGGGCGGCCGTGCAGAGCAGGTCTGCTTCCGCGCACTCGGCCCCAAAGCTGAGTGCATCGACACAGCCGAGACCATTCAGTACGGAAACACCGCCGTAGGCGAACGTCTCTGCCGACGCCGTGGCCCATGGAACCGGCAGTTCAAGGACCAGGTCCACCCCGCTCTGCAGCGCGGCAGCCGTGCGGCTCCGTTTGTCCATGACCGCGACGCTTCCGCGCTGGACAAAGTTGCCGCTCATTACAGCGACAATATGGGTGGTTCCGCTGCTGCGGCACTTCTCGATCATCGTTTTATGTCCATTATGAAACGGATTGTATTCCGCTACAATTCCTGTGATTTTCATAGTGATGTCCTCCTGGGGTCGAACTGGATTTCTCTTATATTCTACCCCTTTTGGCCGGTAATAGGAAGAACTCGTTGTGAATTATGTTATAAAGTCGGACGGATATCGTATATTTTCTGTGAAAAACATTAAATTTATTTCCCCTGGAAGATAAAATCTCATCCATCTTGCAGAAACGGACGTTCGTTGAATTCTGTCCCTTGCCCGATTCAAAATATCGTCAAATAATGTAGTTGGAATGATGTGCAGAATACACTCTTTTCCTTTCTGCCAAGCAAAAAGTGTATTTCACGGGATGAAGCACAAAAATTATTTTGGGAGGTTATCAAATGATCACAGAACTCAAATCTGCCCTCATCTATGACGGCACCGGATGGCTCCCCTATCTCGGCGACATCGTCATGGAAGACAGCATGGTCCAGCATATCGGGTACGGCCGGGATACTCTGTACCTGGAAGAGCCCGGCTATGACAGGAAAATCGACTGTGACGGTCTGGCCATTATCCCGGGCACCGATGCCCCGATGACAATGGCCAAATATGAGCGGGAAGTCCAGTACATCAAGGGAAGCGGAAAAACCGTACAGAAGGCTGTCCGCGACCTGACCGGACAGGGCCCCGGACAGCGGGAATTTCTGAAGGACGGCGTTCCGGCCGATGTCGCTGTGGTAGATCTCCATACCTGGAAGATTGTACGTGCCTATGCAGATGGGAGGGAACTTTCATGAAAAAAATCAAGAACTTCACGCCGAAAGAAGCGCTTGGCGGACGCATCGGCACCTACGGCACCGACAAGCCCAATAAATATATTCTGAAATGGGCAAAGATGGTTACCGACCGCATGCTGCAGCCGATTAACGGCTATAGTCCGGACTACTACGGTCTTGCCGCATTCGGTACGGAAGAGATGGCAAAGATTGCCCTGAAAATGAAACGACGCAAGCCAAAAACGCTGGATGAAATTGCCCGCCTCACCAAAATGGACAAGGTCCACCTGGAGGATGTCCTTGAGGAGATGTGCTATCTCGGCATCGCCGAATTCAACCACGAGAATCCGGATGGCATAAAGCGGTATGAAATTAAGCAGTTCGTCCCCGGCTCCGCTGAAATGCTGAACGAGCATGAAGAATGGTTTGCCGATAATCCGGAACTCGCCGATATGTTTACCCAGGAGACCTATCTGCCATTCCAGGGCTTCGGCCCCATGGGTCTGACTCAGATGATTCCGCCCGGAGGAGCCGGCGTCGGCATGCACGTCATCCCGGTGGAAAAAGCCATTGAGGCAGAGAACACGTCCGTCGACATCGAACACATTTCCTATTGGCTGGACAAATACGAAGGCCACATTGCAGTCGGCCCATGTACCTGCCGCCAGGAGCGCCATGAACGCGGAGTCGGGTGCGCAGATGATCCCGGCAACTGGTGCATGGGGCTCGGCGACTTCGCCGACTACGGTGTTCAATCCAAGAAGCCCGGCCACTATGTCAGCAAGGAAGAGGCCCTGCGCATTCTGAAACGTGCCGAGGACAACGGATTCGTCCACCAGACCACCAACATCGACGGGGAAGACAAGATCTTCGCCATCTGCAACTGCGACGCAAAAATCTGCAATGCTATCCGCACTTCGCAGCTCTTCAACACCCCCAATCTCTCCGCCTCGGCCTACCGCGCCCATGTCGATCCAAACAACTGTGTCGCCTGCGGCCGGTGCGTCCAGTACTGCCCGGTCGGCGCCGTTAAGCTCGGTCAGAAACTGCATAAGAAAGACGGCAGTGAGGTCGAATATCCGAAAGTGGATCTTCCGGACGACCACATCTGGCTTAAGAACCGCTGGGACCCGGACTATCGCGACAACGAGCGTGAGGAATGCTATGAGACCGGTACGGCCCCATGCAAAACGGCATGTCCTGCCCACATTGCCATCCAGGGCTACCTGCAGATGGCGAAAGAGGGCCGCTACGACGAAGCCCTCGAACTGATCAAACGTGAGAACCCGTTCCCGGCCGTCTGCGGACGCGTCTGCAACCGCAAGTGTGAAGAGGCCTGCACCCGCGGCACCATTGATGAGGCGGTTGCCATCGACGAAGTCAAAAAGTTTATCGCACAGCGGGATCTGTTCGCGGAGACCCGGTTTATTCCGGAGATCAATCCGCCATCCAGCCGCTTCACGGAATATCATGAGAAGATTGCCATTGTCGGTGCCGGCCCGGCCGGTCTCTCCTGTGCCTACTATCTTGCGACCCTAGGCTATAAGCCGACCGTTTTCGAGAAACACGCACGTCCCGGCGGCATGATGACCTACGGCATTCCCTCCTATAAGCTCCAGAAAGATGTCGTCGACGCAGAAATCGACGTCATCCGTCAGCTCGGTGTGGAAATCCGCTGCGGCGTCGATGTCGGCAAAGATGTCACCATACAGCAGCTGCGCGACCAGGGCTACAAAGCCTTTTATCTCGCTATCGGCTGCCAGGGATCCCGCAAAGCCGGCGTCCCGGGCGAGGATGCGAAGGGCGTTATTTCTGCAGTGGATCACCTCGCGAAAGTCAACGGCGAAGAGGAATATCAGGTCCCGAAGAGAGTCGTCGTCATTGGCGGCGGTAATGTCGCAGTCGACGCGGCACGCACCTCTGCCCGCCTCGGCGGCGAGGAAGTCTCCATGTACTGTCTGGAGCAGGCCAATGAAATGCCCGCATCCGATGAGGAAGTCGAAGAGACCCTTGCCGAGAACATCAGTATCCACAACGGCTGGGGCCCGAAGGAATTTCTCAAAGACGAGGACGGCAATGTTACCGGCGTCATCTTTAAGAAATGCACCCAGGTTCTCGATGCAAACCATAAGTTCAGCCCGAAGTACGACGAGAATGATACCATTACCGTCGAGGCCGACTATGTCATCACCTCCATTGGCCAGTGCATCGACTGGGGCGGACTGCTGGACGGACAGTACATGGAATTTGTCCATGGCAATTACCCGAAAGCAGACAGCTTCACCTATCAGACCGGAACGGAGGACATCTTTGTCGGCGGCGACCTGTATCACGGTCCCTCCTTTGTCATCAACGCCATTGGGGAAGGCCATGAGGCGGCCGAATCCATCCACCGCTTTGTCCGCCCGACCTGTGACTCCCTTACCCTTGGCCGGGAGCACCGCCACTTTGTCGAGCTCAACAAGGACGATATCTCCGTTGACTCCTACGACACGTCCAAACGGCAGAAAGCCGAGCTGGTGGACGGGATCAACGTTGCAAAGACCTTCGACGAGTACAAACAGACCTTCTCCGAGGAGCAGGTTAAGATTGAGACCGGCCGCTGCCTGAGCTGCGGCGCCTCGGTTGTGGACGACCACCGCTGCATCGGCTGCGGAATCTGCACGACAAAGTGCTCCTTCGACGCAATCCATCTGACTCGAGATCATCCGGAGTGCACCCACTATGTCCGTGCCGAAGATATGGTCAGTGAGATCATCAAATATGTTCCGAAACGCATCGCAAAGATTGCTGCGCGCTCGGTCAAAGACGCCGTCGCGAATCTGACTTCCGACAAATAAAAAAACGGGCAAAACGGCAGTCAGTCCATAAGGGCTGGCTGCCGTTCCTGTTCTGTCATAAGCGGGCTGATACTTTTTCACAAGCCCTTTTGATTCCACTTAACAAGTGTTAGTTATTCAGCAATTGTGAAGTCATTGCGAGGAGGTACTCTGTATCAGTCTTCCGGCTTCCCGTTGGCCGTTTTTTCATTGATGCCTTTGATCTGCTTGTCAAACCCTTCTGTGCTCTCCTTCATAAACAGGACCTTGACGGTCATGAAGATAAGCTGGAGATCCGTGCGGATGGAGTAGTTCTCAATATAGAACAGATCCAGCTTCAGTTTGTCATAGGCCGTGGTGTTGTACTTGCCATAGATCTGAGCGTAGCCGGTGAGACCTGCCTTGACCTTCAGGCGGTACTTGAACTCCGGTATATCCCGGGTATAGGCCTCGACGTTTTCCACGCGCTCCGGGCGCGGGCCGACGATGGACATGTCGCCCTTGAGGATGTTCAGGATCTGCGGCATCTCATCGAACCGGGTGGCACGGATGACCCGTCCCACTTTCGTAATGCGCTCATCGTCTGTGACCGCGGGGTGCGCTTTCCCGTCTGCCTCGGCGTTGACGATCATACTGCGGAACTTAATGATCTGGAAAACTTTGCCGTCTTTTGTGACGCGGTCCTGTTTGTAGAAGACCGGGCCGCCGTCCTCAAGCTTGATCAAAAGGGCCACAATAGCCATCAGCCAGCCGACTCCTGCCAGCGCAATCAGACAGAGCAGGATGTCCATAAACCGTTTGAAGAAACGGCGCTCAAAGGTAAGGCCGGCATTGCGGCAGCGCAGCAGCGGAGTATCAAACAGATGGATATTCTCCCCCGACCGGATAATAATGTCCGAAATTTTCGGCACCACATAAGTCAGTTTATTGTGGTCATAGCAGTACTTCAGGATATCGTTGCGGATCGACCCCGAGATATCGCAGATGATGGCGCCGTCATAGCGGTCGATGCGTTTTTTGATGTAATCCATATCCTGGTCAATGCTGATGGCCTCACAGATGTGGAACTGGTCATCCCGGACCGACATCTTCCAGACAAGGTTCGTGGCGGAGTGATAGCTGTAGATGACCACGACATCTCTCGGCGGATAGAGCCGCTTGTAGCCGTAGGCCGCCACATAGGACCAAAGAAGAATGATGCCCATCTGGACGAGGAACATGATGAAAACTGGATACACTGCCACCATTTTTCTCGCAACCAGAGACATGATAAAGTACATGATGAAGTCGACGATAAACGTCGTAAGGCCTTGCGAGTAGATGATGTCGCTAACCTTATAGACATCAATCTGCAGGGCGCCGTAGATTCGGGAGAAAATATACTGCAGGACAAAATAGAGGCCGACCAGCAGAATATTGCCGCGGCGGAAGAAGGCCCAGACGATGCCGATGTTAATGTAATGGACCCAGGTATACCCGAACACAGCGGTCAGGCAGACAAGAATACACAGTGTTACAAAGAACATGAAGGTGCGCTGAAACTCCATTCCGCGCTGGGATTTTTTCTTTTTCTTTTTCAAGGGGTATCCTCCCTCCACGAGAATTCGCAGCCGCAGAAATTCTGCCGGTAAAGATGGTACTGATGAGAAAGCTCTATGGAACGTTTGTATCCGTTCTTCTTCTTGAAATCTGAGACCAGATACGGTACCCCGCAGGTCTCCTGAAGTTCCAGGCCCAGCCGGTTGAGCCACTGGGCATTCTTATATGGGCTGACCGTCAGCGTTGTGCTGAACCATGCAAAGCCTCTGCACTTCGCCTCTTCTCCGGTTCGGCGCAGGCGCTGTTCATAGCAGAGATGACAGCGGGCGCCGCCCTCCGGGTCATCCTCGCGGCCCTGTACCACGCGGAGAAAGCTCTCATGTTCGTGGTCGCAGTCCAGGAAGCGGATCTTCCGGCCCTCTGCGTTCATCTGCGCAATCAGATCCAGCTGCACCGCCTTTCGGTGCGCATATTCTTCCTCCGGCGCGATACAGGGATTGTAATAAAATACGGTGATGTCAAAATGCGGTTCCAGGTACTCCAGCACATAGCTGGAGCACGGTCCGCAGCAGCTGTGAAGGAGAAGTGACGGGCGTTTCCCGTCCAGGCCTTCGAGAATGGCGTCCAGTTCTCTCTGGTAATTGATTTTAGGCTGATTCGTTATGACTGCTCCTCCCCTTCGTAAAGAGCCAGTGTATCCCGCGCACGTCGGACAATATCTGCACGGACATCTGCCGGCTCCAGGACTTCCATTTCGCTGCCGAACTGGAACACCCAGCGCTCAAACCCGGCGCTGGTGAACACATCGGCTTTCACGCGAAAATACTCTTTTGTCTTCGGATCCTCCCAGCGGATGGCACGCTCGCCGAAGCGGTCCTTCATCTGGCTGAAAAGTCTGCCCGCACAGCGCAGCGTCACCGGATGCAGTTCTCCGGAGAAGTCATTGAACATAGCCGCTTTGTACCGGTTTGCATCGAACCCGTTTTGAAACTCCGGGGCAAAGGAACTGCAGGGAATGCGCTCTTCGGCGGTCTCCGTTGCACTCTGCACCCGGTCCAGGCGCAGATGCATGAAGTTCGGATGAGAGCTCTTGTTGCAGACCAGGTAATAGTTGTTGTCCGACCAAATGAGTGCATAGGGGCTTACAACCAGCGGAGAGGCCTTGTCGGCGTTGGCTTTCTGGTATTGAACCTGTACCTTTCGGTCGTCGGCAATGGCCTGCATAAAAACCGCAATATTGTAGAAGCCGCTGTCGCGCCCGGTGCTGCCGTCATCCTCGTCGGTGTTGAGATAGCTGTATCGCTCGTCAAAGGACCGGCGCTCCGCCTCCGAGAGAGAGGTTTTCAGGATACGGTCCAGCAGGTCCCGCTTCAGGTGATTCGACATGACGGAGGTGGACTGAAAGGCATCGATCAAAAGCAGAAGCTCCTGTTCCTCAAACAGACGGTCTTCCAGATACCACCCGCGGGAAGCGGGTTCCGCCTTCTCAACATCCAGTCCGAAGTCCTCCAGTACTTTCAGGCTGGTATAGATGGACTTGCGCTCCGACTCAATGCCGACTTTCTGCAGCTCGTCGCAGATATCCTGTGCATTCATCGGATGGTCGATGTCCGATTTCTCCTTGAGTATTTTCCATAGGTAGAGGACCTTCAATTTGGAATTTGCTCTTCCTGCCATAGTCTCCCCCTGTCCATTAAACTGTACATACAGTTACAACATACCATAAAGGCTCCTAAAATACCAGAGCGCCGCCGGCTCAATTGACAAAATGACGGGATGCACGGTACAATGAGAAATATTATGCGGGTATGGTGGAATTGGCAGACACGCAAGATTTAGGATCTTGTGCCGCAAAGCATGCAGGTTCGAGCCCTGTTACCCGCACCAAACGAACAGCGAGCCCGCTTCTCAGCGGACTCGCCCTTTTTATTTCATGGTGATGTCATCAAAAGAGGCGTGGATCAGCCCCGCGAGGTCTTTCGGATTCAGCAGAATCTGGGTGCCTCGTTTGCCGCCGGAGATGTGGATGGCGGGAAGCTCCTCCGCACTCCGGTCGATGACCGTGGTGAACTGCTTCTTCATGCCAATGGGACTGCATCCGCCGCGGATATATCCGGTAACTTTGTTGATATCCTTGACATGGATCATCTCCACCGATTTTTCCCCGACCGACCTGGCCGCCGCCTTCAGGTCCAGCTCCTCCTCCGCGGGAATGACAAAAACATAGTGTTCCCGGCTCTTCCCCTCGGTCACCAGCGTCTTGTACACCGTCTTCGGATCCTCACCCAGCGAGCGCGCGACCGTCGCCCCGTAGTAATGGCTATCCTCCACGTCGGTATCCTCATAGGACCGTGCCTCGTAAGAGATCTTCGCCTTGTCGAGGATGCGCATGACATTGGTCTTGTTCTCTTTGGATTTCTTTCCCATTCGGATCTGCCTTTCTATTTTTCAATAATTTGATGTCATATTCTGCCATTTATGGTACCATTGTTAAGCAAAAAATGTTTGATAATTTATTAACATAAAGAGAGAAGCATCCAATATGGCATTAAGAGGAACCCATTCGAATCTCACCGAAATCCGCCGGCGCGTGTTCGAGGAGGTCGCCCGCCTCGCCTACGAGGGAGGCAACTACTCCCGCATCGTCGAGCTCCCCTACCGCATCATTCCCGGCGACAAGGCAAGCTATCGGGACAGTATTTTTCTGGAGCGCGCCATCGTCGGCGAGCGGCTTCGGCTGGCCATCGGCCTGCCGCTGCGGTCCATCAAGGACTTTGTCCCCGTCTCCGACGGCATTGAGGAGTCCGCCATTGCCGAAAAATATTATGATCCGCCGCTGATCAACGTCATCACTTACGCCTGCAACTCCTGTCCCAGCAATCGCGTCACCATTACGAATGCATGTCAGGACTGTCTGGAGCACCCATGTCGGGAGGTATGTCCCAAAGAGGCCATCCACGGCAGAAACGGGCGCAGTGAAATCGACTACGATAAGTGCATTAAATGCGGCCGCTGCATCAAAGTATGTCCCTATCACGCCATCGTCAAACTGGAGCGCCCCTGCGAGGCCGCCTGCGGCATGAATGCCATCGGCTCGGATGAGGAAGGGCATGCAAAGATCGACTACGATAAGTGCGTCTCCTGCGGTCAGTGCCTGGTCAGCTGCCCATTCGGTGCCATCGCCGACAAAGGCCAGATTTTCCAGGTCGTCCATGCCCTGCAGAAAAAACAGGAAGTACACGCCATTATTGCACCGGCATTCATCGGGCAGTTCGGCAAGAACATCACGCCGGAAAAAATCCGCAGCGCCTTTCAGGAGCTGGGCTTTGCCGATGTGGAAGAGGTCGCCGTCGGCGCCGACCTCTGCACCCTGGAAGAGGCAGACGACTTTCTGGAAAATGTCCCGAAGGACCTCCCCTTCCTCGCCACCTCCTGCTGCCCGGCCTGGTCCGTCATGGCTAAGACCGAGTTCCCGGAGTTCAAGGACTGCATCTCCATGGCTCTTACGCCCATGGTGCTCACCGCGCGCCGGCTGAAAAAGGAGCACCCGGAATGCCGGATTGTTTTTGTCGGTCCCTGCGCGGCAAAGAAGCTGGAGGCCAGCCGGCGCAGCATTCGCTCTGACGTCGACTTTGTCCTGACTTTCGAAGAGGTCATGGGCATGTTCGCCGCAAAAGGGATTGACCTCGACAGCGCCGACTTCTCCGAGCAGCCCCTGGACGAGGGCACCCGCGCCGGACGCGGATTCGCGGTCAGCGGCGGTGTCGCACGGGCCGTCAAGGAGCGCATCCACGAGCTGGATCCCGACCGTGAGATCAATGTCGTCGCGGCCCAGGGCCTAAACGAATGCCGCACCATGCTGAAGCTCGCCAAATCCGGCCGCTACAACGGCTATCTTCTGGAGGGCATGGCATGTCCCGGCGGATGTGTCGCCGGCGCTGGTACCCTGCAGGCCGTCAACCGTTCTGCGGCATCCGTCGGCCGCTATCTGCGCCAGGCAGAGCTGGAACACGCCAGTGAAAGCCCCTATGCCGATGAGGCCGAGGAGCTCAAAGTCATGTACAATGAGTTCTCCTCAGAGGAGGAAAATCTGGAAAAATAATCGTTGCTTTTTCACGGCTTCCGTGCTAATATATTTAGCTGTAACAACTAAAGGAGGTGCACATATGCCTAATATTAAATCAGCAAAAAAGCGTGTTCTCGTCAACAAGACGAAGGCAGAACAGAACAAAGCTACCAAGTCCGCTCTTAAGACTGCCATTAAGAAAGCAAATGCCGCCATTGAGGCAGATGCGGAGAACAAAAACGAGCTCACCAATGAGGCCATCAAGAAGATTGACCAGGCTGCGGCTAAGGGCATCATCCATAAGAATAATGCTGCTCACAAGAAGTCTGCACTTGCTGTTAAGCTCAACGGCTAAGACTTGTTTGGAAATGAATAAATGACCTGTCCGTTTCCGGACAGGTCTTTTTTCATGTCAGATTACAGTGCGACGGTTGCACCGCGGTCCGCAGCCCGCTGGACCTCTTTGGCAAAGTTTCTGCCTTTCAGGTCGCCGCGGAAGCGGAACAGCAGCATCTGTTCGCTGCCCTCCCGGCTGCGGTAATTGATGACCAGATAGCGTCCAAAGAACGCATCCCACTGCTGCTCCAGGGAGCTCTGGCCACGGACCCGCTGCGGTGCACCGTCACTGCGCTCCATGCCCAGACTGCGGTTCTCCTCCCAGTCTGCACTCTCCTTTCGATTCAGTGCCTCTACGTGGATAATATTTGCGGTGGAGAGGCTGTAGCGCTGGCGCTTGCCGTCGGAGATCAGCAGTGAATCGCCCGAGAGGCGCAGTTCCATTTCGCGGCCCTGCTGGACCGCACCGAGCCCGCTCAGGTGGCTGGCTGTCAGCGAGCCGGCAAATGCCAGACGGATGTTCTCATATTTTTCCGGATGGAGCAGACGAAAACAGAAGCCCCCGAGGAGCAGCGCCAGAAGGACGGCCAGAAGCATGCCGCCGGCAAGATTGCCGAGGGAAAATGTCCCGAGCATGGCCAGAATGACCAGTGCGAACGAAAGGACCCACGCGATCCACTCCCATAGATGCATTTCATATTGTCTCATAGAGTTGCCTCCTGCGAAAGGTATTTTTGTCTCCCTCATTTTACTACAGCTGTTCCGGTTTTCCAAATCCAGCACGCAAAAAAGGGTCTGTTCTGTCAACAGACCCTTTTCCCTCTAAAGATAAGCGCTCAGCTCATCTCCGCTTTATTTTTTTTGCGGCGCTTTTTCGGCTTCTGCTCCTCAATCTTGGCAGGAGTAACCGCGTCCACGTCTTTTTCGCCGGTACGGATGCGGAGGACATCATCGACCGCATAAGCGAAAATTTTGCCGTCTCCGGGGTTGCCGGTCCATGCGGCTTTTCGTATGGTCTCCATCGTCTGTTCCGCCCATTCCCGGGTGGAGACGAGGATTTCAAACTTTATCTTGGGAAGCATGGAGACAAAGACGTCCTGGCCTCGTACGTTCTCGGTATAGCCCATCTGCGTGCCGCAGCCCATGACCTGGGATACAGTGATGCCGCGGACATGCATGGCAACGAGTGCGTCTTTGACCTCTTCAAGCTTTTCTTCCCGTACAATTGCTTCAACCTTATATACCATTCCGATTCCTCCTTAGTCATCCAGTCCGTTGAAGGACGGATACGCGCGCTCACCGTGCTGGGAGAGATCCATGCCGATTTTTTCGTCGATTTCGGTGGCACGGAGGTCACCGGCAACCAGCTTGGTCAGACCGACGCAGATCAGTGTACCGACCAGAGCAATTGCAATGGAGACGCCGACGCCGGCAAGGTTGGCGAGGAAGAGTTTGCCCTCTCCGTAGATCAGGCCGTTGGAAACGAGGTCCGGATTAATTGCCTTAGTCCCGAACAGACCGGTCATGATACCGCCGTAGATACCGCCGATTCCGTGGCAGCCAAAGGCGTCAAGGGCATCGTCGTATCCGAATTTCGGTTTGACTTTGGAGACAAAGAAATAGCAGAGCGGGCTGACAAAGAAGCCGATAATAAGGGAAGACCACATGCTGACAAAGCCGCAGCCCGGGGTGATGGCGACAAGGCCGACAACAAGGCCGGTGCAGGCACCGACAAGCGTGGGCTTTCCGGTTTTAATGACATCCATCATCATCCAGGACAGCATTGCGGTTGCAGAAGCAACAGCAGAAGTCATGAAAGCATGAGCTGCAAGGCCGTTTGCTGCGAGAGCAGAACCGCCGTTGAAGCCGAACCAGCCGAGCCACAGGAACGCTGCGCCGAGGGCGACAAACGGGATGTTATGGGTGCGGTAGTTTGCATATTTAAGGTCTTTCCGCGGCCCAAGAATGATGCAGAGCAGAAGTGCAGAAATACCCGAGGAGATATGGACGACGTCGCCGCCGGCGAAGTCGGCCGCACCGAGTGCTTTGAGCCAGCCGCCCTGGCCCCAGACCATGTGGGCCAGCGGATAATAGACGATCAGTGACCAGAAAATGATGAAAAAGAACAGCGACTTAAAGCGCATTCTCCCGCCGATGGCACCGGTAATAAGGGCCGGTGTAATAATAGCGAACATCATCTGGAACGCCGCATAGGCGAGATGCGGGATGGTGTCCGAATACGGACCGGCAGCAAACCCAACGTGACGGAAGACCGCCCATGAGAAGTCGCCGATGACGCCGCCGTGGTCCGGGCCGAATGCCAGCGAATAGCCGAACAGGCACCAGAGCACAATAGCCAGACCGCAGATGAAAAACGAGTTCATGAGGTTGCTGACAACGTTCTTTCTCCGTCCAAGACCTCCGTAGAAGAAGCCGAGGGCCGGAGTCATGATGAAGACAAACGCTGCGCAGATCAGTACAAAAGCTGTATCTCCGCTTGAGATCAATGTAGATTCCCCCTTCAATTTGACGCAAAACAAAAAAGGAGTCACCGAACCAGTTGTTCGGTGACTCCTTTGCCCTGAATGTCTGTATTTTAACATGGTGCCATCTGGGCAAAATTGTATTTTTCCGCACAGATCAGGACGGTTTCGAAGATGCCAGGCGGTTGAGATCTGTGCTGCCCTCAATGCCGTCCACCTGTCCGGTGCTGCTGTACTGCCAGATGTCCCAGTCGCCGCTGTAGAGCGGATTCTTTCGATTGTGATACTCCGCCACCCAGACTGAAGTTCCTCGGTCCAGGTCGTCCACATTGATACGGTGTTCCAGGAACCAGCGGTTGGAGTAGACGCCGGCCTTGTAGCCGCTGTCCCGGATAACCTCGCAGAACGCGTTGATGGCATTGGTCCGCTGCAGGTTGGTCAGACTGTCTGCCCTTCCCTTGCCGCCGGTGTAAGTGTCCTCAAAGTCAATGTAAACCGGGAGTTCCAGGGAGGCCCCCTTCAGCTGGTCCACGCAGTACTGCGCCTCCGCGCGGGCCTCATCTTCACTCACCGCCTGGGAGTAGAAATAGACGCCGACCCGCAGGCCATTTTGATGTGCATGCCGCAGATTGTACCGGAATTCGGTGTCCCCGTAAATACGTGCGGACTGGCCGTACGCTCTGCCGCCGCAGCGGATCAGCGCAAAGCTGACGCCGTCCCGCCGGACTGCCGACCATTTGATACGGCCGTTGTGGGAAGAGACATCGACTCCAAGATTGCCGGAGAGTGTAATCGTTCGCAGGCTGAACGCAAACACCAGCGCTGCCAGGACCATGCAGAGGACTTTGATGAGCATCGTCATCCAGGAACGGTTATCTTTATAATAGGCTTTGGCACGCCGTTTTGCGCGTGCCCAGGCACCGCTGTTCTGCGCCATGCCCTCGCCTCCTTTATCATTTGGAATATGCCTTATTATTCTAGGAAATTGCCTGTGCGATGTCAACGAAACGAGTGTGGAAATCAGGGCCGCCCCTTGCATTTTGCGGGTTTCTACCTTATCATGGTTGGGATATCTTTTTTATCAAAAAGGAGCAGTTATGTCTACGAAAACAAAATCCCTTTCGGTGAGCAGTCTGCCAAAAACCGCGCTCGCCCTTCTGCTCGCACTGCTGTGCATCTGTTCCGGCCTCACTGCGTTCCCCGCGCACGCCGCCAAGAGCACCGGCAATAAGCTGAGCAATCCGAATCATATCAATCTCAATGTCGACCCCGCGAAAGAAGACTGTGTCTATCTCTCCAAGATTGACCACAAGCTTACCGTGGGCAAAACGCTGGGTACCATTACCAGCACCAAGCTCGGCATCAACTGCAAGCTGGTTTATAACACCGACGACGACAGCCTCTGGAAAGGCGGCGGACTCCACTCCGTCTCCAGTCTTCCGGGTTTTGCTACCCCTGGTCTCGTTGCCGGACACGCCCGCGTCTGTTTCAAGGGCTTTGCCCAGGCCAAAATCGGTGACGTACTCACTGTAAAGATGTCCTATGGCACCTATAAATACCGTATTTCCACCATCAAAATCTACAATCACGGGAAATATGATTTCAGCGACTGCGACAAGGTCAGCGACCAGATGATCTTCTACGCCTGCTATCCGTACCCGAAAACCAGCTATGAAAAATACAACCGTATTTTCTATTACTGCGACCGCATCTCGGGTCCGAAGGTCATCGACGACTCCATCGGTGGTACACAGCAATGGGCTGTCCGTCCGGCTTCCCACAATCTCAGGGACATCTCAACGTATTACAAATATCCAAAACAGAGCTGACAGCAATAAAAAGAGCGCACTGCAGAATGGTAACATTTTCTGCAGTGTGCTCTTTTTTCATTTCTTTTCAAAGGCAGAAAAACGCAGCAGAATCCGCTTCTGCTGCGTTTTCCGTTATTTGTTATTTATTTCATGCTCTCTTCGCCCTTGTAGAACTGGTGCCAGCGCCAGGCGGTGGAGATAATCTGCTCCAGGTCAGCGTACTCAGGCTTCCAGCCGAGAACCTGCTTTGCCTTCTCCGAAGAGGCAACCAGCGTAGCCGGGTCTCCGGCACGCCGGGGTGCATCCTCTGCAGGAATTTCCAGTCCAGTCACCTTCCGGGCACACTCGACAACCTGACGGACCGAGAAGCCGACGCCGTTGCCGAGATTGAAAATATTGCTGTCATTGCCGGCTGCCAGATACTCAACTGCCAGGCGGTGTGCCTGTGCAAGGTCCATGACATGGACATAGTCCCGGACACAGTAGCCGTCCGGCGTATTGTAATCATTGCCGAACATCATAATCTTATCCCGGGTTCCGTTGGCCACCTGCAGAATGATGGGAATGAGATGGGTCTCCGGATTGTGGGCCTCGCCGATTCTCTCGGTGGGATGGGCTCCGCATGCGTTAAAGTACCGCAGAGAGACGAACCGGATTCCATGGGCCACGCTGGTCCAATGGAACATCTTCTCCATGGAGAGTTTGGTCTCGCCATAGGTGTTGGTCGGCACCGTGGGGTCGGTCTCCAGGATAGGAATATTTTTCGGTTCGCCGTAGGTTGCAGCGGTAGAGGAAAAGACAATGTTCTTCACGCCATGGGCCACCATAGATTCCAGCATGACCTCGGTACCGTGCAGATTGTTGTCATAATATTTCAGCGGGTCCACCATACTCTCACCGACCAGAGAGCACGCAGCAAAATGAATGACCGCGTCCAGTCCGGATTCCTGTTCAAAAACAGAGTCCATAAACGCGCGGTCCCGGATGTCGCCTTCGTAGAAGCGCGCCTTCGGGTGGACCGCCCAGCGATGACCCGTCTGCAGATTGTCTGCAATGGCGACATCATAGCCGTGGTCAATGAGATGATAAACGGTATGAGAACCAATATAGCCGGCTCCGCCCAAAACGAGCACTTTCATATATTCTCTCTCCTTTACAGAAATACATCATTTGGTGAGGTCAGCAGGGTAACAGCCTTCCTCCACCAGTCGGCGGAATGCTGCGCAGGTAGAAGCTTTGTCCTCCTGATATGTGATGCCGAACCAATGGTCCCCGGTCGGCAGCACCGCCACATCCGCTTGCTTTTGCTGGATGAGACTGCCGACAATGGTCGGCAGCAAATACTCCGTTGAGAGATCTCCTTCCGGTAATCCAGACAGGAATACAGGGAAATCCTCCTGCAGTGCCGCCAGGAATTCAAGGGGATATCCCCATAAATTCATAGAACACAAGGTATCGTCCGGGAAATAGGAAACCGATTCTCCGCTCTGTACGGCAGGACGGCCATCGATTTTCCGGATGCCGCCGGTCTCCGTGATTTCCGTCAGGTAACCGTTCTCGGAATGACAGACGCCGCGGGTAACCGCGCCGTTGTCCGAGAGCGTATTGGCAAGCCGATAGCCCGCCATGCACATCTGCAGACGCCCGCCTTTCCAGCCGGCACGGCCCGATGCCAGAAAATCATGGACCAGGCGCAGACCTTCTTTCCCATAATAGTCGTCCGCATTGATAACAGCAAAGGGGGTGTCCAGAATGTCCCGACACGCGAGCACAGCCTGCCCGGTTCCCCAGGGCTTGGTGCGCGCACCTGCCGAAAAGCCAGCCGGAAGATCATCCAGCTCCTGGAAGGCATAGGCCACTTCCACACTCTTTTCCAGGCGGCTGCCGATAGCTTCGTGAAACTCTTTTTCAATATTCTTTCGAATAATAAAGATGACCTTGTCGAAGCCGGCCTGAACGGCGTCGTATACAGAATAATCGATAATAATTTCCCCATTCGGGCCAACCGGTGCAATCTGTTTGATGCCTTTTCCAAAACGGCTTCCCAGACCGGCTGCCAGAATAACAAGAGCAGTCTTATTCATACGACACATCCTTTTCCTGTCCTGTGCTGTTATTTTTTCTTTTTCTTTTTAATGGTTGCTTCATAGCGGTCCACCGCATCCTCTACAGTTCCGTCAAACTGGATGGCTCCGGATTTGATAAAGATGCCGCGCTGGCAGAACTGTTTGGCTGTGTTGGAGTTGTGGGTAACCAGCAGAAGTGTGATATTATCATCGGCAATCAGCTGACGGACCTTGTCCAAGCACTTGTTCTTAAAATTCTGGTCGCCGACGGACAGCGCCTCGTCGACAATGAGAATTTCGGGCTCTACATTGGCATTAATGGCAAAGCCAAGACGTGCACGCATACCGGAAGAGTAGGAACGTACCGGCTGGTCGATGTACTCGCCGATGTCGGCAAATTCGATAATGGTGGGCTCCAGTTTCTGAATTTCGTCTTTGGTAAGTCCCAGCGTGGTTCCGCGAAGATAAATATTTTCTCTCCCGGTCATCTCGGACTCAAACCCCGCGGTGAGCTCCAGCAGTGCAGAGACACGGCCGCGAACATCGATTTCTCCGGTTGTGGGGAAACAGACGCCGGTAATCATCTTGAGAATTGTGGACTTTCCGGCGCCGTTGCTGCCGACCAGAGCCACCGATTCACCCGGCATAATGGAAAAAGAGATATCTTTGACCGCGTCTTTCGTCTTGATTTTCATATGTTTAAAGAAAACGCTCAGAAGACGCTGCCGGTTGCTGGAATACAGTTTATATCGTTTTGAGACGTGTTTGAACTCGACAATAGGCTGGCCGGGCTGAAGCACCGTCACATCATTTGCTTTTTTCTTTCTGGACATGGCAAAACTCCCCCTTTACAGAACGTCCGGCATTTCTTTGCGGAGTTTCTTGTAGCTCCACCAGCTCAGCAGGAACATAATGATAAGCTCTGCGAGGAAAACGACAAGCCGGAGCGGATGCTCCCAGAACCAGTCCTGCCGCATAAAGGACTCGCGGAAGCCGCTGGAGAGATAGGTAATGGGGTTAGCACGGAGAATCCAGATTAACCATTTATGGTGGAGGGAGTCGACATCATAGAAAATGCCGGAGACCCAGAGCAGTGCGAAGACAAAGGATTTGACCAGATTCAGGAAGTCCTGGCTCAGCGCCGCGATGGGAGCGGAAAACAGCGACCAGCTGGTGAAGAAGAGGAAGTCCAGAATGACATAGAAGAAAATCTGTAAGGTATAGAGCCCGGGGAAAAAGCCCATGGCACAGTAGATAATATAGACCACCAACAGCAGGATAAGCTGAACTCCCATATTGGAAAGACTGACAAAGGTGGGTATGGTTGAGACCGGATAGTGAATTTTCGTAATGAGGTAGCGATACTTGCGCATGCAGTTGGTGCCGCGGTTCAGCATGTCGGACATGTAAAACCAGGGAACCAAACCGGCAACCAGCCAGAGGAAATACGGATAGTCTCCGTGCGGATGGCCGCTGCGAAGACCAATGCTCATGGCAAACCAATAAATGAAAATGGTGATGACCGGTTTAATGACGGCCCACGCCCATCCAAGAGCAGAGGCGCGGTAGGTCCGAACCAGGTCTGTTTTCGCCATTTTAAAAATTTGTTCAGCGTAGTCCACATGATCGTGGAAAATTTCAGAAACGACGCTCATAGAAACCCCCATTTAACTGAGTTGACAGAAGACGCACTGCCAGTTATAGCCATTTTACCACCGATGCCTATTGGGCGCAACGGAAAAAGGGGGATGCAAAACATGCCAAATCGCTGTCAGACAATTCTGCATAATTGTACAAAAAAAGGACTGTATTTCAGTGAATTTCGGACACAAAATGGAACTTTGTTTTCCTGCCATTTATCGGTCAAAAATTTAAGCTTTTTTTAAGGTTTCATCTCTAATATGAACTCAAGTTCGAAGGAACCAGTCACTCCATCGAACTTACAGGGCATCCACAGCCCTGGCTCACTTTTTCATTTCATTTTCTCCTATTTAGGCAGTCCGGATGTTCCCCCATCCGGACTGTTCCTATTTATCTATAAAAATCCGTACCAAAAGGCACCGCACAGCAGCATTGCTGTGCGGTGTTCTGTCTGTTACATTTCGTTTTTCTCTACAACATCAAAGTACGCGCGGAACGGGGCATATTCCGTACGCTGCACCTGAGAGTGCCCGCGGCCGACCAGAAGAACGGCGCACCGGAACAGATTGGGGGAGCGCAGAAACAGCGATGCACTGTCTCGCACCTTCCGGTCCGGATGATGGTCCAGTTTTCGGATTTGATCCGCCATATTCGAATCTTTGAGAAAGGCATTCCAGTCTTTTCCGGAAAAGGCAAAGCACGACTGCCAGAGCAGAGACCACCAGATGCGCGGCAGGAACCATCGTGTGTATTCCTGGGCAAACTGCGGCTGAATCTGCCGGAGATAAGGGACAAGGACATTCAGCAGAGCCAGATCTTCAAAGCGCTTGACCTGGAACTGTGAGACGGCTGAGCCGCTGTGCTGAACATAGTTGTAGAGCACGGACTCGGAGAGAAAGATGTTCTCAGCTGCAGAAAACAGGCGGATGAGCATATCATAGTCC
>R19__coassemble_90_pt1 | contig 51461 bp, 61 predicted proteins | sample R19__metabat2_high_PE_001 | metagenome-assembled genome bin R19
GTAATATGGTGAACTTTTCCGCCGTTCCACTCGCTGACTTCGTACTGGCGCAGAAGGTCGAAATTTTCGTGGGTCCCGTCGACAAAGCAGATGTTGTACTTTTTCTCACCGAGTTTTTTCAGTTCCTTCTGTTCTTCCTTGGAACCGTCCCAGAGGAAACCGAAGTCCCCGCATACGAGGAGGGTATCTCCTTTTTTGAGCTTCTTGGCGTCCTGGGTTTTAAAACGCTCCATGTCTCCGTGGAGGTCGCCTGTTACAAAAACCACTGTTGATTCACACTCCAACTAGCAAGATGTGACAAGAATCCGCGCTGTAACTTTATTTTCATCGGATTTTTGTTATACTTATATATTATTATCTAATAACTAATTTATATTACAATAGATGGAAGGATTTTGTCCATGCAAAATAAAAAGAATCTGCAAAGCTTTCGTATCCTGGTTGCCATACCGCTTCTGCTGGCCACTTTATTTGTCTCACTTTTCCCGGCCGTCACCGCGTTGGCCGATGACCAGAAAAACGGCTATCAGGCTGACATCGTCTACCTGGAAAATATGGACACCGGCGAAATCGTTGTGGACAAGAACTCCCAGAAAGTCACTCCAATGGCGTCCCTCACAAAAATTACAACGGCCATGGTCGTGCTGAACAACTGCACGAATCTGGACCGTTCCGTGACTGTAACGCAGGATGAGCTCAATGAAATCACAGACCCGGAGAGCTGCTCCGCCGGCATCAAAGCTGGAGAGGTTCTGACCATCCGACAGCTCATGAACATTCTGCTGGTCAAGAGCGCCAACGAGTGCGCCGTCATCCTGGCACACGAAATCAGCGGCAGTACACAGGCATTTGTCAGCAAGATGAACGAATATGCCCGCTCGGTCGGCTGCACCAACACCCATTATGCAAATCCGCACGGACTGACCGCTTCCGGCCATTACACCACTGCGCGGGACCTCGCCAAGCTCTGCCGCGCCGCGCTGAAGAACAGCACGTTCCGCAGCATTGTCGCACAGCCTTCCTACACGCTGGCCCCCACCAATCTGCGGGCAGAGCCAACCGAGTTTCATAACGGCAACAAACTGCTCCGGACCGACACCCCATATTATTATGAAGGGTGCAAGGGCATTAAGACCGGCTATACCGAGTCCGCCGGCCGCTGCCTCGCCTCCTATGTCACCCGCAATGGCCGCACGTTCCTGTGCATTGTCATCGGCGGGAAAGACTCCTGCAAAGCCGACAACAAATACAATATTCCGTTCGAGGACTCCATCAAAGCCTATAACTATGCATTCAGCAGATGAGGAGCACTATGTCAGAAACTGCTAAGAAAAATCGCTGGAAAGCCATACTGCTATTCCCTGTCTTAATTGCCATGATTCTCACGAGTTCCCTTCCCATGCGCAGTCAGGCCGCCTACAACCGTGAGATGAAGTTCCAGTCCGACATCGTCTACCTGATCAGTCTCGACCAGGGTACCACGATATTCAGCAAGAACGCCGACAAGCGTACCCCCATGGCATCTCTGACAAAAATGACGACCGCCATGGTTGTCCTGGACAATGTCAAGAACCTGGACAAAAAAGTCACAGTCACCCAGAGCGAACTGGATGAGCTCGCCAACACCAACAGCTCCACGGCCGGCATTACCGCCGGAGAAGTGCTCACAGTGCGTCAGCTCCTGAACCTGATGCTGGTGCACAGCGCCAATGAGGCCGCTGTGGTTCTGGCACATGTTGTGGCGGGGAATACCCCGGCCTTTGTCAAGAAGATGAACGCCTTCGCAAAATCTCTGGGCTGCACCAACACCCACTACATGAACCCCCACGGTCTGGACACGTCCGGCCACTACACCACCGCACGGGACCTCGCAAAAATTGCCAAATACGCGCTGAAGAACAGCACCTTTAGGAAAATCGTTGCCCAGCCGGAATACAAGCTCGCCACAACCAACAAGCGGAAGGCCACCACATATCCCAACACCAACGATCTTCTCCGAGACGGAAGCGCATGGTACTATAAACCGTGCCGCGGCATCAAAACCGGTACAACCGAAGGTGCCGGCCATGCACTGGTCTCCTACGCCACCAAAAACGGCTACTCCTATCTCTGCGTCATTATCTCCGGCGCGAAGGTCTATGCCAAGAACTCCAAGAAAAACGTCGCATTTGAAGAGACCAAAAAGGCCTATGAATGGGCCTTCAACAATATCAAACTGAAAGTGGTCGCCCAGCCGTCCGATATCGTCACGGTTGCCCACGTCAGTCTGGGCAAAGACACCGACCAAGTCCGGCTCGTCCCGGAAAAAGAGGTCACTGCCCTCATCCCCACCAGCGTCGATGCCTCCGGCATTTCTCTGAAAGTTATTCCGGGAAGCGTCCCGAAAGACCTCCACGCACCCCTGAAGCAGGGAGAGGTTGTCGGAAAAGCTGAAGTCCTGTACGCCGGGGAAAAACTGACCACCGTCAATCTTGTGGCAGCAGAGAGCGTCCACCAGAGCTTTTTCGGCAGTATCGGCTATTATATCAAGCGGTTCTTCTCATTCACAGCCGTAAAAATTATCCTGGTCATTCTTCTCCTCGGTGCCCTCTTTGTCTGGCTGGTCAACTACCTGTACCGCAAGCGCAATCGCCAGGAGAGAGTCAGCACCATTCGCATTAAGCACGACCTGGAAGACGGAAAGCCGGTCCAGCTTGTCAGCAGCGACTACGGCCGCAAGACCAGGCAGCCAAAACCGAAACGCCGCCGTCCGTCTGAGTACCGTGAGGCTCCGGGCCAGCGCAGAACCCGCGCCCGCTCCCCCTATTCCAGCAAGCGCTACAACAACGCAAAGAAACCTGGGTCCCGTTTCTTCCCCCGCGGGAAATAACAAAGTGAATCGCTTCGGCAAATCCATCCGCCGCTGTGCAGCTGTTTGCTGTGCGGCGGCTTTTTTTACTGCAGGCGGGGAAAGCACCCGGCCTCCGGGGCCCAGGGATAAGAAAAAACGGCCCCTGTCCATTCGGACAGGAGCCGCATTGCAGATGCAATTTTAGGAGAACGCTTCGCAGCGATTCGCTTAGCCGAGCTCAGCGAAGTATTTGATGGTACGAACCATGTTGCTGGTGAAGGAGTTCTCGTTGTCATACCAGGAAACGACCTGTACCTGATAGGTGTCGTCGTCGATCTTGTTGACCATGGTCTGAGTGGCGTCGAAGAGAGAGCCGTATCTCATGCCGACAATGTCGGAGGAGACGATCTGGTCCTCATTGTAGCCGAAGGACTCAGTGGAAGCAGCTTTCATTGCAGCGTTGATGCCCTCAACGGTAACATCTTTGCCCTTGACAGTAGCGACAAGGATGGTGGTGGAACCGGTCGGAACCGGAACACGCTGAGCGGAACCGATGAGTTTGCCGTCAAGCTCCGGAACAACAAGGCCGATAGCTTTTGCAGCGCCGGTAGCAGCCGGAATGATGTTGATGGCAGCGGCACGTGCGCGGCGAAGGTTTCCTTTGCGGTGCGGACCGTCGAGAAGCATCTGGTCGCCAGTATAGGCATGAACTGTGATCATGATGCCGGCCTCGATAGGAGCATACTCGTTAAGAGCTTTGGCCATCGGTGCGAGGCAGTTGGTGGTGCAAGATGCAGCGGAGATAATTTTATCGTCCGGAGTAAGGATGTCATTGTTGGTGTTGAAGACGATGGTCTTGAGGTCTTTGCCTGCCGGAGCAGAGATAACGACCTTCTTAGCGCCTGCCTCAAGATGAGCAGAAGCCTTCTCTTTGGAAGTGTAGAAGCCGGTGCACTCGAGAACTACGTCAACGCCGAGCTCGCCCCACGGGAGATTCTTAGCGTCTTTCTCGGAGTAGATTTTGATTTCCGTACCGTCAACGACGATGGAATCCTCTTTTGCCTCAACCTTGTCCCAGAGAGCATATCTGCCCTGAGAGGAGTCATATTTCAGAAGCTGAGCAAGCATCTTCGGGTCGGTGAGATCGTTGATGGCAACAATTTCATAGCCCTCTGCCTGGAACATCTGTCTGAATGCGAGACGTCCGATGCGGCCGAAACCATTAATAGCAACTTTAACCACAGTGAAAACCTCCATTAAATTGATTCACTTTTCTAGCTATTGAAACTTTTTCTTCACGCCATGTCTCAAAATGGACAACGTGACAAAAAAATATCAATTCGTATTATCATTATACAACGCAGTACGCATTTTTCAAGATTTTTTCGGCGTTTTACCCGTCTTCCTTTTTCGAGGAATCGTCATTTTCCGCTTCCAACGGTTCCTGCAGACGTTCTGCCCGAACCTGTCCGATTCTCTGGTCGTCCACATCGGAGACTTTCCAGACATAGCCGCCGTATTTGACCGTGGCCTCTGTGCCGTCTTCCGGAATAAAGCCGAGCTGTGCAATGAGAAAGCCGCCGATGGTATCATAGTCCCCATCTTCCGGGATGGAGATGCCAAGCCGCTCCGCGACATCCTCCACCGGGGTGGTTCCCTCCATTTCAAACGCTGTGTCGCCCACTTTGCGGACACCCTCTTCCTCATCTTCATCGTATTCATCCTGAATGCTGCCGAAGATGGATTCAATGAGGTCCTCCATTGTGATGATGCCGGCGGTACCGCCGTACTCATCGACGGCGATTGCCATCTGCACATGCTTTTCATTCATACTCTTAAACAGCTTGTCGCACCGCATGGATTCCGGCACATAAAAAGCCTCGTGCATGAGGTCGGCTATTTTAACGCGCTGCGGCACGTGGGTTCCGACAAAGGCAAGCAGGTCTTTGATGTAGGCGACCCCGATGACGTTGTCGATGTCGTTCTCATACACCGGGATCCGCGAATAGCCCTCCTCCCGCGCGATCCGGTTCAGTTCCGCAATGGGCTGATGGACCTCCACGGCGGTGACATCCGTGCGGTGGGTCATGAGATCGGAGACATAGACATCGTCAAATTCGAAGATGTTTTTAATATATTCACTCTGGTCGTTCTCAATGGTCCCGGTCTCCTCGCCGGCATCGACCATGGAGAGAATTTCCGCCTCCGTGACATTGTCCTCTTCCCGGATACGGTCCATGCCCGTAATCCGCAGGAACAGCGAGCTGAACGCCGACGCGAGCTTGACAATGGGGATATTGATGTAATAGATGAGGAGCGCAGGGGCAGCCAGACGGGTCACCACGCCGACCGGCCGCTTCCGGCCGAGGCTCCGCGGGACAATGCCCGCCAGGGACATCATGACAAACGCACCTGCCAGACAGAGCAGAAACGCGCTCAAGCCCTCTGCCCCGCCGGCACTCATGCGGTCCTGAAGAAACGCTTCCGTCATCCGCGTGCCGAAGGCGATCCACATGACAAACGCAAACATGATGGTCAGGAAGATACTGCCGAACGACATGGACAGAAAAACCTCATCTTTGTGCCGGATCAGCCGGCCGACGGATTTCTTCTCGGTCTTCAGGAGCTCCTCAGCGCGGGTTTCCGGCAGTGCCATCAGCGCCGCACGGCAGAGATAGATAAAGACTTCCAGCAGGACAAACAGCACCAGAGAGAGAATGGATGCGGTTAAATTACCAGGCCCGGGGTCGGACATACAGGTTGTTCTCCTTTCAAAATTTTCAGATGAATGTAAATACAATTATTATATAGCACAAGCAGTTATATGGCAAAGCACTTTCCGCTCTGTGCCCGCACCCGGAATGTGAAATATTTAACAGGCAAAAATCGGACAAAATCGCGCAGGGATGCCGCTTTTTCAGCGTCAAATTTCATTGATAATGAAAATTCACTGTGATAAAATTGATACGGCAAATTGTCAGAGGATTTTTGCGCCCTGAAGGCGTGAAGATCTTTTCAGCCTATTTAAGATCTTTGTAATCTTTCTTTGGAGGCATAGTTTAATGAGTAGAAAACTGAAAACTATGGATGGTAACACGGCTGCTGCCACCGTATCCTATGCGTTTACGGAAGTAGCTGCAATCTATCCGATCACTCCGTCCTCGCCGATGGCCGAGGTCACGGACCAGATGGCTGCCAAGGGTGTCAAAAACCTCTTCGGTCAGACGGTCAAGATGCAGGAGATGGAGTCCGAAGGCGGCGCAGCCGGTGCCGTTCACGGTTCTCTTTCCGCCGGTGCACTTACCACCACTTACACGGCTTCTCAGGGTCTTCTCCTGATGATCCCAAACATGTATAAGATTGCCGGTGAGCTTCTCCCGAACGTCATGCATGTTTCCGCCCGCTGCGTTGCCAGCCATGCGCTGAACATCTTCGGCGACCACTCCGACGTCATGGCATGTCGTCAGACCGGTTATGCAATGCTCTGTTCCAACAGCGTCCAGGAAGTTATGGACCTCGGCGCAGTTGCTCATCTCTCCGCCATCAAAGGGCGCGTACCGTTCCTCCACTTCTTCGACGGTTTCCGCACCTCTCACGAAATTTCCAAAGTTGCCGTCTGGGACTATGACGAGCTGAAGGAAATGGTCGACTGGGACGCTGTAAGCGACTTCCGCCGCCGTTCGCTCAATCCGGAGCATCCGGTACAGCGCGGTTCCGCCCAGAACCCGGATATGTTCTTCCAGGCTCGTGAGGCCTGCAATCCGTTCTATGACAACATCGTAGACATCACAGAAGACTATATGCACGAGGTCAACAAGCGCATTGGTTCCAACTACGAGCTGTTCAACTACTACGGCGCACCGGACGCTGAATATGTCATCGTCGCCATGGGCTCTGTCTGCGGCACCATCGAGGAGTCTATCGACTACCTCAACGCCAAGGGCGCCAAGGTCGGCCTTGTCAAAGTTCATCTCTATCGTCCGTTCTCTCAGAAGCACCTCGTCGCTGCTATTCCGGACACCGTCAAGAAGATCACGGTTCTGGACCGCACCAAGGAGCCCGGCTCTTTCGGTGAGCCGCTCTATCTCGACGTCGCTGCCGCTCTGAAGGGCACCAAGTTCGACCAGGTTCCGGTCTATGCCGGCCGCTTCGGTCTCGGTTCCAAGGACACCACCCCGAGCCATATCATCCCGGTTTACGAGAACATGGAAAAGGATGCTCCGAAGGACCACTTCACCCTCGCCATTGACGACGATGTTACCCACCTCAACCTTCCTGTATCCGACGTCAAGGATACCGCTCCGGAAGGCACTTATTCCTGTAAGTTCTGGGGTCTCGGCTCCGACGGTACCGTTGGTGCCAACAAGAACTCTATTAAGATTATCGGCGACAACACCGACATGAAAGTCCAGGGCTATTTCTCCTACGACTCCAAGAAGTCCGGCGGTATCACCGTTTCCCATCTTCGCTTCGGCAAGAACGATATCAAGTCCGCTTACCTTATCAATCAGGCCGACTTCGTCGCCTGCCACAACCAGTCCTACATTGACAAGTACGACATGGTTCAGGACCTCAAGGACGGCGGCACCTTCCTTCTCAACTGCGAGTGGAGCACCGTTGAAGAACTCGACGCAAACCTCCCCGCTGCAGTCAAGAAATACATGGCAGAGCACAACATCAAGTTCTATGTAATCGACGCAAGTAAAATTGCCCGCGGCGTAGGTCTTGGCAACCGTGTTTCCACCATTCTCCAGTCCGCATTCTTCAAACTGACCCAGATTATTCCGGGCGACCAGGCACTCCAGCTCATGAAAGACGCCGCCACCCGCTCCTTCTCCAGAAAGGGCGAAGACATTGTCCGCATGAACCATGAGGGCATCGAGCAGGGCTTCAACGCCGTCCATGAAATTGAAGTTCCCGCTTCCTGGAAAGACGCCGTTGACGCTGAGAGGCCGGCTGCCGTCTCCATCGACGATCCGGAGCTCAAGAAATTCTACGACGACATCCTGGTTCCCGCCAATGCTCAGAAGGGCGACAGCATTCCGGTCTCTGCCTTCAAGGGCAGCGAAGACGGTACGTCCCCGCTTGGTTCTTCCGCACTCGAGAAACGCGGCGTTGCCCCGTTCGTTCCGACCTGGCAGCCTGACAAATGTCTCCAGTGCAACCAGTGCTCTTATGTCTGCCCGCACGGCGTTATCCGTCCGGTCGCTATGACCGAAGAGGAAGCTGCAAAGGCTCCGGAAGGCATGAAGATGACCGACCTCCGCGGCCTCAAGGGCTATAAGTTCGCCATTGTCGTCTCCACTTACGACTGCACCGGCTGCGGCTCCTGCGCAAACATCTGCCCGGCAGGCAAGAAGGACAAGGCAAAGACTGCTCTTGTCATGGAGCCGTTCGAAGACCACAAGGCAGAAGAAGATGCATATCTCTATGCAATGTCTCTTCCGGAGAAGAAGGAAGAGGTCTTCAACAAGTTCAAGGCAGCTTCGGTCAAGGGCTCTCAGTTCCGCCGTCCGCTGTTCCAGTTCTCCGGCGCATGCGCAGGCTGCGGCGAGACCCCGTACGCAAAACTTGTTACCCAGCTTTACGGTGACAAGATGTACATCGCCAACGCTACCGGCTGCTCCTCCATCTGGGGCAACTCCGCACCGTCCACCCCGTACTGCAAGAACCAGGAGGGCAAGGGCCCGGCTTGGTCCAACTCCCTGTTCGAGGACAACGCAGAGTTCGGTTTCGGTATGTATATCGCCAACCAGCAGATCCGTGCCCGTCTCCTTGACGACGTCAACACCGTAGTCAACGCAGAAGGCACCTCCGACGAGGTCAAGGAAGCTGCCAAGGCTTGGATAGACACCTACACCGACGCAACTGCAAACGCAGAGCCGGCTGAAAAGCTCGCTGCCGTTCTCAGCAATGCATCCTTCTCCAACGAAGAGGCTGCAAAGGCTGCGAAGGACGCACTCGGCGACAAGGACTATCTCGCCAAGAAGTCCCAGTGGATCTTCGGCGGCGACGGCTGGGCCTATGATATCGGCTTCGGCGGTCTGGACCACGTCCTTGCTCAGAACCAGGACGTCAATGTCCTCGTCTTCGACACCGAGGTTTACTCCAACACCGGCGGACAGGCCTCCAAGTCCACCCCGACCGGCGCTATTGCACAGTTTGCCGCTTCCGGTAAGACGGTCAAGAAGAAAGATCTCGGCCAGATCGCAATGAGCTACGGCTATGTCTATGTCGCTCAGGTAGCCATGGGTGCTGACTACAACCAGACCCTCAAGGCCATCCATGAAGCAGAGAGCTACAAGGGCCCGTCTCTCATCATTGCATATGCACCCTGCATCAACCACGGTATCCGCGGCGGCATGGGCATCTCCATGACAGAGGAAAAGAAGGCTGTTGAAGCTGGCTACTGGAACCTGTACCGCTACAACCCGGCACTCATCGCCGAGGGCAAGAACCCGTTCTCTCTCGACAGCAAAGAGCCGACTGCAAGCTACAAAGACTTCATCCTGAACGAGGTCCGCTACTCCTCCCTGAAACGTGCGTTCCCGGAGAAAGCAGATGCTCTGTATGAGAAGTCTGAGGAAGACGCGAAGTCCAAGCTCTCCCATCTTGAGAGACTCAAAGCGTTGTACGCTCCGGAAGACTAACCTGTCAAAACTTCCACAAATGCCCCCTTGATAAAAGTTGGTATTTGGTATAATATGACAATAGAGTTGGCGCTGAGTTGACGCTCAGCGCCTTTCTTATCAGGTCCGGGAAAAATTTCCCTAAAATTTTGCGGATTTTTTGGAAAAATATGAGTATTCTAAAGGAGGAATCTTCCAATGGCAAAATATGTAATGGCTCTTGACCAGGGAACTACAAGCTCAAGAGCAATCGTATTTGACAAAGATGGAAAGATTGTCACGAAGTCACAGAGAGAATATGAGCAGATCTATCCTCAGGCAGGTTGGGTCGAGCACAACCCCATGGACATTCTCTACAGCGAATATCAGTCTATCACCACCATCCTCGGTGAAGGCGCCATTGACCCGAGAGACATCGCCTGCCTCGGTGTCACCAACCAGCGTGAGACCACGATTCTGTGGGACAAGACCACTGGCCGTCCGGTTTACAACGCCATTGTCTGGCAGTGCCGCCGCACCGCAGACTACTGCGAACAGCTGAAGAAAAAACCGGGCTTTGTCGACTACGTCTATGAGCACACCGGTCTTGTCGTCGACGCTTATTTCTCCGCTTCTAAAATCAGATGGATCCTCGACAACGTTCCCGAGGCAACAGAAGTTCTCGAAGCAGGCAACCTCCTGTTCGGTACGGTTGAAACCTGGCTCATCTGGAACCTGACCGGCGGCGCCGTTCATCCGGAGACCGCGGTTCATGTTACCGACTATTCCAATGCCTGCAGAACCATGCTGTTCGACATCAATACCCTGAAGTGGGACGAGCATCTCTGCGAAGAGATCGGCATTCCAATGGAAATTCTCCCGACTCCGGTCACCAACAGCCAGGTCTACGGTCTGGTTGCGCCTGGCATCCAGGGGCTGGAAGGTCTCGAGGGCACCCCGATTTCCGGCGCCATCGGCGACCAGCCCGCCGCTCTGTTCGGCCAGAACTGCTACAAACCCGGTATGGTCAAAGCCACTTACGGCACCGGTTGCTTCCTTCTTATGAACACCGGCGACGAGCTTGTCCATTCCAAGAATAACCTGGTAACCAACGTTGCCTGGGCAATCGGCGACAAAGTCACCTATGACCTTGAGGGTTCCGCCTTCAACGCCGGCGCCGTCATCCAGTGGCTCCGCGACGAGCTGAAAATGATCGACAAGGCTCCGCGCTGCGACGAACTCGCCGAGTCCGTTCCGGACGCCAACGGCATCTACCTGGTACCGGCCTTCACCGGTCTCGGTGCTCCGTATTGGGACATGTACGCCCGCGGCTGCATCGTCGGCCTGACCCGCGGCGTCAACCGTGCACACTTTGCCCGTGCCGTACTTGAGGCTATCTGCTATCAGTGCGTTGACCTCGTTACCGCAATGCGCAACGACTGCGGCATTGAGCTCGACTCCGTCCGTGTTGACGGCGGTGCCTCCGTCTCCAACATCATGATGCAGATTCAGTCGAACCTCCTCAACTGTGAGGTCAACCGTCCGAAAGTCGTCGAGACCACTGCACTTGGCTGCGCCTATCTCGCCGGTCTTGCTGTCGGCTTCTGGAAAGATCTGGACGAAATCTCCGTGAACCGCGAGGTCTCCAAGGTTTACTATCCGGACATGGCAGAAGAGGACAGAGAGAAAGCCTACAAGGGCTGGAAGAAAGCCGTCACCCGTGCCATGGACTGGATCGACCACGACTAATCTCCCGTTTTTTCAAAAACTGCAAGGAGCATCCCTTTTCGGGGTGCTCCTTTTTTATAAGAAGGATGAAACAGCCATCGGTCCATTTTTCGTCAAATTGTGCAAAAATCGGACGAAATTTGTGGTTTACAGAGTCATATTTGACTGCTATAATACTTCCGATATTAAAAAATTAACTCTATAGGAGGGGAAAGGTATGAATTCGGAACGATATTCCAAGCAGTCCTTTCTGCCGCAGCTGGGAGAAAACGGACAGGAAATCCTGAATGATGCCAGTGTCCTTGTCATCGGTGCCGGCGGTCTCGGTACCACCCTTTTGTACGATCTTGCCTGTGCCGGAGTCGGTACGATCGGCATTGCAGACCACGAAATTGTCCGCATTACCAATCTCAACAACCAGTTCATCCACTTTGAAGACGACATCGGGTCGCTCAAAGTCAGCTCCGCCTCTCGCAAGCTTCGTCAGTTCAACAGCATGATCAACGTCATCCCGCACGCCACAGCGGTCAATAAGGATAACGTCATAGAAATCATCAGCCAGTATGACATCGTTGCGCTTGCCATTGAGGACACACAGACCATGATGCTCGTCAACGAGGCCTGCGTTGAACTCAACAAGCCCTTTGTCGTCAGCGGCATCAATGGCTTTGCCGGAACCATCATGTTCGTCCAGCCCCATGAGACTCCCTGTCTCAGCTGCCTCTACGGCACAGACATGCCGCCGGAGGAGAATAACGGCGCCATTGGTTCTGTCGTCTCCACCATCTCATCTATGGAGGCCACTGCAGTCATTCAGTATCTGCTCGGGCTCCCGGTTCCCGCATCCGGCAAGCTGTTTTACTACGATGCCTGCAAAGGCACACTGGACGCCACACCCATCGACCTCAAAGAAAACTGCCCTGTCTGCGGAAAAGATGCCGACGACGACGCATATTTTGAGGGAGCAGAATAACAACATTCGAATACAAAGAAAGCGGAAGTCCATCGGACTTCCGCTTTTTTATGGCCGATTTACGGTCGATTTCGATGGCCGATGAGCAGATACAGGATGGCGCAGACAACGGAGAAACCCGCAATTCCCACCATAATGGAGGAGGAGATTTTTCTGCCCTGCTCACTCTGAACCGGTTCGCCGGACGCAACCGTTGTAGATGCACCCGCCGGTGTAATTTTGGAGATGAAAACAGGCCGGCCGCTTTCCTTTTCCGTCTGCGGCACCTTCTTCGGCTCTGCTGCGCGCTTTGTGCTGTCTCCGCCGGAAGCTGCTGCCCTCTTTGTGAGAGCACCCATGCTCCGGTTTCTGCGCACAGAAGCGGTTCCGCTGCGCCGGGCCGTTCGCCTGTGATGAGTAATCTGCCGTTTCTGCGGACGGGTTGCAGCCGGAATACGGCGGGCCGGCTGCGCCACGGTCGGCTGTCCGACATCGTACCCGTGTTTCTGTGCCGGAGCCGTTCCGGTCAGCTGGTAGAGACTCTCCGCCGAAGCTGGAACGGACAGGGCAAACACCAAGAGCAGAGTTACCGCAAGAATGACAGAACGGCTTTTCGCCGAACGATTCATAGCATTTAATCCTTTCCCGGGAATATTATTTTTCATACATATAATTACTCTAGTATGAAAGCCCGCTTTTTGTCAATGAAAATCGGGTCCTGCCGTTTGACTTTTCCATGCGGAGCAGTTACACTCAGAATTGTTTTATACTTCAAATATAAGGAGATTTCCTATGAAAGCATCTGAATCCAGTGAGCGCTATGTCGGTAAGGTGCGCGAATGCTGCAACTATGCCGTACGCTCTGCGAAAAGTTTTGCCGACAGCGAGGTGAATACGTCCCGCCAGGCCGGCGGAGAAGGAGAGGAATCGCTTCGTGCCTCCCTTCAGGACGACCTCACCAAATTTGCAGATGAGGTCGATGAGACTCCGTTTCTGCTGAAACCCGGCTCCTCCAATGCCGCCGCCAAATGGACCGCCATTTTCATGCTCCTCGCCGCTGTTTTCGGTATTCTTGCGGTACTCATTCCGGCTGCCGGCACTGTGCTTGCCGACATCGGGCTGATCTGCTCGGTTCTCACCCTGCTCTGCTTCTTCGGGCTCCTCGGGGGCACCGCAAAATCGCGCAAGTCGGCCGACGTTCTGGCCAGACGCAGACCCAAAGGCAAAACGGAGCACCGCATCATCCTGCAGGCCAACCTGGACGCCCCCTTTGCCAGACGGTTTTCCGCCGGTGCCGTCAGCGCCTTCCGCGTACTGACCATCCTCGGCATTGTCCTCTATCTGGCGTTCGACGTCCTTGCTTCACTGAACGCGTCCGGGACGCTCCGCATGCCGGCAGGGTTTGCATACATCGCCTATCCACTGGTTGTTTTCATTCTCTTTCCATTTCTGCAGTCCCGCGCCGTTCTGACCGATCAGTCCTGGCCCGGCGTCAGCGACAACCTGAGCGGCTGCTATACCGCTTCCGGTGCCATGCGGTATCTCTCGGTGGAGAAGCTCCGTCTGGAAAACACCGAGATTGACGTCCTTCTTACCTCCGGCAAGTCTTCCCACATGGAGGGCGCCAAGCAGTTCCTCCGCACCTACTCCGATGCGCTGAAGGAGACCGACACCGCTATCATCTGCCTGGATTCCCTCTTCAGTGTCGATTCGCTGAATACCCTCGCACGGGGACGGCAGCTGAATCGCGCCATTGCAGCGGCAGCGGAGAATGCCGATGTCATGCTCACCGATCACGCCCCGAAATACCACGTCTCCGAGGCCGAGACCTTCCGCAAAGGCGGCGTGCCGACCATCCTGCTCTCCTCCCTGACCGACGGGAAACCGGACTTCTACCGCGGCCCGGACGACAGCACCGAGCATCTGGATGTCCGCGCTGTGGAAGCCGCTATGAAGCTGGCCCTGGAGCTCGCCTATCTCAAAGACGACCCGGAGAGCAAATTTTAATCCAGACACATCGAAAGGGATAATCAGATAAAGAATGGCGACCCGCTTGCAAGAGCGGGTCGCCATTCGCTTTTTCAAATCCGGGAGAGTTCTTTATTTCATATCGTTGGACTGGATCACCAGCAGCCTGCCCTCTGAAAAGGAGAGCTCTGCGCGTTCTCCCTGAATTTCATTGCTGACGCCGAGCGTCGTGTCGTCCGGCAGGGTGAAATCGGACAGCGAGTATTTGGTGCCCTGAACCGTCAGTCCGCAGACCGGTCCGCCGTAGGCGATGAGTCCGAGATACTGATACCCGTCGGCCGGCACGGAGCAGGTTCCGGGGCCGGCGAGGAAAACGCGGTTGAAGCCGTCTTTGAATTCGAGCCAGTCGGCGGAATTCTGGTATTTTAAAAGAAGTGAAACATTTCCCATCGTGTGGTCAAAACGGCCGCCCAGGCCGCCCAAAACGAAAATACGATCGTATCCGCGGGACAGCGCGAGATCGATGGCCGCCTCGCTGTCCGTCATGTCCTTCTCCCGCGGCAGAAATACGGTCTCTCCGTCCGACTGAGGCGGGTCCGAAGAGTCATAGTCGCCGATAAACGCGTCAGGGACCAGGCCGAGCTCCTCTGCCCGGACATGTCCGCCGTCTGCCGCAAGTACGGCGTCGTAGTCGCTCTGCCGCACCTGGAGCCGCTCAATTCCCTCAATGTGAGAGGTCAGAATCAGGCAGGATTTCATGCCTTCTTTTTCTTCTTTCCAAGCTTTTTCAGTCCGGCGGGGACCAGACGGTCCGGGATCTTCGGCGCCGCCTTCTGCCCCAGCGGAAGGAGCAGATTAAGCAGTGCCTCCGGAAGACCGGCCAGCGCCAGCTTGGCCGCATCGGCGGCGTCGCCGCCGTCCAGGTACATGACCAGTGCATCGAGCATGGGGGCGGAGAAGCGGCCGCTGGTCATCCGGACGAAGCGGTTCAGCGGCATGTTGCGGAGGGATTCATACCAGATCTCCTCCGAGAGCGGGCCACCGATGTGGGAGGAGAGTTTTTGGACGGCGCGGTCCAGCCAGCGGCCGGCCGATGTATTGGCGCAGTCCGCAATTGTGCTGTCTGCGGTAATGCGCCCGGAATCGTCCAGAAATTCGGCGGGATCGTAGCGGAGCAGGAAAACGAATTCGCGCTCATCTGCCTGACCGAGTGCGCAGTTAAAGTAGGCTGGTGTCCTTGCACGGTAGTCGAGTTCCCCGAAGCCCGGGTTCTCAATACGGACGCTGCCGCTCAGCCGGATATCCTCACTGGAAGCGCCGACCTCAATTGTGTACTCGCCCGGCTCCGCCTTCCAGACCTCATTCTCGGTGCTGTAGCTCTCAAATGCCGCGGGATCCAGCGTGAAGGAGACGTTCCGCGTCTCGTGGGCATCCAGGAAAAGTTTCGTAAACCCGCGGAGTTCCCGAACCGGCCGGTAAAGATAGGATTCGTCCAGCCGGCTGTAGCCGACATAGAGCTGCGGGACCTCAGCGGCGGGAATTCCGCCTTCATTGGTAACCTGGAATGCGACCGTATAATTGCCCTGCTCGTCCGCCTCGCTGATCTGAAGATTGCTGTAGGCAAACTGGCAATAGCTCAGGCCATATCCAAATGGATACCGCACCGGCACGCCGGCTCTCTGGTAATAGCGGTACCCCATGAAAATACTCTCTTTATAGAGCACACTGCCGTTCTCATCCGGCTGCAGGCAGTCGGCGCATGGCACATCCTCCAGGCGCATCGGCCAGGTCTCGCTCAGCCTGCCGCTCGGAGAAACTTCGCCGAGCAGGATACGGCTCAGGGCCTCACCGGCGCCCTCGCCCAGCAGACCGGACCACAGAATAGCATTGACGCGGTCGGCCCACGGCAGCTCAGCGACGCCGCCCGTCATGAGAATGACGGCGACATTCATGCTGACACCGGAGACCGCCTCTACCAGGGCGTCCATAGCCGCGGGCAGCTTCAGCGATCTGCGGTCCATGCCCTCGGTGACATCGGCCTCTGCGCAGCTGACGAAAACCAGCACCTTGTCAGCCTTCTCTGCATTGGAGACAGCCTCCTCCATTTTCCGGCGGTCCACATAGTCCGGATGCTCCAGATCGTAGCCGTCGCAGTAGGACAGATTCCGGCAGACCGCCCGAAGGCACTCATACGGCGAGGAAACCCGGTGTGCACGGACGTGTGCACTGCCTCCGCCCTGGATGAGCGGCTCTGCTGCACGCGCTCCGATAACGGCGATTTTTTCCTCTCTCTGAACCGGCAGCAGAGATCTCCGATTTTTCAGCAGGACCGGGCAGCCCTCTGCAAGGGCGGCCGCCGTCTCGTGATCCGCATTCAGATTGAGAGACGGAAACGTCCCGCGGCGATTCGGCTCCGCTTTGGCCACAAGGTCAAAGACCCTGCCCACAGAGGTCCGAATATTCTCCTCGGTCACGGTGCCCTCCCGCATTCCGCGGGAGAGTTCCTGCGCACCTTCATTGCCGGTACCGGGCATTTCAAGGTCTGTCCCGGCCGCAAGCGCTTTCGGGCGGCTGTTGACGGCGCCCCAGTCGCTGACCACAAGGCCCTGAAAGCCCCATTCTTTCCGCAGGGTCTCCTCCAGAAGCCAGCTGCTCTCCGTACAGTAGACCCCGTTCAATTTGTTATAGGCTGCCATAACGGCCCAGGGCTGCGACTTTTTGACTGCAATTTCAAATGGCTTGAGATAGAGTTCGTGCAGTGCGCGGTCGTCTACAACCGAGTCCGCTTTCATGCGCATAGTCTCCGTGCTGTTGCATGCAAAGTGCTTCAGCGCAGTCCCAACGCCCTGGGACTGTACACCGTCGATGTACGCGGCGGCCAGCTCGCCGGCCGTCAGAGGATCTTCGGATAAATATTCAAAGTTTCTGCCGCAGAGCGGGGAGCGTTTGAGATTGACGCCCGGACCGAGCAGCAGACCGATCTGCTCAGCGCGGCACTCCTGCCCGAGGGCGGTGCCCATGACGCGCATGGCGTCGCGGTCCCAGGTGCTTGCCATTGCGGAAGCAGAGGGATAGCAGACCGCTTCCGCGGTTTTGCCGGAATGGCCTCTCTCCGGCCGGCGAAGTCCGCTGGGGCCGTCCGACATCCGGACGTGCGGAATGCCGAGCCGTTCGGAACCCGCCGTGCGCCATTGATCCGCTCCGGTCAGAAATCCGCACTGTTCCCGCAGGGAAAGGGAATCAAACCAAGTGGTATATTTCATAGTTCGCCTCCATGCTTCCGGTTTCATATCCAACTTAATGTATTTTTATTATACCTATCTTGTGCTAAAATGAACATGCCATTTTTAAGGAGTGATCTGGAATGTGGAAAAAAGCAACTGCACTTGTACTTTGTCTCGCTTTTTGCGCACTCTGCCTTGCTTCATGCGGAAAGAGCGAAGAAAAACTGTTTTTACCCATGCCCAATATCGCGACAAGCTGTGACCCGCAGATTGCCGGGGACGACGGGCTGTCCTCCATTGCCAATAACGCCTATGAAGGCCTGGTCCGCGAGGACCGGGACGGCCGCATTCTGCCGGGCGTTGCCGAACGCTGGAGCGTCAGCGGCGGCGGAAGGCTCTATACCTTCCACCTGAAGTCCGGACAGAAGTACCATCTGACCGACGGTATGGGAGACATTCTCGGAAAAAACTATAAGAAAACCTTTGACACCGAGGTAACCGCCGATGACTTCGTCTTTGGCATGCAGCGCGCAGTCGCCAAAAACACCCAGGCCCCCTATGCAAGCAAGCTAAATGTCATTCAGAACGCACAGGCCATCCACAGCGGCGCCATGTCCGCCAGCGCACTCGGCGTCCAGGCGCAGGGCCGCTATACACTCCGCATTGTCCTGGAGCACCCGGACATCAACTTCCTCCACCTTCTGACCTCGGCTCCGTGCATGCCCTGCAAGCGTGCCTTTTTCCGCGCCACCAACGGCCAGTATGGCTTAAGCGGCGACCTCGCGCTCTGCAACGGACCCTATTATCTTTCCAATATCAACACCATTGCCGGCACGGTTCTGCTGAAGAAAAACCCGGACTACCAGGGCAGCTATAAACCTCTCTCTGACCAGCTCAAATTTATCCTGGCGCAGGACCTCGGCGGAACCGGATCCAGCGGAGAGAATCAGACGGCGCCCCAGACCTCCGACGACACCGCCTCCCCCATTGACATCATCAATTCCCTTCAGACCGATCAGGGCCTCTCGGCGGGACTCGTCGCCAAAGATGAGACCGACACACTGCCCCGCAAGTATGGGAAAACCGATTACGAAAATGAGGTCAAAGCACTCTGTCTGAATCAGAAGAGCAAGTTTTCCTCCAACAGCGGTCTGCGCATGGCTATTGCCTATTCTACCGATGTCCGCCAGGTCAGCAGCGCAATCAGCTCTCCGGCAGACGGCATTATTCCGGACTGCTGCGTCACCTCCGGGCAGTACAAATACCGCCGCCAGGCCGGCCGCTCCGTCCTCGGCAGACCCAATATGGCTAAGGCAGTGAAAGCCTTCCAGTCCGGCGCAGCCTCACTCGGCATCTCTTCCAAAGCAGACAGCGACGACAGCAGCAGCTCGTCTTCCAGCAGCACAGAGGATTCCACTGTGCCCACGCGGGTCCATCTTATCTGTCTGAACGACGACAAGAGCGACGTCCAGTCCCTGCTGCAGAACTGGCAGAAAGTCTTCGGCACCGGTCTGTCGGTGGTCATCAAGACCTATAAGACACAGGATGAACTGGATCAGGCCATTGAGGACGGCAAATACGATATCTGCTATACCGCCATCACAGCCGACGACAGCGCGGCTGCCGATTTCCTGGGTCAGTTCTGCTCCGACAGCGGCCAGAAGAATTTCATCCATCTGGCAGACCCCGCCTTTGATCAGGCGGTCAGCACCGCCCGCGCCGGCCAGAACGACGCCGCTATTGCTCAGGCCTGCCGCAGTGCAGAACACTATCTGATTTCCCACGGATACATCCTTCCCATCCGGAAACAGAGCAATACTCTGGTCACGCTGAAATCGGCCAGAGATGTCTTTGTCTCCCAGTCCGGCAATGTCTACTCCTCTTTCGAGGTGCCGGAAGAAGACGCAAACTAATAGAACCGAAGACGATCAACCCGAAAAGGATTGTATCTGTAAAGAAAGGCACTCCAGCAATTGGGGTGCTTTTTTATGCGCGGAAGTAATGTTCAGCATTTATCAGGGACATCATAGTGCCAGGAGTGTTGATCCAACAGGCTCAGCCCGGAAGTTCCATCTCCTGTTTTTGAAATTCAACACAGTTTTTTATGATAAAGCTGGCACGGGAGATCTTATGCCGGCACTGTTGCAAATTAATGAAGAAGGGCGTACTGCAGAAAATGCATTCTGCAGCACGCCCTTTGTTTATGAAAGATGGAATTATTACTTCAGAAGTTTTTTGCCGGTGTGCATAATGTCCTCTTTCTCCGGCAGCTTCTCGTAGATTACAATGCCGCGGATTGCGAAGAAGAGGCAGATGATGCCCATAAGGTAATACCAGGGGTTCTCGTGGAACGAGAAGAACTCCGGCGCAATGCAGACCCACATATTGCACCACGGGTTGAAGGAGACCAGCGCGACGCAGACGAAAATGTAGTTGAGGATGCGGGAGTTGCCCGAACGATAGCCTCTCTTTTCCAGAGTCAGGCACGGGACGATGGTGATGAGAACCTGGGTGAAGATCCAGAATTTCCACATGGTGCTGTCGTGCAGCTCAAAGCGGAGGAAGTTGAGACCGACATACCAGATGATAACCTGGAAGACCACATCTTTCATGCGTTTTCCGAACGGGGTGCCCGGCTTCCAGTTGATGTCCTTCTCAAAAGTCATGGCGCGCTGAAGACAATAGGTCTCCATGCCGACCCAGACGGCCTCGCCGATGGCGAGCAGGAGGAACAGGAAGAAATGTTGATAGTGCCGCCAGGCAGACAGGAACACCCAGATGCCCATAAAGTCAGCGGCGAAATAGAACGTGTGCAACCACAGCGGATAGGGACCGATGTGCTCCCGTTCCATCAGAAAAATGGGGATAATATAGACCAGAAGTCCAAAGACAACGGCGAGGGCGATGGCGACCCAGGCCGAAGCGGCGCCCGGTGCGCCGAAGCTCAGATGATCAATAAAATCCTGCGGTGAGACATCCCCGGACGGATAGCCGGAGACGAGGTCGGAAAAAATATTCACAGCAATCTCTCCTTTTACTAATTTTTTCTCCACTTAATACTATACTAGTACAGAGAAAAATAGCAAGGAGATTTTTACGAAAAAATGCTTTTCCGGACTTCTTCTACAACCTGAGCAAGAATTTCCGCTGAGACATTGCTCTCTGCAAAAATGGAGGTGCGCTCTTCCTGGGAATAGCCCAGCAGCGTGGTGACCACGTACATGGCATATTCGGTCAGAGACCAGACATCGACCGACTGCTCCTCTTCCATCTCGTGCCAGAGCTCCTCATAGAGTCCGCCCATGGTCATGCGGATGCCCAGCGCCAGCCGGTCCGGGTCTCCGGCAGAGGGGAAATGTTCTTGGGACCAGCGGATCTCGGTCGCGATCAGGCTGTCGGTCAGCGTGCGGTCCGCGAGAATATCCGGCGTAATCTTCTGCATTTCTTCGGAATGCGCCAGGAGATCGAGATGGGCGATACCGGCATAGTAGAGCATGACAAACGGGCGCTCGGAGCGGATGTTGTGCTTCTCACACTTCTGCATAACTGCATCCAGCATTTCCTCCAGGAGTCGGCTGATAAACAGGCTCTTCTTCGGGAAGTAATACTGCACGGTCGACTTTTCCACTCCGGCCGCGTCGGCAATCTCGCTGATTCGGGCCGCGTTGTACCCCTTTCGGACAAACAGTGACAGCGCTGTGCGGTAGAGCCGGGTCCGCTCCTCCTCATTTCGTCTGCGTCCCAATGGACCACCTCCAGAATGTATCTTTTCACAATTATATCAAAAACGGCACATGGCCGGAAAGCCATGTGCCGTTTCTCCGTCCGCTTTTCAGGAACCGAAAGCCGATCGGAATCAGAACTTCTTGTTGATGCTGCGTTTGACATACGTGGTATGGAGCAGCTTATGCGCAAGTTCGGAGCCGGGCTCGCCGAGGTAGGTCGCGTAAATCTCCTTGATGGCGGGGTTCTCGTGGGACTTGCGGATGGGGTTGTTCTTATCCAGATTGTAGAGAACTTTGGCGCGCTCTGCGCGGACATCCGTAAAGTTGCGGATTTTTGCGTGAACCTGAGGCTGACCGCCGCCGTTGACGCAGCCGCCCGGGCATGCCATTATCTCAATGAAGTCGTATTCTTTCTCGCCGTTCTCCACCATATCGAGCAGCTTTCTCGCATTGCCGAGGCCGCTGGCGACCGCGACGCGGACCTGCATGCCTGCGACATCGTAGGTGGCCTCTTTAATGCCCTTCGTGCCGCGGACGTCTACATAGTCGACATCCGGGAGATCTTCGCCGGTTAGCGTGTCAACTGCTGTACGGAGTGCAGCCTCCATAACGCCGCCGGTGGCGCCGAAGATGACGCCTGCGCCGGAACCAATGCCCAGCGGATCGTCAAACTCTTCGTCTTCGAGTTCTTCATAGTCGATGCCGGAACGCTTGATCATGCGGCCGAGCTCACGGGTTGTGAGAACATAGTCGACATCGGGATACCCGGCGCCGTCCTCGTCGTCACGGCCGATCTCAAATTTCTTCGCCGTGCAGGGCATAATAGCCACGCTGACGATATTGGCCGGATCAATGCCCATCTTTTCAGCATAGTAGCTCTTGGCAACGGCGCCGAACATCTGCTGCGGGCTCTTGCAGGAAGAGAGATTGTCGGTGAGCTCCGGATAATAGTGCTCACAGAACTTGATCCATCCGGGGCTGCAGGAGGTGATGAGCGGAAGTTTGCCGCCGTTCTGGACGCGGTCGATAAACTCGTGGGCCTCTTCCATAATGGTGAGGTCGGCGCTGAAGACCGTGTCGAAGACCTTGTCGAACTTCAGGCGGCGGAGCGCTGCCGCAAGTTTGCCCTGTGCGTCGGTGCCGATGGGCTCGTCGAAGCACTCGCCGAGGGCGGCGCGGACGGCCGGAGCGGCCTGAACGATAACATATTTGTCCGGATCGTTGATGGCGTTCCAGACATCGTCGATGTTGGACTTCTCATAGAGGGCGCCGGTCGGACATGCCGTAATGCACTGGCCGCAGGAGACACAGGCGGTCTCGCCGAGCGGCAGGTCGTAAGCGCAGGTGATCTCCGATTTGAATCCGCGGTTGCTCGGGCCGATAACGCCGATTCCCTGGACATTGGAGCAGGCCGCAACACAGCGGCGGCAGAGAATGCATTTGGAGTTGTCGCGGATCATATGAGCTGCGGAATCATCATAATGGCCCCAGTTGCGGTCGCCGTCGTAGAAGTCGGCGTCGTCGATGCCGTACTCCCAGCAAAGGGTCTCCAGCTCGCATTTGCCGGAGCGGACGCAGGCGAGGCAGTTGCGGTTATGGTTGGAAAGCAGCAACTGCAGATTCATCTTGCGGTTGTGGGCGATCAGCGGACTGTTGGTGACGACATCCATGCCGTCCGCAGCCGGGAATACGCAGGCCGCAGCGAGTTTCGGGGAATTGTTGACCTGGACAAGGCACATGCGGCAGGCGCCGATGGCGTTATCCACATCTTTCAGATAGCAGAGTGTCGGAATGGTAATGCCGGCCAGTTTGGCAGCCTCGAGAATCGTGGAGCCTTTTGGCGCTGTGACTTCGACACCGTCAATTGTCAAAGTAATGGTTTCATTTTCAGCCATGGGTCATGATCCTCCTTATCAATGTTTCGATACCGCGCCAAACTTACATACGGTCTCACAGGTACCGCACTTGACGCAGGCAGCCGAGTCGATGACGAGACTCGGGCGTTTATGGCCGGTCGGGGTATATTTGGATACGGAGATGGCGCCGGCCGGGCACTGACGCATGCACATGGTGCAGCCCATGCACTTCTCACGGTCGATTACATAGGTGAGGAGGTTGGTGCAGACACCGGCAGGGCAGTGTTTGTTCTGGATATGCTCAATATACTCGTCGCGGAAATAGCGGAGCGTGGAGAGAACCGGGTTCGGAGCCGTCTGACCGAGGCCGCAGAGCGAGTTGGTTTTGACAAAATAGGCGAGATTTTCCAGTTTTTCGAGGTCGTCCATGGTGCCGTCGCCGTTGGTAATCTTCTCAAGGATTTCCAGCATGCGCTTGGTGCCGAGACGGCAGGGCGTACATTTGCCGCAGGACTCATCAACCGTGAACTTCAGGAAGAACTTCGCGATATCGACCATGCAGGAGTCCTCGTCCATGACGATGAGTCCGCCGGATCCCATGATGGAACCGATTTCTGCGAGGTGCTCATAGTCCATGGGGACATCGAAATGCTCTTTCGGGATACATCCGCCGGACGGGCCGCCGGTCTGCGCCGCCTTGAACTTCTTGCCGTCCGGGATACCGCCGCCGACTTCTTCGACGATCTGACGGAGCGTGGTGCCCATCGGGACCTCAACGAGGCCGGTGTGCTTGATTTTGCCGCCGAGGGCGAAGACTTTGGTACCCTTGGATTTCTCGGTACCGATGCTGGCGAACCATTCGGGACCGTTATTGATGATCTGGGGAATGTTGGCCCAGGTCTCAACGTTGTTCAGGATGGAAGGTTTCTGGAACAGACCTTTGTTGGCCGGGAACGGAGGACGCGGACGCGGCTCACCGCGTTTGCCCTCAATGGAGGTCATAAGTGCTGTCTCTTCACCGCAGACAAATGCACCGGCGCCGAGGCGGATGTCGATATCGAAATCAAAGCCGGTGCCCATGATGTTCTTGCCGATGAGGCCGTAGTCCCTGGCCTGCTTGAGCGCGATATTCAGACGCTTGACCGCGATGGGGTACTCGGCACGGACATAGACATAGCCCTGATGCGAGCCAATCGTGTAGCCGGCAATTGCCATTGCCTCCAGAACAGAGTGGGGGTCGCCCTCGAGAACGGAGCGGTCCATGAATGCGCCCGGGTCGCCTTCATCGGCGTTGCAGCAGACATATTTGACATCGTTCTGCGCCTGCTTGGCGAATTTCCATTTGAGGCCGGTCGGGAAACCTGCGCCGCCGCGTCCGCGGAGGCCGGAATCCAGAAGAGTCTGAATGACATCGTCCGGTGTCATGGTGGTCAGAACTTTCTGCAGTGCAGTGTAGCCGTCCATTGCGAGATACTCGTCAATGTTCTCTGGGTCAATGACACCGCAGTTCCGCAGAGCAACGCGCTGCTGGATTTTGTAGAAACTGGTGTCGTCCAGCGAAGTGGTTTTTTCCTGGGTGACCTCGTCCTCGTGGACCAGGCGCTCGACAATACGGCCCTTCAGAAGATGTTCCTCGACGATTTCGGGGATATCATCGACGGTGACGCGGCTGTAAAAGACATCACCGGGATAGATAACCATGATGGGACCGAGTTCGCAGAGACCGAAGCAGCCGGTCTGGACAATTTTGATCTCGTCCTCAAGGCCTTTTTTCTTCAGCTCTTCGGCAAGTGCTTCCTGGAGTTTCTGACTTCCGCTGGCCGTACATCCGGTACCGCCGCAGATCATAACATGAGCTCTATACATTTTTGCGCCTCCGTTTAAACATTGGAATACCCAATGGTATACTCTTTCACAATGTTGCCCTTCTCAAGATGCTCGGCGACAACGCGTTTCGCTTTTTCGGAGGTCATTTTTACATAGGTGGTCTTCTGATCTCCGTCGAAGACCTCGACGACGGGCTCATACTGGCAGATGCCGATGCAGCCGGTCTGTTCAACGCTGACCTTGCCCTGAAGGCCCTCTTTGTTGACTTCTTCGACAAAGGTGCTCAGGACTGGCCGTGCGCCAGCTGCAATTCCGCAGGTCGCCATGCCGACGACAACGCGGATCTGTCCTGCCTTCTCACGAAGTGCCATTTTCGCTTTTGTCTGCTCGCGGATAGCTGCAAGCTCCTGCAGGCTTTTCATTCTTATGATTCCTCCTTATTTAGGTCGTCATATTGTTCCTTCAAATAATCGTGAATCCAGGCGAGGACGGCCGGTTCGCTGACAGGGACTTCCGGTCCCAGCTGTTCGCGGACTTCCCGGAGATCGAGGTCGACAGACCTCCCGTCTTTGCCGTGGTGAAAAATAAAATTGATATTGGGGCTGCCCTGAATGAGGGTCATGAGGGTGGAGATCATGTCTCCGAGCGGCACGCAGTCGATATGGTCTGTGTGGAAGACGGCGGTTACCGTCGTACCGTGGCCCTTGGCCGGCTCTTCTGTGGAGTCAATTTGAAGCGATCCTCCGGTCATTTCCGCCGCCATTTTAAACAGCGGGACACCCATTCCGACCGGTCGGGTGGTCCGGGTGGTGTAGAACGGATCGGCAAGCTTCTGAACGGTCTCAGCGCTCATCCCACGGCCGTTGTCCTTAATGCGGATGGTCATGATGGGGCCGTCCTCGTCGATGAGGATCTCAATGAGATCGGCGCCGGCAGACACGCTGTTTTCTGTGATATCCAGAATATAGAGGGAAAGTTCCTGCACAGCGGCCTCCTATCGTCTCATATGGCTGCGGAGCACCTCGAACACGGCCTCCGCCGGCGTCCCGTTGTCCGGGACCTCCATCGTAAACGCCGCCTGCTCCGGAATGGCTTCCGGGCGGTGGGCGTCGGAGCCGTACGTATAGAACAGGCCCCGGAGATTCGGGTACTGTTCCGTGTAGGACGGGATGTTCCCAAAATCTCGAAACTCGGCGATGCCGAAAGGCGGATCTGCCGGAAAGGTACCCAGTACTGTGATGATGCCGTTGGCGTCCCGGTCCACATGTGCGGGAAAACAGACGCCGCCGTGCCGCTCCACAAGCTCATAGGCCTCTGTCAGGCCCCAGCCGGTTGCATTTGGAAGAAGATCTTCCTCTTCACCCAGTACTTCATCGTCCGCATTCATACGGAGCTGATGCCCGAAATATTCCGGACGGTTTTTAATATGGACCCGTCTGCCCCAGACTTCTTTTTCAAAAGAGGCGGCAGCCTCATAGTTCAGAAACAGACAGACCATGTGGATTTCCTCGGCCGTCGTCAGTTCCATTCCGCAGAGCGGACTGATTCCGTATGCCTCACACGCCTCTGTGAACGCAGGGTCGTTGCGGACTGTGTTGTGGTCCGTCAGAGCTGCGACGTCTACACCGCTTAATCGAGAGAGGCCAGCCGCCGTTGCCGGCGTCATGGTGTCCTCTCCGCATGGAGACAGGCAGGAGTGCATGTGGAGGTCACACGCTACGGACCTCATAACAGGCCAGCGATTTCTCCGGCGAGGGTGAAAACGTCTTCCTTTGAGCTCAGAAGGTTGACCTCCCGGCTGTTGGCGAGTTCCACCACCTCTTCGGGTACTTCGCTCCCCTCTGCCACAATGATGCAGCACATGTCGAGAAGAACCGCAACTGCAACAATATTCCGGTTGTTCATTATGGTCAGCCAGGCACAGCCCTGCTCGGCGTTTCCCATAACCCAGCTGGGCATGTCGCCGGCGTAGCCGCTCTCCACCTCCCGGTCGGGATTCGGCATAGCCAGAACATTCAGGTGCAGCCGATCGGCCATCTCTGATACCGTCATTCCCCGTTCTCCTTTCGGTGCTCCTCATTGAGGTTTTCTCTCATTTGAACGACACACTGGTCTTCGGTCACAAGCCCTCGGACCACGTCTTCCGCGAAGGCGCGGCACGTTGGTGCACCGCAGGACCCGCAGTCGAGCTCCGGAAGCCGCTCCAGAATTTTCTGAATTTCAATGCGCTTCTGGAATGCCTTCTTCATGTCGGTATCCAGCGCAGCAGGCGGCGTGTAGGTGAGTTCCTCGTCTGTGAAGAACCCGTCCGGGATTTCGTCCGAGACATCATCCTCCTCGAAGTCCCAGTTGACGGAGAGCGGGAGACCTTTCTCCAGATGGAGCAGACGCGCTTTGGCGATATAGGGGTTTTCCATAGCCATAACGCCGCCCACGCAGCCGCCATTGCAGGCATCGAGTTCAATAAAGTCAAGGTCCGGCAGTGTGTCGTTGTCCATGTTTTCCAATACGTCTATGACATTTTCAATGCCATCTGCGGCGAGGAAGCGGTGCTTGGAGAGCGCCCTTGCCTCTCCGCCGGCCCCGGCCCAGCGGATTCCAATGCGTCCGGTTCTCGACAGAAGCGGGGGAATTTCTTTGGGCTTCATCTTTGTGACGATCTTCAGGTAGAGTTCACTCATGCTGAAGACGCCGTCCACAAGTTTCCGTCCCTGTTCCGCCTCATTCTGGAGGTAACTTACTTTTGCAGGGCATGGAGCGATAAAGAAGATGCCGATGTCCTCATCGGAGAGCTCCGGGTGTTTCATCTTCGCCTCGCGGCGGGCCAGTTTGGCCGCGATGTCCACCGGCGGAAGCATCGGCATGACATTTTCGATAAAGTCCGGATAGCGGATACTGATGAGCCGCGCGATGACCGGACAGGCTGAGCTGATGATCGGTTTCGGCACATCTTTTCGTTTGATATACCGCTTGGAATATCCGGAAACAATTTCTGCCGCCCTGGCCACTTCAAAGACGTCGTCAAACCCGATGTCCAGCAGTGCTTTGAGGACATAGTTGATATTGTTCAGGTGGTCAAACTGTCCATAAAACGCCGGCGCCGGCATAGCCACTTTATATTTGAACCCGTTCATCATGGAGAGCGGGTCGCTGACCGCTTTCTTTGCCCGATACGGACATTTGCGGATACATTCGCCGCAGTCGACGCAGCTCTCAGAACTGATGACTGCGTGGCCGTCGCGGATGCGGATGGCCTCTGTGGGACAGCGCTTCAGGCAGTTTGTACAGCCCTTGCATTTTTCCACTGCCAGTGTGACAGAATGTTTATAGTTTCCCATGTTATACCAGTATTTTCATTCTAACGGTCGTTCCGACGCCGACGGTGGAGTCGATTTCAATTTCGTCGGAATTTTTTTTCATATTGGGCAGGCCCATACCGGCTCCGAATCCGATATTCCGCACCTCTTCCGGTGCAGTGGAATAACCCGCTTTCATGGCGAGGTCGATGTCCGGAATACCGGGGCCGTGGTCAGCCAGTGTGATTTCCAGGTGATCCGGGTAAATGAGGACCGTAGCCTCTCCGCCGCCTGCATGGATGACCATGTTGATTTCGCCTTCATACATGGCGATAGATGTGCGGCGAATGAAATTGCTGGGAAACCCCAGCGTCCGCAGCTCCTTCTTGAGCTGCATGGAGGCGTCTCCGGCGGCGGCAAAATTGGTGCCGTCAACCTCATAGACCAGCTTGATAGGCTCAGACATAGTGATGACCTGTCGGATTCATGCCATTGACATAGAGCCGGCCGCTGGACTCATAGAGAGTGAGGTCCGTGCGAAGGATACATACCTCGTTTTCTTTCGCAATAGCAATCATGTTCGGCGTCGGCGTCTTGCCGCGCACCATAACGACACATTCCATGTTCATCATTGCCGCAGTTCGGATGACCTGCTCGTTTACCAAACCGGTCATCAGGACACCCTGGTCCTGTACATAGGCGAGCACTTCGCTCATCATGTCACTGCCGAATGCATTGCCGACCTCCGCGTCCAGGAGATCTTCTCCGGTCTCTACTGTGGCTTCCAGAAGGTCTTTCACTTCCCGTAATTTCAAGCCTGTTCACACCTTTCCTGAACCTTGCCTCTGCTCAATATTTTGCAAGGATTTCTTCTACCTGTTCCGGCGTCATGCGTCCGTATACATCATCATTGATGACCATTACCGGTGCAAGACCGCACGCGCCGACGCAGCGGCAGGATTCCAATGAGAACTTGCGATCTTCTGTACATTCGCCCTCATCGATGCCAAGGGTTTCGGAGATCTTATCGTATACAGCCTGCGAACCTTTTACATAACATGCGGTTCCAAGACATACGGAGATCTGGTTTTCACCCTTCGGATACAGTGCAAACTGCGCATAGAAGGTCGAGATGCCATAGATTTTTTCCAGCGGCTCACCGGTCGCATCGGAAATCATGGTCTGAACCTCAATGGGCAGATACCCGTAGATTTCCTGCGCTTTCTGCAGGATGGGCATCAGTGCACCCGGCGTCTCCCGGTTGGCCTCGATAAAGTCCCGGAGTTCCTTCTCCTGCTCTTTCGTGCCGGCAAACGCAACTTTGTTTTTGGTTGCCATAAGTTGTTACCTCCATTCGTGTAAATTCCATATATACACCCAAAGTACAGCTATAGTATACAACACTTTTCTGGTTAATTTTAATAAAAATTTTCTTGTTAATATTATCACATTGTGCACAATAATAATATTGTGACAAACTTTTTGCGAAAAGCACGGGAATTTCCCGTAACGCACGTTCAAAAAATAACGCAGCCCGGCCGTTTCGTCAGAATGCCACAACTGCTTGTAGATTCTCAAATCATTTCTTCTATTTTGCCGCAAATTGTGGAAATTCTACTAATTTTCTCGTTAATAATTTAATAATTTTGACACCATGCCATTACCGCGCAAAAAAGGCACACAGTCCGGGAGTTGTCCGCAGACTGTGTGTCTCTGATTTTAGAAATAATAATGTTCGCCGATCGATCAGACGAGCTCGATGATGCACATCTCTGCTGCATCGCCGCGGCGCGGGCCGGTCTTGATGATCCGGGTGTAGCCGCCGTTGACGTCCGCATACTTCGGTGCAATTTCATCGAAAAGCTTCTTGACAACGTCCTCTTTGGTAACGTAGCCGAGAACCTGTCTCTTTGCGCTGAGATCGCCCTTCTTTGCGATGGTGATCATTTTCTCCGCCATAGCGCGGACTTCCTTGGCGCGGGTGACCGTTGTCTCAATCTTGCCATTTTCAAACAGATAGGTAACCATTGCACGAAGCATTGCTTTGCGGTGATCACTTGCTCTGCCCAGTTTTCTAGTGCCTGGCATGAAAATCACTCCTTTTGTTATTCGTCATCTTTACGGAGAGAGAATCCGAGGGAATCCAGTTTCGCAACGACTTCGTCAAGAGATTTCTTACCAAGGTTACGGACTTTCATCATGTCTTCTTCCGATTTGTTGGTCAAATCCTCTACTGTATTGATGCCTGCTCTCTTTAAGCAGTTAAAGGAACGAACAGACAGATCAAGCTCTTCAATGGTCATCTCCAGAGCTTTCTCGCGGGAGTCGTCATCCTTCTCTACGAGAACGTCCGTCATATACTCATTCTCAGACAAGTCGATAAACAACTTGAGGTGATCGTTGAGGATCTTGGCAGCAAGCGATACCGCCTCTTTTGCAGAGATCGTACCGTTTGTCCACACTTCAAGGACCAGTTTGTCATAGTCGATCCGCTGACCGACACGTGTGTTCTCTACAGTAAAATTGACCTTGTTTACAGGTGAATAGATAGAATCAATTGCAATGACACCGATCGGCGGTTCAAGCTCCTGCTTGTTTCTCTCGGAAGAAACATAACCGCGGCCGTTGTCAACCGTCATTTCCATCGTGAGCTTCGCATCTTTGTCAAGGGTGGCAATATGCAGTTCAGGGTTGAAAATTTCAATCTCGGAGTCGCCTTTAATGTCACCGGCAGTTACTTCGCCTTCCCCGGATGCATCGATATAGACCGTCTTCGGTCCATCGCCGTTGATCTTGATGATCACGCTCTTGAGGTTCAGAACGATCTCAGTTACGTCTTCTTTGACGCCCGGAATCGTGGAAAACTCGTGAAGAACGCCGTCGATTTTGACAGATTTGATGGCATAGCCCGGCAGGGAAGAGAGAAGCACACGGCGCATGCTGTTGCCGAGTGTCGTGCCGAATCCTCTTTCCAGCGGTTCCAGAGTGAACTTGCCATAAGTATTGTCATCATCTGGGCAGTAGACTTCAATATTGGGCTTCTCAATACCGATCATTCAAAACCCTCCTTAAAGTTTAAATATGTCGGGGTTACGTGACATTAATTATTTGGAGTAGTACTCAACGATGAGGTGTTCAGCGACATCGAAGTCTACATCGTCACGGGTGGGCATACGAAGAACGGTTCCCTTGAGCGCATTCTTGTCACGCTCGAGCCACTCCGGAATGTTGACGACCGGAGCATCTTCACCGGTAAGGCGGGAGAAAATCGGAGAGGAAAGGGACTTCTCTTTGACCGCGATCTCCATGCCCGGTTTTACCTGGAAGGAAGGAATATTTACTTTCTTGCCGTCAACCGTAAAGTGACCATGGTTGACAAGCTGACGGGCCTGACGGCGGGTAGAAGCGAAGCCGAGATGATAGACGACGTTGTCCAGACGGCGCTCGCAGAGAACAAGGAGGTTCTCACCGGTCTTACCAGTCTCTTTCGCAGCTTTCTCATAGTAAGAAGCAAACTGCTTCTCCTGGATGCCATAGATAAACTTTACTTTCTGCTTCTCGTTGAGCTGAAGAGCATACTCGGACTGCTTTCTTCTCATGTTGCCCTTCGGGTTACGGCGGGTCTCTTTCTTGTTGTAACCAAGGGTGGCAGGAGAAACATTGAGAGCCTTTGCGCGTTTTGCGACAGGCTGATTATTTTTTGCCATAGTACAGGATCCTCCTTAACAATCAGACACGTCTTCTCTTAGGCGGGCGGCAGCCGTTGTGCGGAATCGGAGTGACATCCTTGATGGAGTTGACTTCGAGGCCGGCGGTCTGCAGTGCACGGATTGCGGATTCACGTCCGGCACCCGGGCCCTTGACATAGACTTCGACGGTCTTCATACCATGATCGATGGCAATCTTTGCAGCGGTTTCAGCGGCATTCTGTGCAGCGAACGGAGTCGATTTCTTAGAACCGCGGAAGCCGAGCTCGCCGGCGCTGGCCCAGGATACGGCGTTGCCCTGAAGGTCAGTGATCGTTACGATGGTGTTGTTGAAGGTGGACTGAATATGAGCAGAACCGTGTTCAACCGTCTTGCGGTCGCGGCGTCTGCGGGTAGCTGCGGTCTTCTTAGAACCTTTGTTTGCCAAAACTTATCCCCCCTGATTATTTCTTCTTGTTAGCGATCGTTTTCTTCGGACCTTTGCGGGTACGGGCATTGTTCTTGGAATTCTGTCCTCTTACCGGAAGGCCTTTTCTGTGACGGGTACCGCGATAGGAACCGATCTCGATCAGTCTCTTGATATCGAATGCGGTCTCACGGCGGAGATCACCCTCGACCTTTACGTTTTTATCGATATAGTCACGAAGCTTTGCGACATCTTCCTCGGTCAGGTCTCTGACGCGGGTGTCCGGGTTTACGCCGGTGGCATTGATGATGTCGTCTGCGGTTTTCTTGCCGATACCGTAGATATAAGTGAGTGCGATTTCGATTCTCTTATCTCTCGGCAGATCGACGCCTGAAATACGGGCCATGATTGCACCTCCAAAAAATTCGGGTCTTTACAGGGACAATTAGCCCTGGCGCTGTTTGTGCTTCGGGTTTTCACAGATGACCATGACTTTACCCTTGCGCTTAATAATCTTGCATTTCTCGCACATCTTTTTGACAGAAGGTCTGACTTTCATTGTGTGTTACCTCCCAGCTGTAAATAAAACTGTATTGTGCTTATTTGGATCGCCATGTAATGCGGCCGCGGGTAAGGTCATATGGCGACATCTCGACCGTTACCTTGTCGCCCGGCAGGATGCGGATGAAGTTCATCCGGAGTTTGCCGGAAATATGGGCCAGAATCTGGTGACCGTTCTCCAGCTCAACCTTGAACATGGTGTTCGGAAGAGCTTCTACTACGGTACCTTCGACTTCGATCATATCCTCTTTCGACATGTTTTTTCCTCTCCTTATAAGGTTCTGCCCCAGGTCAGGATTTCGGGGCCGTTGTCGGTAATAGCTATGGTGTTTTCATAGTGGGCAGCGGCTTTTCCGTCTGCCGTCTTTACTGTCCAACCGTCCGGCATCTGTTTGATCTTGGGAGAGCCCTGCGTGATCATCGGCTCAATCGCAATGACCATGCCGGGGAGAAGACGAATGCCCCGGCCGGCTTTTCCGTAGTTCGGAACGCCGGGATCTTCATGAAGTTTCGTGCCAACGCCGTGTCCTTCGTATTCGCGGACGACGCCGAAGCCCCTGCTCTCGCAGTACTCCTGCACCGCATGCCCGATGTCGCCGATTCGGTTTCCGGGCACCGCCGCGTCTATGCCGACCATAAGAGATTCCCGTGTGGTATCACACAGCCGCTGCACCTCGGGATCTACATTGCCGACCAGGAAAGTATAAGCGTTGTCACCGTTGTATCCGTCATAGCTGGCGCCGAGATCGACGGAAACAATGTCTCCGTCTTTCAGGATCGTTTTCTTGCTCGGGATACCGTGGATGATCTCGTCATTCACAGAGATGCATGCTGTAGCCGGAAATCCGTACAGACCCAGGAAGTTCGGTTCGGCCCCCTGTGCCTTGATGTACTTGTAGGCGACCTGGTCCAGTTCCCAGGTGGAAACTCCAGGTTTGACCGCCTCTCCGACTCTTCTCAGTGCTTCCGCTGAAATTCGGTTTGCTACACGCATTTTTTCCAGCTCTTCACTGGTCTTCAGCACGATCATGTGTTACTCCTCCAGAGCTGCTTTTACGCGCTCTGCAATTTCAGATACGCTGCCCACGCCGTCAACAACGGCGAGAGAGCCGCGTTTATTGTAAAAATCTTTGAGCGGTTCGGTCTGGGTGTGATAGACATTCAGACGATCCGCTACCGTCTCCGGTGCGTCATCTTTCCGCTGAACCAGCTCAGCGCCGCAGCGGTCACAGATGCCGTCAACCTTCGGCTTCTTGGTGACAAGATGATAGGTAGAGCCGCATTTCGGGCAGACGCGCCGTCCGGACATGCGCTCTTTGATAGCCTCGTCGGGTACTTCGATGTCAACGACCTTGTCGATCTTGACTCCCATATCCTCCAGAGCCTCTGCCTGGGGAATGGTGCGCGGGAAGCCGTCCAGAATGAAGCCGCCCTTGCAGTCATCTTTGGCAAGGCGCTCCTGGATGATGCCGATGACGACATCGTCCGGAACAAGTTTGCCGGCCTCGATATAGGTCTTGGCCTTAATGCCCATCTCAGTGCCATTGGAAAGTGCTTCGCGAATGATATTACCAGTGGAGACGGTCGGAATGCCGTAGGCATCGGCGACGCGCTCAGCCTGGGTGCCTTTGCCGGCGCCCGGTGCTCCAAGGAAAATAATGTTCATTTCACAACGTTCCTTTCAGGATCAGTCAAGGAAACCCTTATAGTGGCGTACCATAAGCTGGGATTCCAGCTGACGTACCGTCTCGAGGGCTACACCTACTACGATGATAACAGAAGTACCGCCAAGTGCAATGTTCATCTGGCTGCCGGTTGCTCTCGTAATCTGAGTGAAGATGATCGGGAGAATGGCGACAACACTGATGAACAGCGAACCCAGGAAAGTAATTCTGGAAAGTTCTCTCTGAATGTAATCCGAAGTCGGTTTGCCGGGGCGGATGCCCGGGATGGAGCCGTTGTTTCTGCGGAGGGTGTTCGCCATTTCTACCGGGTTGTACTGAATGGTACTGTAGAAATAGCCGAAGAACATGATCAGCAGGAAGTACAGAATTCCATAGAACCAGCTCTGGGAATCAAACAGATTGAAGAAGGTCTTCGCACCGTGGCCGGGATTCTTGATGAACATCTCGATCGTCGGCGGAAGAGAGAGAATGGAGCTTGCGAAGATGATGGCCATAACGCCGGAGATGTTGACCTTGATGGGAAGGTTCGTGCTCTGGCCGCCGTACATCTTGCGTCCAACGACACGTTTTGCATAGACAACCGGGATTCTTCTCTCGGAGTTGTCGAGCCAAACGATAAATACAATCATGCCTGCCATAAGGACATAGGCAATCGGAACAAATGCGTAATAGAGTCCGCCTCTCTTGAACTGCTCATGGAAGATCATGACGTCGTTCGGGAAACGGGATACGATACCGGCGAAAAGAAGAATGGAGATACCGTTGCCGATACCCTTCTCATTGACTTCCTCACCCATCCACATAAGGAGGGTGGAACCGGCCGTCAGGGAAAGAATAATAACCAGCGCCTGAAGGACCGCGGAAAATCCGGTAAACTGTGCGCCGTTCGCATCAACCGTGAGATAGCCGTAGCTTCTCAGATATACATAGTATGCGGAGGACTGAAGAAGGGCCAAGACAATTGCAACGATTCGTGTAATGACCTGCAGTTTTTTCCGTCCCGCGTCGCCCTCTTTGGTCATTCGCTCCAGAGCCGGAATAGCGACGGTCAGGAGCTGAATGATGATGGACGAGTTGATGTATGGGGTGATGGACATTGCAAACAGGGTGCCGTACTGGAATGCGTCACCGGTCATCATGTTCAGGTAGTTCATAAAGTTGCTTGCCGATGTGGTGTCGGAGATGATACCCATGGAAGCATCGGTGAACGGAACACTGATGGCTGCACCGATCCGGAACAGAAGAATGATAAATGCCGTGAAGAAAATCTTCTTCCGGATTTCCGGTGTCTTAAACGCATTGACGAGCGTCTGCAGCATGTCAGACCACCTCGACCTTTCCGCCGGCAGCTTCGATCTTCTCCTTCGCTGCCTTTGAATAAGCGTTAACTTTTACATTGAGTTTCTTGGTGAGAGTGCCGTTGCCAAGAACCTTGACACCGTCTTTCTCTTTCTTGATGAGACCGGCATTGATGAGTGCCTGAGCATCCACGTCTGCACCGTCCTCAAATTTCGCCTCGAGATCGGAGACATTTACGGTGACGATCTCTTTTGCGAAAATATTGTTGAAGCCTCTCTTCGGGAGTCTTCTCTGAAGGGGCATCTGGCCGCCTTCAAACCCGAACCGTCTGCTATAACCAGATCTGGCTTTCTGACCTTTCTGGCCCTTGCCTGCGGTCTTGCCCTGGCCGGAAGCAGTGCCTCGGCCGATCCGCTTAACCGCGCGCTTGGAACCCTCGTTCGGTTTCAGCTCGTTAAGTTTCATTATTGCACCTCCTACCGTTACGCGTCAGTGACCTCTAAGAGGTGACCGATCTTTTTGATCTTACCCTGCGTCTGAGGGTTGTTCGGCTGCGTGGAGACGTCGCCGATCTTAAAAAGACCAAGTGCGTGAGCGGTGGCAATCTGGTCTTTCTTGCTGCCGATCAGGCTTTTGACAAGCTTGACCTGTACATTACTGTTCGCCATAGTTATCCGCTCCTCCTTAATCTAAGATTTCCTTGGCAGACTTGCCACGGACCTCTGCAACCTCGTCAACGTTGCGAAGCTTGGACAGACCGTCGATGGTCGCTCTGACGACATTGCACGGATTGTTGGAACGAAGTGCCTTGGAACGAATGTCCTTGATGCCGACCGTCTCAACAACGGCACGGACCGGACCGCCGGCGATAACGCCGGTACCAGGAGCAGCGGGCTTCAGGAGAACAACGCCTGCGCCGTATTTGCCGATAACCTCGTGCGGGATCGTGGATCCTTTGAGGGAAACCTGGATGAGATTTTTCTTAGCGTCCTCAATTCCCTTGCGGATGGCATCCGGAACCTCGCCGGATTTGCCAAGGCCGAAGCCTACGAGTCCTTTGCCGTCACCGACGACGACAAGAGCAGCGAATTTGTAGATACGGCCGCCTTTTACTGTCTTAGATACACGGTTGATCGTGATGACACGCTCGTCGAGCTCTAAGTTCGATGCATCAATCTTAGCCAAAAGTACTCCTCCTCTGCTTAGAATTCGAGTCCGCCTTCACGGGCTCCGTCTGCAAGTTCTGCGACACGGCCCTGGTATACATAACCGCCGCGGTCGAAGACGACTTCTTTAATGTTTTTCTCAGCTGCACGCTGGGCGAGAATCTTGCCGACCTCGCGTGCGGCCTCTTTGTTTCCGCCGTACTCGGTGAAGCTCTTCTCGGTGGTGGAGGCGGAGACGAGGGGCTTGCCGTCTACATCGTCGATGATCTGAGCATAGATGTTGTTGAGTGAGCGGTAAACGCTGAGACGCGGACGGCTTGCAGTGCCAGTGATTTTTCCGCGAACTCTCTTATGACGTTTAAGACGAGCTTTGTTGCTGTCTGGCTTACTAACCATTCGAATTCACTCCTTCTATTATTTACCGCCCTTACCGGCTTTGCCTTCCTTACGGCGGATGTGTTCGTCAGCATACTTGATGCCCTTGCCCTTATACGGCTCCGGCGGACGCTTTTTGCGGATCTCCGCAGCGTACTGGCCGACAAGCTGTTTGTCCGGGCCGGAAACAACGATGTGGGCCGGATCCGGGACATCGATGGTGATGCCTTCCGGGGTCTCCATGTTGACAAGATGGGAATAACCAATGGTGAGTTCCAGGTTATTGCCTTTCTTGACAGCACGATAGCCGACGCCGTTGACCTCAAGAGTCTTGCTGAAGCCATTGGTGACACCCTCAACCATGTTGTGGATCAGAGAACGGGTGAGACCATGGAGTGCTCTGTTTTCTTTCTCATCGTTCGGGCGGGTAACTTTGATTTCGTTGCCCTCAACCGCTACGGTCATGTTCGGATGAACTGTCTGCGTAAGGGTGCCCTTCGGGCCTTTTACGGTAACAGTATTTCCGTCAACCTTAACTTCAACGCCTGCCGGAATTTCGACGGGCTTTTTGCCGATACGTGACATTTACTGTTCCTCCTTACCAAACAAATGCGAGAACCTCGCCGCCGACATTGGCTTTGCGGGCCTCTTTATCAGTCATGACACCCTTCGGGGTGGAGAGGATGGCAATTCCAAGGCCGTTCATGACCTTCGGCATATCCTCGCAGCTCGTGTAAATACGGAGGCCAGGCTTGGACACTCTGCGGAGACCAGTGATGACCTGAGATTTATTCGGGCCGTATTTCAGGGTAATGGTGATGACACCCTGTTTGCCGTCATCGGTAACGGCGTAATCTTTAACGTATCCCTCGTCTACAAGAATCTGAGCAATGGCTTTCTTCATGTTGGATGCGGGGATCTCTACTGTATCGTGTTTTGCTGAATTTGCATTACGAATTCTGGTGAGCATATCTGCTACGGAATCAGTGATCTGCATTTTCTAACCCTCCCTTGTGCTATTGCTCAAATTTACCAGCTTGCTTTTTTGACACCCGGGATCTGACCCTTGTGGGCAAGCTCTCTGAAGCAGACACGGCAGACACCGTATTTGCGAAGATAAGCGTGCGGTCTGCCGCAGATCTGGCATCTGTTGTGCTGTCTGGTGGAATATTTCGCCGGCTTTGCAGCCTTCACTTTCATAGATGTTTTAGCCACGATTCAATCCTCCTTATTTCGAAAACGGAGCACCCATGAGGGTAAGCAGCTCTTTTGCCTCTTCATCGGTATTTGCAGTGGTGATGAAGGTGATGTCCATGCCGCGGACTGCATCGACTTTATCGAAGTCGATCTCCGGGAAGATCAGCTGCTCTTTGACGCCCATGGAGTAGTTGCCTCTGCCGTCAAAGGAGTTGGGGTTGATGCCACGGAAGTCGCGGACACGCGGAAGTGCGAGGTTGAAGAAACGATCCAGGAACTCGTACATTCTGTCGCCGCGAAGGGTGACTTTTGCGCCGATGGCCTGTCCCTCACGAACCTTGAAGTTCGCGACAGATTTCTTAGCCTTGCAGACAACCGGCTTCTGGCCGGTGATGGTTGCAAGATCGCTCATGACGGAGTCAATGACCTTGGAGTTGTCTTTTGCCTCACCGCAAGCGCAGTTGACAACGATCTTGTCGAGCTTCGGGATCTGCATAACACTCTTGTAGCCGAACTTCTTCATAAGAGCAGGAGCGACCTCGTCGTTGTAATAGGTTTTCATTCTAGCTGCCATAACTAACGGTCCCTCCTTTATTCAAACTGTGCGCCGCACTTTTTGCAGACGCGCACTTTCAGGCCGTCCTCGTCGACTGCATGACCGACGCGGGTGGGCTCACCACACTTCGGGCAGACGAGCTGAACTTTGTCAGCATAGAGAGCGGACTCGGCCTTGACCAGGCCGCCAACCTCGCCCATGCGGGTGGGTTTTACGTGTTTGGTGATGATGTTGATGCCCTCAACAATGACCTTGCCTTCAGCAGGAGAAACGCCAAGAACTTTTCCCTTCTGTCCGCGATATTTGCCATTGATGACGATGACTTCGTCGCCAGTCTTTACGTGAACTTTATTCATTCTGAAACGCACCTCCTGTTAAAGTACTTCCGGAGCAAGGGAGAGGATCTTGGTAAAGCCGCTTCCTCTGAGCTCTCTTGCTACAGGCCCGAAAATACGGGTGCCTCTCGGGCTCTTATCATCTTTAATGAGAACGGCTGCATTCTCGTCGAAACGAATGTACGTTCCGTCGTCGCGGCGAACACCGCTGACCGTTCTGACTACGACTGCTTTCACTACATCGCCTTTTTTTACAGCTCCGCCGGGCGTTGCTTTTTTGACAGAAGCAACGATGACGTCTCCGATATTAGCGTATCTCCTACCGGTACCGCCCAGTACACGGATGCACATGATTTCTTTTGCACCTGAGTTGTCGGCAACCTTGAGGAGTGTCTGCTGCTGAACCACAGTGAATACCTCCCTTACTGAGCCTTCTCAATGATTTTAACGACGCGCCATCTCTTGTCTTTGGAGATCGGGCGGGTCTCCATCAGAAGAACCTTATCGCCGACATGGCACTCATTGTTTTCGTCGTGAGCTTTATATTTAACCGTGCGATTTACAATTTTCTTGTAAAGCGGATGTTTCACTCTGTCCTTAACTTCGACGACTACGGTCTTGTCCATCTTATCGGAAGATACGACACCGACCTGCGTCTTTCTGAGATTTCTTTCCGTCATGCTTTAAACCATCCTTCCTTATGCGTCCTTGCCGGCAAGCTCGACGTCGCGCTGAATGGTTTTGATTCGAGCGATGTCCTTCTTTACGGCTTTGATGCGGGTCGGGTTCTCAAGCTGGTTGACAGCCTGCTGAAAACGCAGTTTAAAAAGTTCGTCCTTGAGTTCAAGAAGCTTTGCGTCAAGTTCAGCGGCGGACAGTTCTCTGAGTTCCTGAGCTTTCATTACTGTTCAGCCTCCTCTTTTTTGACAAACTTGGTTTTGATCGGAAGTTTGTTGGCAGCGAGACGCAGAGCCTCACGGGCAAGATCCTCCGGTACACCGGCAATCTCAAACATAACACGGCCCGGTTTTACAACGGCAACCCAGTACTCCGGGGCGCCTTTACCTTTACCCATTCGAGTCTCAAGAGGCTTTCTGGTAACCGGTTTGTCCGGGAAAATTTTGATCCATACCTGGCCGCCGCGCTTGATGTAACGGGTCATGGCGATACGGGCTGCCTCAATCTGGTTTGCAGTGATTCTGCCGGGTTCCAGGGCCTGAATACCGTAATCACCGTAAGTGACGGTGTTGCCGCGGGTTGCTTTGCCCTTCATACGGCCCTTCTGGACCTTTCTGTGTTTTACTCTCTTCGGCATTAACATTATTCAGCTCCCCCTTCCCTTCTGGAGTTGCGGCGATTGCCGCCATTGCGTCCGCTGTTACGGCTGCCATTGCGGCCGCCGTTTCTGCGGTTTCCGTTTCTTCTGTCGCGGTGGTCGCGGTTTCTGCTGCGGTCTCTGGTGTTGGTGTCTACCGCGTTTTTGCCCTGAAGGACTTCGCCGTTGTAGATCCAGACTTTAACACCGATGCGGCCGTAAGTGGTAGCAGCCTCGGTGAAACCGTAGTCGATGTCAGCACGGATGGTCTGAAGCGGGATGGTGCCCTCATGATAGCTCTCTTTACGGGCAATTTCTGCACCGCCAAGACGGCCGGAGACCATGATCTTAATACCTTTTGCACCAAAGCGCATGGTGTTGCCGATGGCCTTCTTCAGTGCACGTCTGTAGGAGACACGTCTCTCGAGCTGACCTGCGATATTCTCAGCGACAAGCTGTGCATTGAGGTCGGGGTTCTTGATTTCTACGATGTTGAGGTAGACAGGCTTGCCGGTCTTCTTTTCGAGAACCGCTTTGAGCTTGTCGATCTCAGAACCGCCGCGGCCGATGACGATGCCCGGCTTTGCGCAGTAAATGTTGATGCGGATGCGCTTTGCATCGCGCTCAATTTCAACCTTCGGTACTCCGGCAGGTTTCAGGGTATCAAGCAGGAACTTTCTGAGCTGATAGTCCTCAAGGAGGTTTTTGCTGAAGTCCTTATCATTGGCATACCAGCGGGATTCCCAGTCTTTGATGACGCCGATGCGGAGTCCGGTCGGGTTAACTTTCTGTCCCATTGTCTAATTCCCTCCTTATTCTGCTTCTTTGAGCACGATCGTGATATGAGACGTCTTTTTCTTGATGCCATATGCACGGCCCTGTGCTCTCGGTCTGATTCTCTTAAGAGTCGGACCCTGGTTTACGTAGCACTCGGCAACGTAAAGATTGGAGGTATCCATATCTTTCTGCTCGGCGTTTGCCATGGCAGATTTGAGAACTTTCTCAAGAACTTCTGTCGCAGCCTTCGGAGTGTTTTTCAGAATACCCATGGCTTTGTCGACAGGCTGATTGCGGATGAGGTCCAGAATGATCTGAACTTTCCGCGGAGCAATTCTTACGAATGTTGCCTTTGCGGTTGCTTCCATGTCTTACACACTCCTCTCTTATACAGTCGTCTTGGAACCGGAATGGCCCCGGAAGGTTCTGGTCGGTGCGAACTCGCCGAGTTTGTGACCAACCATGTCCTCCGTAACATATACCGGAACATGTTTGCGGCCATCGTGAACTGCGAAGGTATGACCAACGAAATCAGGGAAGATGGTGGAAGAACGGCTCCAGGTCTTAATAACGGTCTTCTCGCCGCGCTCATTCATCTGCTGAACTCTCTCGAGCAGTTTGGGCTGCACGTAAGGGCCCTTTTTAGTACTTCTACTCATGATGCATAACTCCTTTCACGATTATTTGCCGTTGCGACGTCTTACGATCATCTTATCGGACTTCTTGTTGTGCTTTCTGGTCTTATAGCCAAGAGCAGGTTTGCCCCAGGGGGTGCAGGGACCCGGGCGGCCGACAGGAGCCTTACCTTCACCACCGCCGTGCGGATGGTCGTTCGGGTTCATGACGGAACCGCGGACCGTCGGGCGGATGCCCATGTGACGGGTGCGGCCGGCTTTACCGACTTTAACATTGGCGTGGTCGACGTTGCCGACCTGGCCGATGGAAGCGATGCACTCGGCGGGAACGTTGCGGAGCTCGCCGGACGGCATACGAAGGAGAGCGAGACCGTTCTCTTTTGCCATGAGCTGAGCTGCAATGCCGGCAGCTCTTGCAAGCTGACCGCCGCGGCCCGGATAGAGCTCAATGTTGTGGACGAAGGTACCAACGGGGATGTTGGCAAGCGGAAGAGCATTGCCGGGTTTGATATCAGCGTCCGGACCAGCCTCAACTACGTCGCCGACCTTCAGGCCGATGGGAGCGAGGATGTAAGCCTTTACGCCGTCCTCATACTGGATGAGTGCGATGTTGGCAGAACGGTTCGGGTCGTATTCAAGGGTTTTTACCGTTGCAGGACCGGTCTTGGTTCTCTTGAAGTCAATGACACGGTACTTGACGCGGTTTCCGCCGCCGCGGTGGCGGACGGTGATGCGGCCGTAGTTGTTGCGGCCGGCCGATTTATTCTTGGACTCAAGGAGGCTTTTTTCAGGAGCGACCTTGGAGAGCTCAGAATAATCGAGAACAGAAGTATTTCTTGTGCCGTTGGTAGTCGGCTTGATAACTTTAATCGACATTCTAGTTTTCACTCCTCTAAGCGGCTTCGCGGAGCTGTCGACGCTCCATACATTACCGCATAGTTTTCAGTGGGTAGCTTCTTACATCATATCGTCGAAGAACTCGATGGTCTTCGAGTCTTCGGTGAGAGTGACGATGGCTTTCTTCCAAGCCGGAGTGGTGCCGACGAAGCGGCCCTGGCGGCGCTCACGGCCGCGGCAGTTCATGGTGTTGACTTTTGCAACCTCAACGCCGAACAGCTCTTCAACAGCGCGTTTGATGTCAATTTTGGTGGCATCCTTTGCAACTTTGAAGGTGTATTTCTTGAGAGCAGTTGCGCCCATACTCTCCTCGGTGATGATGGGGCGGAGGATTACATCCTGTGCGGTTTTCATGCAAATACCTCCTCAATCTTAGCGACGGCGTCCTTCAGGACGACGACCTTGTCAGCATTGACGATGTCATAGACGCTCATGGCGTTGACCGGAGCGACCTTGACGCCGGCAATATTTCTTGCGCTCTTATAGATGACCTCGTCCTTCTCAGGAGTGATGACGAGGGTCTTCTTTGCGCTGCCCAGTGCGTCGAGCACTTTCTTGGCCTCTTTGGTCTTGATCTCAGAGAGAGCAAAATCGTCGAGAACCTGGAAGGCGTCATTTGCGACTTTGTCGGAAAGGACGGACTTCATGGCGAGCTTTTTCACTTTCTTATTGACGTCGAAACCATAGGTGCGGGGCTTCGGGCCAAGGGCGATTCCGCCGTGTCTCCACTGCGGTGCGCGGATAGAACCCTGTCTTGCATGACCGGTTCCCTTCTGTCTCCACGGCTTTCTTCCGCCGCCGGCAACCTCGGAGCGAGTGAGAGTGGACTGAGTACCCTGACGCTGATTGGCGAGGTAGTTGACAACAACAAGATGAACTACATTCTCATTCGGCTCAATGCCGAAGATGCTGTCGTTCAGTTCCAGCGTGCCGTTTTCTGCACCGGTAGCACTGTATACTTTTACGCTAGGCATGTCTTACTCCTCCTTACGCTTTTTTTACGGTGTCTTTGATGAGAACGATTCCGCCGCGGATACCCGGGACAGCGCCCTTGATGGCGATGAGGTTGTTCTCAGCATCGACCTTGACAACGTCGAGATTCTGGATGGTTACGCGCTCGTCGCCGAGATGACCGGCGAGTTTCTTTCCCTTGAAGACACGGGAAGGATCGGAACACATACCGAGGGAACCTGCATGTCTGGCATTCGGGCCGGTACCATGGGATTCTTTGAGACGGTGGAAGTTCCAGCGCTTGATGGCACCAGCATAGCCTTTACCTTTGCTGGTTCCGATGACGTCAACTTTCTCACCGGCAGCAAATACGTCTGCCTTGAGGACGTCGCCGACGTTGACCGCAGAGGTATCCTCGAGACGGAATTCTCTGAGAACCTTCTTCGGAGCGACATTTGCCTTGTCGAACTGGCCTTTCATAGGCTTGTTGACCTTCTGTGCCTTCATGTCGCCGAAACCGAGCTGAACAGCTTCATAGCCGTCGTTCTCGACCGTTTTCTTTGCGACAACAGCGCAGGGTCCTGCTTCGACGACGGTTACCGGAATAACGGTTCCGTTTTCGTCGAAGAGCTGTGTCATACCGACTTTTTTACCGATAAGACCTTTCTTCATATTAACCTTTCCTCCTTTGGTTATTGGTTGGCTCTTCACCAACATGACCTTTCGATGCTGAAATTAGAGTTTGATTTCGATTTCAACACCGGCGGGAAGCTCAAGACCCGTAAGAGCCTCAACCGTCTTGTTGGACGGACGAAGGACATCGATGAGTCTCTTGTGCGTTCTCTGCTCAAACTGCTCACGGCTGTCTTTGTACTTGTGGACGGCGCGGAGGATGGTGACAACCTCTTTCTCCGTCGGAAGCGGGACAGGGCCGGAAACCTTGGCACCGGTGCGCTTAGCGGTCTCAACGATGCGCTCTGCAGCGGTATCTACCAGGTTGGCGTCATAGCCTTTCAGTCTGATTCTGATCTTTTCTTTTACTGCCATTTGGACTCCTCCTAAAATGATGGAAAATTCATGGCGGGCCTGCTGTTTCATTTTCGTCCGCGTGAGATTTTGACACCGAGCCGGGTGTTTCATCTTCCCCGTTTAGAAAAACCTGGGTTTCGAACGTTGCAGGCGCTCGTCACCCGGGTGGCAAAAACAGCATAAGTGCGCGGTAATTCCCATAACAGAAGAATCCTTTGCACTAAAATATTTGTTTCGCCCGGTTTAAAATCGGACATACTCCGCGGAAATTCCCCGTCTCAGTGGACGGCCACCTCCCGCATCAACGCATATCTCTTTCGTGAACAGGTACAGTAATCCCTTTTCACGTGCCTGTAAATAATACCATAGCGCCCCTGCAGATGCAAGAGAAAAATCTGCTTTTCTGCCAAACTTTTTGCTTTATTTTTGTGCAATCTGCCATATGCGCAGAACCGACAAAAGCCGCCCCAACATCTGGTATTTTTCGCGCAAATTGCCCACAATTCCGGCCGGACAAAGTTTTTTCTTCCCTATATTATAATAGTATATATAATAAATACCATAGATTCCCGGAATGAGGAGGAACTTATGAATACACCACTTGCAGACCGCATCCGCCCGAGATCACTTGATGATATGGTCGGGCAGGAACACCTGATCGGCCCCGGCCGGGCGCTGCGGAATATCATTGAATCGGGCGAGGTGCCGAACCTCATCTTTTACGGGCCCTCCGGGGTCGGTAAGACGACGCTGGCCCGCATCATTGCACGGAAGACGGAAAAAAGCCTGTACCGGCTGAACGCCACCACCGCATCCATCAGCGACATCAAGGAAATCGTGGCGGACGTCGGGACCCTTGCGGCGCCCAACGGCATCCTGCTCTATCTGGACGAGATCCAGTATTTCAACAAAAAGCAGCAGCAGACACTGCTGGAATATCTCGAGAGCGGCGACATCACGATGATTGCTTCCACCACCGAGAACCCGTACTTCTATGTCTATAATGCCGTCATCAGTCGGTGCACCGTCTTCGAGTTTAAGAGCGTATCTGCTCCGGAAATCGAGAAAGCGGTAAGGCGCGCCTTTCGCATCCTATCGGAGGAGAACGGCGTCACCTATGAGCCGACCAACGAGGCAGTCCGCCACATTGCCCAGGCCGGCGGCGGCGATGTCCGAAAAGCCATCAACACCGTAGAGCTTGCCGTCCTTGCACTGCCGGCGGATGAGAGCGCAGAGAGCATCCCCATTGATGACGCCCTGGTGGAACAGCTGACGCAGAAATCTGCCATGCGCTACGACCGGGCCGGAGATGACCACTACGATATCATCTCCGCTTTCCAGAAATCGATGCGCGGATCGGACCCAAATGCTGCGCTCCACTACCTGGCCCGTCTGCTGGAGGCGGGAGATCTCCCCTCCGCCACCCGGCGGCTGATGGTCTGCGCCTGCGAAGATGTGGGTCTCGCCTATCCGCAGATCATCCCCATCGTCAAAAATGCCTGTGACATTGCGCTGCAGGTCGGGCTGCCCGAGGCGCGCATCCCCCTGGCCGACGCCGTGGTTCTGGTCGCCACAAGCCCAAAATCCAACAGCGGCATCCGCGGAATTGATGCGGCCCTTCAGGACGTGCGCAGCGGCAACTACGGCGCCATCCCGCGGCAGCTGCAGAACCGGCACTTCGACGGCGAGGACCAGGCCGTCAAGGGGCAGCACTACAAATTTCCCCATGACTATCCAAAGCACTGGGTTTCTCAGCAATATTTACCAGATGTAATAAAAAATGCGGAGTATTACACCTTCGGGGACAACAAGATAGAAAAGGCCGCCAGAGCCTATTGGGATGCTGTGAAGGGAAATTCCTGATAATAACAGGTGCCCCTGTGTAAAACAACCGTAAATTCCGTACGCATGATCTGATGAAAACCTGAAAATTGTAAAATTTTCCACTCACTTTTGATAAAATCTTGGAAAATGGCGCTGTATCGCCAAAACTTGCTGTCAAGTCCAAAAGTTCGGACTTCAGCGCGCGAAATATACTATTTGTATTATATTTCGCGCGATTCATGTTCAAAACTCTGTGAAAAAGTGGAAATACAGAATTTTTTTCCTGCGCTACAGTGCGGTTTTTCCGGATTTTCGACCCGAATGCGGAAAAATTTTTCCTTGACAGAAAAATCATTACGGTTCGTTGAGTCTTACATTTGCCTATTTTAGAACTTCGGCGAAATCACTATTTTTCAGCGTTTGTTTTCGTCTTATTCACTAAATTCATTTTTCATTTTTATTTCATCGAGAGGAGGCGGATCGCACTGGAAATCCTTGAAGAAAACAATGGGATACGGCTCACCGGGCTGCCGCATCTGAATCCTGCACATACCTTTCTCTGCGGCCAGGCCTTTCGCTGGAATGAGACGGAATCCGGCATCTGGACCGCGGTAGTCCAGAATACCTGCGCCCGCCTGCAGCAGCTCGGGCCGGAGGAATTCTTTTTCTTTGATACGGACCGCCGACGGTTTGCCGGCTTCTGGGTCCCCTATCTTGACCTGACAGCCGATTACACCGCCATCCTCTCCCGCCTCTCGGAAGATCCGACGCTGCGGCAGGCCATCGCTGCCCGTCCCGGCATCCGCATCCTGCGGCAGGACCCATGGGAGACGCTGCTCTCGTTCATCCTCTCCGCCAACAACAATATCCCGCGCATCCGCGGCATCGTCGACCGCCTCTGCCGGCTGCTCGGCACCGAGCTGGCTCCGGGCTGCTATACGATTCCTGCGCCGGAGACGCTTGCCCGATGCTCCGTGGAAGACCTCTCCCCGATTCGATCCGGATATCGTGCCAAATACCTGATTGATGCGGCGCAGAAAGTCTCCTCCGGCGAGGTCTGCCTTTCGTCCTGCTATACCCTTCCGCTTCCGGACGCCGAAACCGAGCTGCGCAAAGTGTCTGGGGTCGGTAAAAAAGTGGCCCAGTGCGTCCTGCTCTATGGATTCGGCCGCATGGACGCTTTCCCTGTAGATACCTGGGTCCGCCGGGTCATGGCTGAACTCTACCCCAACGGCCTGCCCCCGTGTACCCGCGGCATTGAGGGCATTGCCCAGCAGTATCTGTTCGACTGGATGCGGAGAAAGGGGAATGCCCAAAGATAGAGGGAGCTAGTGGGGACAGAAGCTCCGTTCCGCTCACTCTCCCCAAACCGCTCGTTTCCCCTTCAGAGCAGAAAGACCCTCTCCGCCAGCTCCGCCGCATCGCGCAGCGACGGCATGATAAAGTCGGCGGATTCAGCCATTTCCGGTGTGGGCGGCGTCAGATCCGGAATGACAATAATAGTACAGCCGGCCCGTCTGGCTGCCAGGACGCCGTTGGGACTGTCCTCCAGAACCGCGCAGTTCTCCGGCGGGGTCCGGACGGCGGCAGCGGCGCGGAGAAAGATTTCAGGGTCCGGCTTTGCGTGAACCACTTCGTCTCCGCAGACGGAGGCGTCCAGATAGGGGCGGATTTCCGTCCGGTCCCAGTAGCCCTCCGCTGTAGCCCGGGCGGTTCCGGTGGCGAGACAGGTACGCAGGTGCAGCCGGCGGAAGGTACGCAGCATTTCATAGAGGCCCGGCTTCAGCGGCACCCCGTTCTGCGCGATAAAAGACTGGATATACGCAGTGCGAATTCTTCGCGCATCCCTATAGGGGGCATCCGGCCCGAACCAGCTCTGAAAGAGCGCGCAGTTGTCGGTGCGGCTGCGGCCGCGGAACGAGAGGATCTGCTCGTCGGTCATCGGACAGCCGGTCTCCTGTCCTGCGCGGCGCCAGCCCTCCAGGGACAGGCGCTCGGTGTCGAAAAGGGTGCCGTCCATATCCATTAGTACTGCTTCTGTCATCTGCTCCGCCTCCCGGGTAAGATTCCCCTCTATCATACGAACAAAGCGCCTCCGCCGCAAGACGGAGGCGCTTATCTTCTGCCACAAGACAGCAAAGTACCCCTGCCTCTCGGCAGGAGCACTCCGCACTTAAAGCTGATAAAAAATTATCTAAGAAACTAGTTAATTAGTTAATTTTAAGGTAATAATCTGATCAGGATTATTATTTGTTCTGGTTCTGAACGAGGATCTGTGCGAGCTCGATCATATTCCAAACCTGGCCGCCGGTCTTGTTGCCGCCGTTGTACAGGTTCTGGCCAACGGTCTGGCCGTTGGAGTTGGTGAAGGTTACGAAACGCTTGCAGGTGGACTTGTCGAGTTTCAGCTGGTGGCAGCCGTTCGGGATACCGCAGACATCAACGTCGCCCCAGGTCTGCTCATTGATGTAGGACATATGAGCGCTGTGCGGACCGTTGAGCTCAGCATGGAAGCTGTAGCCGCCGTCACGAGTAACGGTACCGGTGGAAGCCATAGCCATGCCGCTCGACTCAAGAACCCACTTGGAAACGTTCTCAATGAGGTTGCCGGACAGATAAGTTACATAGTCATGCTTGTCGCAGAGTCTGTAGAGAGTGCCTTCATAGCCGCTCTGGCCCTTAACGACCGGAGAACCGAAGCAAACCGTGTAGAGGATGTTGTAGTCATCCTTGAGCTGAGGATCGGAGCAAACCTGCTGTGCGACCATACCGCCGAGGGAGTGGCCGGTGAGCATAAGGTTGGAGCCCTTCGGGACAGACTGCTCGATGGCAGCTTTGATCTGTCTCTCATACTGGTTCGGAAGGTTGAAGCCAGTCATAAGGTCAGCGTCCGTGTTGTTGGCATGGCCGCCGATGACCTCAGTACCTGCAATGCAGACGAGGTAAACCGGGACTTCCGGATTGTCGAGGTCCTCGGAACCGGAAAGTCTGTCGGTGTACTGACGATAAGGCATATGCTGACCACCAAGGAGATAGTCCTCATTATAGTTGTCATTGCTATAGAAGAGGGTGCCCTGAGTGATGGACAGAGAACCGGTCTTGGCCTGATCGTAGTTCTTGAACAGATATGCGCAGAGCTGTGCAGCATTCGTCAGAGTAGTGTACTTGCCGTCAACCTTGGCTCTTGCAAATGCGGAGGTACCAACAAGAGAGGTAACCGCGAGGCAAAGAGCGAAGACGATGGCAAGGATTCTTTTGGAAATCTTTTTCACAATAAATCCTCCCATTCTCACGATAATTTTTTTAGCGATCAGCTTTACTTTTAATTATAATAATTTGTTCATAATTGTCAAAAATAGACCGTACTCTGCAAAATTATCGTCTATCTTGTGAAGTGGTCCTAAAAAACCGCATGATCTAGCGCTTTTTCTCCATTTCCCCGACTGAGAATTTTCTCCGCGGCGTCCGCATTTTCGACACAACTCAAAAATTGATGTGTGGCAGATGGACTAAGATTTTTTAATCAATTTTTACATTTTGGAATATTTCTTTACATAATATTCCCGTTGTAAATAAAGACAAAAAAATACGCGCCCGCCCTATTGGACAGACGCGTGAAATATGGTGACTCGTACGGGATTCGAACCCGTGTTACCGCCGTGAAAGGGCGGTGTCTTAGGCCTCTTGACCAACGAGTCATTCGGTTTGAAAAAAGGGAACAAGTTTAAGGCTTGTTCCCTCATGGTAGCGGCGATGGGACTTGAACCTATGACCTACCGGGTATGAACCGGTCGCTCTAGCCAGCTGAGCTACGCCGCCGTATCAAGCGAGATCTATTATATTAAACCGGTACACCCTTTGTCAACAATTTTTTCAGCAATTCTCGAGATAAATCGCCTTCCAGCGCTTCACCCGCTCCGGCGTAATGGCAAACTGCTTTTCGAGATAATTGGTCAGCGAGCCATACTGCGCCAGTGCAGCTGCCTTAAAGGTCATCAGGAGTTCCTCGTGGGTCTCCTCACAGAAATGGATGTCCTGAAGCAGTTCCTCCGAGAACCCAAGGTATTTCAGCGATCTCCGGTCTTTGGCCGGGCGCAGTACATTGGACCGGAGATATTCCTCCAGAATCTGGTCGTAGCTCCGCCCGAAGGCAAACTCAATGAGGGCGGCCGCCATGCCAGTGCGGTCTTTTCCCTCCGTACAGTGAAAGGCGATTGTCTTGCCCTCATCCATACAGCGGAAGATGGCCTGGAAGCCGTCCGAAAACGGCATTTCCCGGTACGAGGCCATTTTTTCAGCCTTGACGACGCCTTCCCGCTTTCCCTTTAAAAACAGCAGGCGGAGATGGGCCTTGCGGGACACGATGATGTACTTGTATTTCCCCTCTTCCAGAACCGGCGAGGGGATGTAGTCGCAGCCGGCGGGCAGGCGGTCCGGCCGGTCCTCCCGCTCCTCCCGGTCCCGGAGATCGACGATGACGTCCAGGCCGAGGTCGTCCAGAAAGTCCCAGTCCGCCTGGTTCTGCGGTGCAATGGTCGGTGCGCGGAACAGCTTAAAGCGGCGGATGCGCCTGCCGTCCGGACAGATCAGTCCGCCCATATCCCGGAAATTGCGAAATGTACGAAGTTCACTCATATAAGACCTCTTAGTATTGCGGTACGCACGTTCTTATTTATATATATATGCGATCCATGCGTTTTCCGCAATAAAATATTTGTCCGAAAATGCTGAA
>R19__coassemble_110_pt1 | contig 46345 bp, 38 predicted proteins | sample R19__metabat2_high_PE_001 | metagenome-assembled genome bin R19
GGTGGTCCCACATAGAGCTGCGGTAGCGCGGCTCGTCCAGTACCCCGATGCGGTCCGGTGCATGCTTGGCGGTGATGTCCAGCGCAATTTTGGTCAGATACAGATTCGTTCCTATGCCGCAGGTGGCGGGAATGCCAGTTGTGGCGACAATGTCCCCCATGATGCGGATGGCCAGTTCACGCGCGTTCATGTGGTACATGCGCAGGTAGTGTGTGATGTCCAGAAACGCCTCGTCCACCGAGTAGACATGGATATCGTCTTTCGAGAGATACTTCAGGTAAATGCCGTAGATACGGGCCGAGTATTCAAGGTAGCGGTGCATGCGCGGCGTTGCCATGATATAGTCCACCGACGGCGGAATTTCAAAAACCCGGCAGCGGTTGCGGATGCCCATGGCTTTCAGCGCCGGAGAGACCGCGAGACAGATGGTTTTGTCGGTCCGCTCCGCGTCGGCCACAACAAGCCTTGCCCGCATGGGGTCCAGTCCTCGTTCCACGCACTCCACCGAGGCATAAAAGGATTTCAGGTCAATACACAAGTAGATATGGGACGTAAGCGTCCCCTCCCCGTTTTAGATTTGCCCATTGACTTGCCCATCACCTGCATTTTAGTGCAGAACATTTGTTCTGTCAATCCAAAAAATCGGACAATAAAATCGAAACTTTAATTTCACAAAGGGGTCCTAGATATCTGTCCCATATCGTGATATACTACATGATTTAGAGAACACAATACCATGATATAGATGTGAGGTTTTTGTATGGACCAGCAATATAGATTGGGAATCGATATCGGCTCCACAACTGTTAAAATTGCCATTTTGGACGAGAACGATCAGCTTCTCTTCTCTGACTATAAACGGCACTTCGCCAACATTCAGGATACGCTCGCCGATCTTCTGGAGGAAGCCAGAGATCAGCTGGGCTCTGTTTCGCTGCGCCCGGTTATCACCGGTTCCGGCGGACTGACACTGGCCAAGCATCTGGAGGTCCCTTTTACGCAGGAGGTCGTCGCTGTCGCCACTTCGCTGAAAGCCTATGCGCCGGAGTGCGACGTCGCCATTGAGCTCGGCGGCGAGGACGCAAAAATCATCTACTTTACCGGAGGCATCGACCAGCGCATGAACGGTATCTGCGCCGGCGGCACCGGTTCTTTTATCGACCAGATGGCGGACCTGCTCCAGACCGACGCAGCCGGCCTGAACAAATACGCCGAAAACTACCAGATGATCTACCCCATCGCGGCGCGCTGCGGCGTATTCGCCAAGACCGACATCCAGCCCCTCATCAACGAGGGCGCCACGAAGGAAGATCTCTCCGCCTCCATTTTCCAGGCGGTAGTCAACCAGACCATCTCCGGCCTCGCCTGCGGCAAACCCATCCGCGGTCACGTCGCATTTCTGGGCGGCCCGCTCCACTTCCTGCCGGAGCTGCGCAACGCCTTTATCCGAACCCTGAAGCTCACGGACGACGAAGTCATTGCGCCGAAGAACTCCCATCTGTTCGCGGCCATCGGCTCCGCCATGAATGCCGAAGAAGACGCGAAACTGGACGAGATCGACAACCTGATCGCGCGGCTGCGCTCCGGCGTCCAGATGGACGCGGAAATCAAGCGCATGGAGCCCCTCTTCCGGAATGAGGAGGAGTATCAGGAATTCTCCGAGCGGCATGCAAAGGCAAAAGTCAAGCGCAAGCCCATTGCAGACTACCATGGCAAATGCTATCTCGGCATTGACGCCGGCTCCACCACAACCAAGCTCGCCCTCATCTCCGAGAGCGGCAAACTGCTCTATACTTTCTACGAAAACAACAACGGCTCCCCCATCATTGCGGCCCAGAAGGCCGTCCTCGAGCTGAAGGAACAGCTCCCGGAGGACGCCGAAATTGCATGGTCCTGCTCTACCGGCTATGGAGAGGCTCTGCTCAAGTCTGCCTTCCAGCTCGATGAAGGGGAAGTTGAGACCATCTCCCATTACTATGCCGCCGCTTTCTTTGACAAGGATGTCGACTGTATCCTCGACATCGGCGGACAGGACATGAAGTGCATCCGCATTAAAGACGGCACGGTGGACTCGGTCCAGCTCAACGAAGCCTGCTCCTCAGGCTGCGGCTCCTTCATTGAGAACTTCGCCAACTCTCTCGGCTACTCGGTCATCGACTTCGCCAAAGAAGCGCGGTTCGCAAAAAGTCCCACCGACCTCGGCACCCGCTGCACGGTTTTCATGAACTCCAACGTCAAGCAGGCGCAGAAAGAGGGCGCAGGGGTAGACGACATCTCCGCAGGCCTTGCATACTCCGTTATTAAGAATGCCCTATATAAGGTCATCAAAGTCACGGACGCCCGGGACCTCGGCAAGCATATTGTCGTCCAGGGCGGCACCTTCTATAACGACGCAGTCCTGCGCGCACTGGAAAAGCTGCTCGGTGCCGACGTCATCCGCCCGGACATCGCGGGCATCATGGGTGCCTTCGGTGCGGCTCTTATCGCACGGGAGCGCTACCATGTCGCAGAGGAGTATGCCCTTGAGGGCAAAATCTCCGAGCACGACAACCAGAGACAGCGCCCGCGGGAATTCCGGAACACCCGCATTGTCGACGGCCATGTCAAATCGTCCATGCTCTCGCTCGACGACATCATCTCCCTCGAGTACTCGACCTCTATGGACCGCTGCCAGGGCTGCAACAACCACTGCATTCTGACCATCAACAAGTTCGGCGACGACCGGAAATTCATCTCCGGCAACCGCTGTGAGCGCGGCCTCGGCAAAGAGCGCGTCAAGAACGACATTCCGAATCTGTTCAAATATAAAATTCGCCGCATGTTCGGCTACAAGCCCCTCTCCAAAGAGGAGGCGATCCGAGGTGAAGTCGGCATTCCCCGCGTGCTGAACATGTATGAAGACTACCCGTTCTGGGCCACCTTCTTTAAGGAGCTCAAATTCCGCACGGTCCTGTCCCCGCTCTCCACGAGGAAGATCTACGAGATGGGCATTGAATCCATCCCGTCCGAGTCCGAATGCTATCCGGCCAAGCTGTCCCACGGACACATTGAATGGCTCATCGCCCACGGCCAGAAGTTTATCTTCATGCCGAGCATTCCATATGAGCGCGAGGAATCCAAAGGGGCCAGCAACCACTTCAACTGCCCCATCGTCACCTCTTATGCGGAGAACATCAAGAATAACGTCGAGAGCATCCCGGAAAACAGCATCATGTTTATGCATCCGTTCATGGCGTTTACCAATGAAAAAGTACTCACCGACATTCTGGTCCGTACCTTCACAGAAGACCACATGATCCTCGACGCCATCCGACCGGTCGGCGACCTGACATCGGAGAAAATCCTCGACAAGTTCCACGCCATGCGCTTTACAAAAGAGGAAGTGCAGGAAGCGGCCCACAAGGCCTGGCTGGAGCTCCTGCAGGCCAAGAGCGACATCCAGGAGAAGGGCGAAGAGACCCTTCGCTGGATGGAAGAGACCGGCCACCGCGGCATCGTCCTCGCCGGCCGCCCCTATCACTGCGACCCGGAGGTCAACCACGGCATTCCGGAACTCATCACGTCTTATCACTTTGCGGTACTGACGGAAGACTCCGTCTCGCACCTCGCCGAGGTCGACCGGCCGCCCATTGCCACAGACCAGTGGATGTATCATACACGGCTGTATCGCGCGGCGGAATTCGTCAAGACCCGGGACGACCTGGACCTCATCCAACTCACCTCTTTCGGCTGCGGCCTTGACGCCGTCACCGCAGACCAGGTCCGCGACATTCTGACCGGCTCAGACAAAATCTATACCCTGCTCAAAATTGACGAGGTCAACAATCTGGGTGCCGCCCGCATCCGTGTCCGCTCCTTGATCGCCGCCATCCGCGTCCGTGCGCAGAACAACTATAAGCGCACCGTCCGCTCTTCCGCCTATCACCGCGCCGAATTCACCAAGGAGATGAAAAAAGATGGCTACACCATTCTGGCCCCGCAGATGTCTCCCATCCATTTCGACGTTCTGGAGCCGGTCTTCAAAGCCAATGGCTACAACCTGGTTATCCTTCAGAACGACAACCGTCAGGCGGTGGACTACGGACTGAAATACGTCAACAATGACGCGTGCTACCCGTCCCTCATCGTAGTCGGGCAGGTTATGCAGGCCCTTCAGTCCGGCAAATACGACCTGGACCATACAGCGGTTCTCATGACCCAGACCGGCGGCGGCTGCCGCGCCTCCAACTACGTCGGCTTCTTCCGCCGGGCGCTTCGCCGGGCCGGCCTCGAGAATATCCCGGTCATCTCATTGAATGCCAACGGCATGGAGACCAATCCCGGGTTTAAAGTCAATCTCCCGCTTCTCATCAACGCTATGGAGGCTCTCGCCTATGGAGACGTCTTCATGCGGGTACTCTATGCAACGCGCCCCTATGAGCTCGTAGAGGGCTCTGCCGACGAGCTGCACCAGAAGTGGCTGAAGAAATGTCGGCACGACGTCGCCACCAAGCGGCCGGATTTTCGACAGTACAACAAAAACATTCGCGGCATTATCCGCGACTTCGACAACCTGCCCCGCAGGGAGGGCGTCGTAAAACCGAAAGTCGGCATTGTCGGCGAAATCCTCGTCAAGTTCTCCCCTCTTGCCAACAACCAAATTGTCGAGCTGCTGGAAGCCGAGGGCGCCGAGGCCGTTCAGCCAGACCTCCTGGACTTCATGTTCTACTGCATGTACAACCAGCGGTATAAAGAGGAGCATCTCGGCGGCCGCAAAGACTATAAGTTCTGGGCCAACATCGGCATTAAGGCCCTTGAAAAGTTCCGCAGCACCGCCCGTACCGAGCTTGAAAAGTCCAAGCACTTCACACCGCCGTCCCATATTGAGCACCTTGCAGAGATGGCCGCGCCTCACGTCGGCATCGGCAATGAGACCGGCGAGGGCTGGTTCCTCACCGGCGAAATGATGGAGCTCCTGGACGAGGGCGTCCCGAACATCGTCTGCTGCCAGCCCTTCGGCTGCCTGCCGAACCATGTCGTCGGCAAAGGCGTCATCAAGGAACTGCGCGCCTCTCATCCGAACGCCAACATCATTGCGGTCGACTACGATCCCAGCGCCTCGGAGGTCAACCAGCTGAACCGCATTAAGCTCATGCTCAATACGGCACAGAAAAACCTGGCCAGGGAAGAGAAGGAAAAGGAAAAGGAAAAAGACAAAGAGAAAAAGGACTCCCTTGAGCCGCAGCTCATCGGCGTACAGGAGTAAATTAGATACTGCAGAAAACCGGCACCGCTGATTGGGCGGTGCCGGTTCTTTTGTTTTGGGCTAATAGCTTCCTCAAAAGCAAAAAGGACGCACTGCAGAAATTTCATTCTGCGGCGCGCCCCAAAACGGATCGTTTTTCAGTGCAGGAGATTACGAGCTGAGGCCCGGAATCTTGATTCCCAGATTTTTCAGTTTGCCAACCAAACTGGACAGATTGCTGAGCTGATTGATGATATTCTGAATGGGCTGCGTCAAATTGGAGATCGTCTGAGTAACAGTCTGGAGAGCTTCTGAGAAGCTTTTCACAAGGCTGTTTATCTGCGTCAGACCTGCCGTAATTGCAGTGTTGATTCCGCGGATCTGAGAAGCCAGGTTGTCGAAGACGCCTTTCAGGGTATTCAGTACCGTTACAAAGCGTGCAACGACATTATCGTTCAGCTTGAAGATGTTCTGAAGCGCTGCAACCAGATTGTTCAACCGATCCATCTGAGACTTCCAGGTATTGAGAAGTCCGGACATGATGTTATTGTTGAACTTGATAAACGACCCTACGAATGTGGCGAACCACTCAACCGCCTTCTCAATAATAAACGGAATTGCGAAGACGAAGGATGCAAGAATGCCCATGTTAAGCATTCTCGGCAGCCAGCGGATGAGAACGATCAGGGCGACCGCAAGCGGGATGCCGATGATGTTCATCACAGTAAGCGCGGTAACCGGCAGAGCGAGAATCATGCCGAGAAGTGCTGCATTCAGCGGGAGGCCGAAGAGCAGAACCGATACCAGCGCAGTAGCCGGAACTGCGAGCAGAATCGCAGCAAACGCGGCAGCCAGCGGTAGAGCAAAGATCTTGATTGCCAGCAGAGCCATAGCCGGAAGCAGAGCTGCGTTAACAGCGAGCAGTGCGGCGAGCGGCAGTGCGAAGATCTTAACTGCAGCGAGACCCGTCAGCGGCAGAATAGCCGCGAGAACGGCAAGCGGCAGCGAATAGATAATGACTGCAGCGAGACCCGTCAGCGGCAGAATAGCGGCAAGAACGGCAAGCGGCAGTACATAAATTTTAGCGGCAGTCAAAGCGGCAAGCGGCAAGATTGCGGCAAGCGTTGCAAGAGGAAGTGCAACGGCCATCATAATAGCAATTGCAGTAAACGCCTGGGCAGCGACAAGTGCAGCAAGCGGCAGAGCAACAATCTTCATGGTTGCGAGTGCAGTGAGCGGAAGTGCGAGAACCAGCGCCGTGAGAGCGGCAGCCAGGGGCAGACCCATAATAGCAAGACTAAGACCAATCAGCTGAGGAATTGCAATGAGAAGTGCGGTCACTCCGATGGCAAACGGAATCCCAACCAGAGCCATAGTGGCACCGATCAGAAGCGGAATGGCAAGCTGTGCGGCAATGGCGCCGATAACGGCGGGCAGAGCCAGCATCTGAACAAATACCGCAGTGGCAATCGCAGCAATCGGAATCAGCTTCATCAGTGCAGCTCCGCCTGCGATAAACGGCAGAGACAGAGCACCGAGGAACAGAGCAGTACCGACAGCAGCAATCGGAACCAGTGCCGCAAGAGAAGATGCGCCGACTACAAGAGGAAGATTCATTGCAGCGACAACAGCGGCAGCGCCGAGACCAACGGCCGGGATGGCCAGTGCAAGTCCGGTGGCACCTGCCAGAAGCGGAAGATTCATTGCGCCTGTAATTCCCGCAGCGCTGAGGCCGACGGCCGGAAGGGCCAGTGCAAGACCTGCAGCACCTGCGACAAGCGGAAGACCAAGGGCAGCTGCTCCGATGCCCATTGCAGCGGCCCCCATAACGAGGCCGCCCGTGAGGACAAGCGGGGTGGCAGCAGCAGCGGGGACTGCGACAGCAACAGCCGGGATCATTACAGCTGCGGTGCCGAGACCGAGACCGCCCAGAACAGCGGCAGCAGCGGTTTGTACAACGACTGCACCCGTAGCGAGTGCCGTCCCGACAATACCGGCCTTTGCAAGATCTTCGGGCGTGAGGTTTTCAACCGCTGTCATAGCTTTTTGAGCGGTATCCGCCACTACCGTGCCGAGATCCAGCGAGACGGAGGTCTCCGTAGAACTGCTCTCCGCAGAAGAAGCGGAATCGGCGGGTTGTGCCGCAGCCGGCTGAGCCGGTTCAGCAGCTGCTGTCGTATTGACAGAAGCCGATGCCGTTTTGGCGGGAGCAGAATTCGTTTGCGTGGAAGTGCTCTTTTTCGTGGAAGCGGCGGCGTTTGCAGAGGACTTTGCCGTCTGCTGAGCGGCACTGCCTGAAGGTACAGCTTTGACGTTTGCCTGTTTGACAGGAACCAGATCTTCATACCGAACTAAGTACAAAGTCTGATCTTCCGGTTTCGGCTGTGTTTTCGCCGGCGCAGCGAATACAGATACTGCAGTCAGCGACAGAAAAAGAGCGAGAAGCGCAGCAGCGGCGAGTATGATTTTTCGCAGTGCGGATGCGCTTCGGAAAGACGCTTTCTCAGAACAATTCTGTGTCATTTCTGTGTGCATAGATAAGTTTCACCTCCTTACTGATATATAAAAAGTGCTGTAAAAAATGTAACTTTTTTGTACAGTTCTTTCCAGCAACGAACAATTTATGTTTAAAATATTAATAAATTATTTCTAAATAATGTATAAATAATTAATTGAACGTCATTATTATCATCATTGTCGTATTGTACTATTCTGGAAAAAGACATTACTTTTTTTATTATGGACATTAGTATTTTGATATTTGGCGTCCCTATCTGCATGTACGAATCTGGCCGGTTTTGTCAGGTTTTTTGTCCAGCAGGGCAAAAAAATACCTGCCCCTACAGGGCAGGTTTTCGAATAATCATTTCAGCGTTCCAGGCTGTTGAAGGTCTGGGTGTAGGCCCGGCCGTCCGGTGTCAGTCCATGGTCTTCCTGGTATTCGCGGACCGCACGCTCGGTCGCTTCGCCGTAATAGCCGTCGATGCTGCCACTGTAATAGCCGTGGTCCCGCAGCTGCCACTGCAGCCATTTAACCCCCTCGTCGCCTTTTTTGATGGCCGGATAATGGTAGCTGTCGTAGTTCAGGGGCTTACTCGGTCTGTCGTAAGGACAGCCTCTGGTAGATTTCGAAGACTTCTGTACCCCAGATGTATTGCCATAAACCGGAACAAGGTCGGAGGCCTTGACATAGTAGCCGGTGGGCTGGGCAGCCCAGACAGAGACAGACGACAGCAACAGACAGGTCAGAAGCAGAGCGGTCAGAAGAAAACGGCTTGCCCTTCTGCTCTCCCGGCCTGTATTCTTTGCTTTTCGATTTCCCATAGATGAGAATACTCCTTTCCAATTTTTCCACAAATTCTCAATTAAGCTGAATTCCATCTTACCATATACCCGCTTGTCACACCAGAACCAATGTTAAAAAAACGCAAAATTTATGTCTATTTTGTTATACTTATTTACAAATATATATTTAAATTTTGAGTAATTTATATAAAAATCACCCCGGAGCCCAAAGGCTTCGGGGTGATGCTGTCTTACTTCGAAAGCAACCGTATTATTCCTGCTCTGCGTGAACCGTCTGCGGCTCATTGACAAAGCCGGCAAGTTCTTCGTTTTCGGTATGCGCCTTGTCATAGTTGGCGTAGGCCGGCTTATAATGCTTCATCTCTTTCCAGGTCTTCTCTGCGACCGGTGCCCACTCTGCTGCATAGTCAACACATTTGTCGGTGAGATGCTCGACGCTCTCCTCGGACTCCTGGTTGGTGCTCTTGGCACCGGTGCTGTTGACGATTTCCCGCAGATAGTAGGGGTTTTCCAGCATAGGGCAGGGACGGAAATGGTTGCGGTTAAAGGGCTGTCCGGAGCGATACGTCTGGAACAGCGGGCTCTGGAGAATTTCCAGAATGCTCTTATCCTTAATATTGGAGTCGCTGTAGTGGATAAAGACACAGGGCTCCGCATCTCCTGCCGAAGTAATGTGGAAGAACTGGCGGCCTGCGGCAATGCAGCCGTTTACGTACTCGCCGTCATCCTGGAAGTCCATCGGGAAGAACTCAATTTTGCTCTCAGGAGAACGGATTTTGCGGATCCGCTTGATAATTTCCACACGCTGCTCCGGCGTCGGCATGAGATCAACGACTGCGTTGTTGCCGACCGGCATATAGTGGAAGAAGAAACCAAGACGCGCGCCCTTCTCCGACAGGAAGTTGAAGAAATCATCATTGGTGACGGCATCCAGATTATATTTGGTATAGCAGACCGAGGTGCCGAAAATAATGCCGTGCTTCTTCAGAAGATCCATTGCATTCATAACAGCCTGGTAATGACCTTTTCCGCGGCGGGCATCGTTGGTCTCTTCCGAGCCCTCGACTGAAAGCAGCGGAGCGAGGTTGCCGACACGGACCATGTCCTCGCAGAATTTTTCATCGATAAGCGTGGAGTTGGTGAAGAAGCCGATTTCGCAGTCCTGGTGCTTTTCGGCCAGCTTGAGGATATCTTTTTTGCGGACCAGGGGCTCACCGCCGGTCATCAGGAACAGGTGGACACCCAGTTCTTTGCCCTGGGTCATAATGCGGTCCATCTCCTCAAAGGTGAGGTTGTCCTTATGGCCATAGGTACCGGACCAGCAGCCCTCACAATGCATATTGCAGGCAGAAGTCGGGTCAAAGATGATGAGCATTGGGATATTGCAGTTATATTTTTCGCGGTTCGCGTGAACTTCTCTGGAGCCGCGAAGCAGCATCTCATAGCCGACATTCAGAACAAACGTCTTTAAGACGTGCGGGTCTGACTCGTTGATGATACGGGTGATAAAATTCGGCCAGCGTCCATTGGGATCGTTGATCTGGCGGCGTGCAGCGTCAAAACGTTCCTTGTATTTGTCCTCTTTCCAGAACTTGGAGACAAAGTCGACGACATGCAGGTAGCTGAGACGCTTGCCGGCATCGTTTTTATTCGCGAGGCGGCGAAGCAGGACGTCGATCATCATTCCGGCGGTTTTCCGCTCAAAGGAATGAGAAAGGTTGTCATAAGTAGAAGCCATAATGGTTCCTCCCAATCTTTGTATTTTCCCGATTTCCCAAAGAAATGAAAAAACAGAGGCAAATTTACGACACATAGCCATAAACTTGCCCATGTTCTTTTTTACATTATATTATTATATTCTCGCCGCCCGCAAAGTCATCAAGCAAATTGTAACTTTTGTATAAATTTTGACATTCAAAAAGAAAGTCTTTCGCTATACCAATTTACCTGACATAGCGGGAAACCACGCCCCGTCCGCTGTTCAGCCGCTCCTGCAGCCAGGAGGGCAGGCTGTACCGCGCACCGTCATAGGAGATGGAAGTATCCATCAGCCGGACCGACTTCTCCGCATTGGCCCGGACCACAGTTATGCGCATCTTCCTGATTTCGTACAGATAGGGCGTCACATGGTATTCAATAGTACAGGTATCGTCCTTGGCGAACGTAACTCCGGGCGAATAGACGCTGGCGTTCTGGTCAATGCTGGACATTGGGATTTTTGTCGTAATAACCCATTCGCTGTCGTCGTTATTGATAGCTGAAGTAATGACGGTCTCTCCGCTGTAGCCGGTAAAGATAATATGGTTGCGGTTGCTGTCAGCATACTTCTGATAGGCACCGCCTGCAAAAGCAGTACGGTAGACCTGCTTCTTCTGTGCGTCGTACCCGACCTGCGTTCCCTTTTCGATGACCGTAATGTTCCCCTCGCTGTCCGAGTAGGCATACTGTCCGCGGTCGCCAAAAACGTTGGAAGTAAACACTTTTTTCCCGGAGGTATCGTAGCAGACCGTTGTGCGCTGGACATTTCGGTGGTTCAGAAGCAGTGCATCCAGGCGGTTCTGGCGATAGATGGCATCCAGAAGATCTTTGTCCGAACGGCTGGACTCGTCATCTGCGGGAGCCGCAGCTGTTGTGCCGGGCTGCGTTTTTCCGCCGCCCTGCGCCGCATCTTTTTTTCCGCACCCGAACAGGCAGAAGAGCAGTACCGCGCAAAGCGACAGCGCGGCAATCCGTTTTGCGGCAGATGTCAGTTTCTGCATGTGTTCACCTCCGAAATTATTATCGTCGATTTCCCGGAGGTTTGCAAGGGCACCCGCTCAGCCCTCGGCCACCGTATGAATGGAGACCGAGCTGCCCTGCGTCCCCTTGCGGACCTGCAGCTGATTTTCAATTTTCTGTTCCAGCTCCGCAACATGGGAGATAATGCCGACCGTCCGATGGTCCCCGGCCAGATTCTGCAGAGTCTGAACCGCGAGATTCAGCGAATCCTCGTCCAGCGTTCCAAAGCCCTCGTCGACAAACAGCGTATCGATCTGGATTCCGCCGGCATTGGACTGAATGACATCGGAGAGGCCCAAAGCCAGCGCAAGGGAGGCGAGAAATGCCTCGCCCCCGGAGAGCGTCGAAGCGCTCCGGACCGTGGAGTTGTAATAATCTTTGACATCCAGCTCGAGGCCCGTATTTTTTCGCCGGTCGCCCCCGCCGGTCTGGCGGATCAGTTCGTAGCGGTTAGCTGTCATGCTCCGGAGCCGCCCATTGGCCCGTTCCAGGACAAGATCGAAATAATACGCCTGAATATACGTCTCAAACGAAATGCGGTCCTTTCCGGTCAGTGTTCCATTGGCGGTGTCGCTAAGCTCCCGGCACATGGTAAAATACCGGGACTGTTTTTCCCATGCTTCTCCCAGCTTTTGGAGGCTGTTCCGCGCCTCCCGATTAAGCCGAATGCTGTGACCGAGTTCTGCCAAATCCTCCTGCAGCTGATTCCGGTCCGCCATGAGTTTCTGTTTCTGCCCCTGCAGCGCCTTATGCCGCTCCGGATCATATCCTCTGCAGCTGTTCCTCTGCTCCTCAATCCGTCCCTGCAGGGAACCCATCTCCTCTTTCGCGCGATTCACGACTTCTTTCGTCTGCTCCCTGGTCTTTTCCAGCTGCTCCGCCTGCTGTTCCAATTGCGAGACATGCGCTTCCGCTTCGGAGCGGGAAGCAAATGGAACTTTTTTCTGAAGTTCGTCCCTCTGCTTCGTCAGATCAGCCATCTGGGCTTCCAGTCCTGCGACGGCGCTCTGAAGGTTTTCCAGCGGCACCTTTCCCGCACTCTCTTTTTTCTCCAATACGGGAATCGTCTCTCTCAGCTGCCCGAGTTCCTTCTTTTGAGCCGTCAGGGCAGGCTCCTTCTGGCTGTTCTGTTCCAGTTTCTCTGCCGTATTCTGAAGCTGGTGTTTCGCCTCCGCTTTCTGCTCCCGGGGCGGGATCTCCGGCAGCAGTTCAGCAGCCAGTTTGGACAGGCGCTCGGAATCCTTATCGTGAGCCCCCATCGCCTTTTCTCGTGCTCTGGAGACCTCCTCCAGGGCATTTCGAGCCAGTTCAGCCCTCTTCTGTGCCTCATCCACCGCTTCCCGCGTCACATTTTCATTCTGTTTGACCGCAGGATGAGGATGATCCAAAGAGCCGCAGACCGGACAGGCCTCCCCGTCCTGAAGATCTTCGGCGAGAATGCCCGCCTGATCCAGCAGGAAAAAAGAGCGCAGCTGTTCCGCTTCCCCGCGTGCTGTTTTTTCTATCTTAAATTCACGGAGAAAGTCCTGTTTCAGCTCTGCCAGTTCCGCCTCTTCTTTTTGAATCTGCTCTGCCTCCCGGCAGAAATTCTCCAGATCTCTCTGCCGGCCCTGAAGTTTTTCGTTTTCCTGCTGCAGCTCCATGAGCCGGGTCGGAACCGGTTCCAGTTCTTTCTGCCTCTGCCGTGCTTCGGCCAATTGACGGGCAAGTTCTTCCTGCTCTGTTTTTTTCTGTTTCAAGGTAGATTGCTTATCTGATAGATCAGACTTCAGACTCTGCATTTTCTGCGAGGTCTGATCCAGTTCGGTATAGTCCTCCAGGCGTGCGCTCTCCCGCGCCGCCTGTCCGCGCAGCGGGCCCGCCTGTTCTGCCGCTTTGGCGGCCTGCTCGGACCGGCTCTGAAGCTGGCGGATTTTTTCCTTTTTTTCCGAAAAAGCCTTTTCATTTTCTTCCATCTTTTCGCGTATTTTCGCCATTTCTTCCATTTTGGCGAGCCTCGCAGCGTACTCGGACATTTGTTTGTCTAGTAGCTTTGCTTTACAGTCCAGCTTTTTCTTCTGTTTTTCTTCCGTTTCGAGCTCCTCCGAAATCATATAAATCCGCGTATTTACGCCATTTTTGTCGACTGTTTCCATCGGGTCCGCATCTGTCTTTGCGCTGTTCGCCGCGTGTCGGACCGCGTCTTCCAGGCTCTCCAGCTTTTTCTGCTCGTCGAGGGTCCGCTGAGCCAGTTCCTCCTGCATTTTTCCATAGATTCCGGTCCCCAGGAGATCGCTGAAAATGGCCCTCCGCTGGCTGGTATCTGCGCCCAGCAGCTCCCGGAATTTTCCCTGTGCAATCATGGTGACCTGTGTGAACTGTTTTCTGTCCATACCAAGAATACCTATAATGGCTTCGGTCACCTTTCTGTCGCCGTCGACAGGCTGCTCATCCGGGCGCTCCAGAAGGGCAGAGGAAGACACCGCCCGCATTCCCGAGCCCCTCAGCTTCGGGCGGGAATAGGCCGGGGAGCGCGTCACAGAATAGTGCTTCCCATGATTTTCAAACTCCAGTGTAACTTCCGTCGAGTCGCGATCCGATGCATAGGTACTCCGCAGCGAATCCGATTTGCGGAGGCCGCCGCTGTCCTCGCCGTAGAGGGCAAATGTAATGGCATCAAAAATCATGGTTTTACCTGCCCCGGTGTCGCCGGAGATCAGAAAGAGGCTGGACCCCTCCGTCAATTTGTCAAAATTGATTTCAGTTGGGGACGCATAGGGCCCAAATTCTTTCATTTTCAATTTGATCGGTCTCATTCGGACGCACCCTCCTTCCAGACACTTTTAATGACATCCTGCAGCAGATTTTCCTGTTCTTCCGACATGGGGCGGCCGTTCTGCGCCTCAAAGAGCTCCGCAAAGAGCTCCTGCGGAGTCCTATCCTCGATTTTCTTCGCAGAATCAATCTGCTCTCTGCTCCGCGTTCTGGTATTGTCGTAGTCCAGTTCCATCAAATGCGGATAATAGAGACGCAGCTTGTTTACTGCATTGGGAATATCCTGCTCTTCTGTCAGAACAATCCGGACGTAGTCCTCGTCCTTGCCGTCCAAGTCCGTAACTTCTTCGTATGTGCCGCGCACTTCTTTCATCTCACGGAAGGGCCTGAGCGGGACCGTATTTAAATCGAGAGAACCTTTCGGTCCGAGGGTCACCAGAGTAGCGCTCTTCTGCTGATGGATTTCCGAGAAGGCGTATTTCAGCGGCGTTCCCGGATAGCGGATGCCCCGCCCCATGTTCTGGGGTTTATGGATGTGCCCCAGCGCGACATAGTCGAAGTCCCGGAACAGATTTCCGGGGATGGCATCGATGGTACCGATGGAAGCGTCCTCCGAGTCGGAGCGCTCTGATCCCAGCACAAACTGATGGGCCACCAGGACATTGCGCTCGGATGGATTCAGCGGGAAGCGGTCCAGCACGAACTGAACGGCTTCTTCATAAGAATGGACATCTGCGGCGTCTTCGCCAAAGGCCGCACGGACATCGCCCGGGCGGAGAAACGGGAGAAGCCAGATATGGACCGGGCCGAATTCGTCGTTTCGTGTATATGCACGATTTGTGCCTGCGAGCGGATGAGAAATATAGATATTGCTCTGTTCCATGAGCGCTGCCCCAAACTCCAGCCGCTCTGCGGAGTCATGGTTGCCGCTGATTAGAAAGACCGGCAGATTCCGCCGATGCAGTTCGGTCAGAAACCAGTCGAGCAGCTGTACCGCGTCTGCCGGCGGCAGAGCGCGGTCGTAGATATCCCCCGCCAGAAGTACGGCGTCCGGCTTTTGCCCGTCACAGATCTGAAGAATCTGGCTGAGAATATACCTCTGATCCTCCAGCATGGAGAATCCGCACACGTTTTTTCCCAGGTGCAGATCGGCAAGATGCAGAAATTTCAATGGATTCCCCTCTTTCCAAAAAGGAGGCCTGCACCGAAGATTCGGCACAGGCACGTCCTTTTTTTACTTTTCGTCTTTTTCCTGCGGTCCTTTTTTGATTTTCATCTGAACTTCATGCCTTCGCTGCCTTGCCTCGGCCATATGGATGATTCCGTAAACACCGGCCAGCACGCCGATAAGCACTGCTACCAGCAGAATAATGAGAAACTGGTGCCAGAAGTTTCGGGTGCCGGTCTTATTGTCGGTCTCCTGCGAGGTCTCAGCGGCAAGTCTTTCCTGCCGGTTGGCCGTCGCAGCAGGAGCCGAAGCGGCCTGGGCCGTCACCGAAAAATATGCCGCACTGAATGTTGTATACCCTACAGAAAGCAGCAGGAGCAGAAGAACTGCATACCAAATTGGATTTTTTCGCGGTAAAGAATTTGTTTTTGAGCGGTTCATATTATCCTCCCTGATCTTCTATGACAGCACGTGCAACGGCAATGCCGTTGGCAGAGGCCTGCTGCAGACCGCGCGTGATGGATGCGCCGTCCCCCATGGCCCGCAGGCCGGGGAGCGTAGTCCGAAAGCGGCGGTCCACCGTGACTTTGTTGGAATAAAATTTGACCTCAACGCCGTAGAGCAGCGTCTCATCGGAGGCGAGGCCCGGGGTGACCCTGTCCAGTGCAAAGAGCATTTCTTTAATGTCCAGCATAATGCGGTACGGGAGTACGAGAGCGAGGTCGCCCGGCACGGCATCGGTGAGCGTGGGCACCAGATTGGTGCGGCAGAGCCGCTCGTCTGTGGTCCGCCGCCCCCGGAGAAAGTCGCCGAAGGTCTGGACCATAATCTGTCCGCCGCAGAGCATATTGCTCAGCCGTGCAATATACTTGCCGTACTCGATTGGTTCATGGAACGGCTCCGTGAAGTCCTTGCTGACCAGCAGGGCAAAATTTGTATTGTGGGTCTTATACTGCTGCGCCTTGTAGGCATGGCCGTTGACCGTACAGAGCCCGTCATCGTAATGTTCCGTCGCCACCACGCCGGAGGGATTGGTGCAGAACGTGCGCACCTTGTCGTCGAAAGTGGGGGTATAGTAGATCATTTTCGCCTCATAGAGCGTCTTATTGAGCCGCTCCATGACCTCGTCCCGGACTTCGACGCGGACACCGAGGTCGACGGTGCCGACTTTGGTGCCGATTCCATGTTGCCGGCAGATGTGCTCAAACCAATCAGCCCCTTCCCGACCTACGCCGGAGATGATTTCCGGCGCGAAATAGGAGGCACCGTCATCCGTACGTACGCCGACAGCCCGGCCGTCCTCTACGATAAGGTCCTTCACTGCGGTACGGAATTTCATTTCTACCCCGAGGTCCTGCAGCGCGCGCTGCATACGGGCGTAGATTTTATACCCCTCCTCTGTGCCGAGATGCCGGATGGGACATTCCACCAGCTTAATGCCGGACTGGATGCACTTTCGCCGCAGTTCCTGTATTTCCGCTTCGTGGCTGCGCCCATAGACCCGGGTATCTGCGCCGAATTTCAGGTAGATGCGGTCCGACTCGTCGATGAGCTTCTGGGCGGCATCTTTGCCCAGGAAAGCCGGGAGATTGCCGCCGACCTCCGGGGACAGGGAGAGCTTGCCGTCGGAAAACGCCCCTGCGCCAGCAAAACCAGTTGTAATATTGCACGGCCTGCAGTGGGCACAGGTACCGGTGTGCCGTTTGGGGCATGCCCGCTCTTCATTGGGCCGGCCCTTCTCCAGAAGCAGGACCTTCAGATGAGGAGCTTCAGTCTTCAGCGTATAAGCGCAGAATGCGCCGGAGGGACCAGCGCCGATCAGAATAACATCATAATTGGATTCGTTCATGAACTCCGCCTCTTACAGATATTTTGCCGTCACAAACAGGACGGCGAGCACGACGACAAAGCAGACGCCGATAGACACCGCACTCTTGTAATTTTTCATGTGGACGGCATACGATGCGGATATGACGCCGACGGCTGTAAACAGAACCATGATAACGATGAACCAGCTTGTCACGCAGACCCCTCCTTCTATACGTCTTTATTTTAATGCCTGCGATATGGTTTGTCCATTGATCCCGCCGAAACCCACATGATAAAATAGGGCGAAGATCTGACACGGAGGTGCGGCCTTGAAAAACACGAAATTTACGCTCTGGCAGGTGCTGTCATTTATTATTGTGGCCATCATGGCACTGGTACTGGCCCTTTCCCCCGGCGGCCATAAGCAGAGCGGCAGTCGGCAAAAGGCTGAACCGAGCACGGAGCGTACCTCCGCCGTCTCCTCCGGGCCCGCTGCGCCGCAGGGGTTCTCCTATTCCGACGATGTTCCTGCCTACAGCGGGCGCCGCTCGGTCCCCGTCCACGGGAACCGGCCCTATTTTCTGGAGAGCGACTTTACGGAGCGCTCCTATGAGTCGTATCACAGCCTGGACCGCCTCGGCCGCTGCGGCCCCGCCATGGCCTGTCTGGGCAAAGATCTGATGCCCGACGGCCCGCGGCCTCGCCTGTCTTCTATCCGCCCCACCGGATGGCACTATGACCGCTACAGCTTTATTGAAGGCGAACTGCTCTACAACCGAAGCCATCTCATCGCCTACTCGCTGGCCGGCGAGGGCGCCAATGAGCGCAATCTCATCACCGGAACCCGGGAGATGAACGCCGAGGCCATGGAGCCTTACGAACACGAGACCGCCTCCTATATCCGCCGGACCGGGAACCACGTTCTGTACCGCGTCACGCCGGTTTTTCTCGGCAATGAGCTTCTGGCCCGCGGTGTCCTAATGGAGGCGGAGTCGGTCGAAGACCACGACCGCGGCATCCGTTTCTGTGTTTTCTGCTACAACGCGGAGCCAAGGGTGCAGATTGACTATGCGACCGGCGACAACCGCCTGATAAAATAACTCCGGGTTCCAAATTTTTCGTGCCCGCGCAAATTTATCATCCGCAAGTTCTTGACAATTGTTTTCCGTTCTTTTAAAATATATTCATAAAGTGCGAGGAAGTACTATGGAGTGCTTCCCCTGCACTTTTTTGTTTATCCGCTTCTTTGCACGGCAGAGCGTCAGCAGTTTTGGCGTACGCTCTGAACTTTCCCCTACTTATTTATTTTGCAAAGAAAGGACGACTGCTATGAGACCCGTACAACCCTATTTTGCACTGAGCACCAACACGTACTACAAACGGCAGATCCAGCGCAACGGCATCGCACATTTCTATGACTATAAAGTTGATCGGGCCAATCAGGACCAGACCATTGCCATCCCGGACGGCTGCATCGACCTCATTTTTGACTACGGTGAGGACAACTCCCTGCAAGCGCGTGCCTTCGGTTCCGTATTGAACGGCACTCTGGTTCAGAATGTTCTCAATCACGAATATTTCGGCGTCCGCTTCCAGCCCGGCGTCCTGCCCGGGTTCCTGAAAGGTTCCTTTGCCGAGTATGTCGGCCAGAACATTTCTCTTTCCGACTGCTGCCGCTACACCAACCTCGAGGAACAGGCCAGCCAGTGCCGCACGTTTGATGAGCGCATCCGCCTCATCACCGCTGCCTGCAGACGCGCTGAGCAGGAAAAAGAGCTCGACGTTCACCACACGATGGTCAAAGACAATCTGGTCAACGCCGTCATGGACGAAATCCTGAAATCTTCGGGCAACATCCGCATCCAGGCACTTGCCGACATCACCGGATACAGCAGCCGCTACATCGACCGCGTCTTCAAAGAATACACCGGCATGTCGCCGAAGACGTTCTGCCGCATCACCCGCTTCCAGAACGCCGTCGACCGTCTGGACCACGACAACAAGATTCCACTCTCCGACCTCGCAGCCGACTGCGGCTACTACGATCAGCCCCAGTTCATCCGCGACTTCCGCCGCTGCATGGACACCACCCCGCGGGTCTACCGCCAGGAGATCGTCAAGAGCGACTATATCAGCAAATTTGTTATGGTATAACACGTAAGAGAATTCTATGAGGCCAGCCCCGGAAGGGCTGGCCTTTTTTGTTTCTATGAAAACTGGCTGTCCCTCTTCCGGTATCTTGCAGACAAAAAAACGCACCACAGAATCAAGAACTCTGCAGTGCGTCCAATTCGGATGATTTGCTTTACGAGAGCCGCGGCTGTTCCCAAAGGTTCAGCGACTGGCCTATCCCAAGACGTTTGGCGTTGCGGTAGACAATGGTGCCCCATGCGACATCCTCGACGGGCATACCGCCGATGGAGTAGATGACGATTTCATCGTCATTGCGGTGAACCGGAACTTTGCCGGTCAGGACATCGCCGAGATCGTCGATTTTGGAGGCGTCCATCTTGCCTTCGGCAATCAGGTCTTCGGCGTGGACCGCCGGAATCGGAATGACCTCGTAAGCAGGATGCGGATTCTCCTCTTCCCAGGCCTCATACAGTTTGATGTTATCTGCGACAAGGCGTGCCCGGTTGATAAAGAAGTCGTCGTCGAAGCGGGCGGAGGAAGGACAGGAGATGACCGTGCCCGGATCGATCCACTCTTCCTTGATGTAAGGATAGATGGAGGTGTCACCCGTGGTCGGCGTAGAGGTTGCAATGGAGACAATCTGCGAACCGCGTACCGCCTCTTCCATGGTATCCACTTTCACGAAATTGACTTTCGGATAACGGGCCTTCTCCGCCTCAATGAAACGGGTGGTGGATTTGGAGGTCGGCGTATGGCCGCAGACCTTGACGGTCTTGATGCCGGGGCGCTCCGCAATCATAGCGGCGAGCGCGGTGCGGCTCATGACGCCGGGGCCGATGATGCCGACGGTCTCGGTATCCTCTTTGGCAAAGTAGCGATAGCCGACGCCCGGGACAGCTCCCGTGCGGACCGCACTCAGTACGTTAGCTGACATATATGCAACCGGTGCGCCGGTATCTTTGTCGTTCAGCGTCAGCATCAGAATAGAGCGCGGAAGGCCTTTTTTCTTATTTTCGACGTTGGAGCCGTACCATTTGACGCCTGCCATATCGAACGGGTTGCCGAGGTAGGCCGGCATGGCCATAAAGCGGCGGTCCGGGCCGTCTTTCGGCATCTCGGGGAATTTCGGATCTGCCGGGAAAGTGACCATGCAGCCGTGGGAGTTGTGGTTGGCACCGCCCATGACGTAGTCGCCCTTTTTCATAAGGCGGAACATCTCTTCCATGGCGTCGACGCAGGACTTCATGTCCTCGACGCCGGCTTTGACCATATCTTCTTCGTTTAAGTATAAAAAATCAATATTCGGATAGCTCATAAGTGAATCTCCCTTAGATTTTAGCCTTGAAACGGTCGTACTTCAGTCCGCTGATATCGGCGGAGGTGGGTTCGCCGGCGATGAGCTCGGAGACAACCGTGCCGACAGCCGGCGCAATGCCGAAGCCGTGGCCGTTGAGACCGGCAGCAATGACGAGGCCCGGGACCTCCGGAATCTTGTCGATGACCGGTACGCCGTCGGCGCAGGCATCCATCCAGCCGGCCCAGGTGCGGACGATCTTGGCGTCCTTGAGCATCGGGAAATACTTCAGAATGCCGCGGCAGATACAGGGTGCCGCATTCGACGCGATAATCGGTGTGCCGTTGTCTTTATCATAGCGTTCAAAGTTGGTGCTGCCGCCGAAGACAAAGGAGCCATGCGTGGTCTGGTGGCCGTAGAAGTCGGCTTCTGCCGTACCGAGCATCTGCTCGAACATCTTGGGCTCTGCCTCGGTGACAAGGGCGGAGAGCTTGGCGGACTGCAGCGGAATGTCGATACCGACCGTGCCGGCAACCGGACGGGCTCCGAGGCCGTTGGCGAGAACGACGTATTCGGACTCAAAGATGCCCTGATCGGTGATAACCTGGCGGAGTACGCCTTTGACTTTCTTCAGACCCTGGACGTCGACGCCGGTGAGGTAGCGGACGCCGAGACGGCGGGCTGCCATGTAGTAGGCCAGCGTCGCACGGAGCGGGTTCGCGTGGCCGTCGGTCGGGCACCAGCTGGCGCCGATGACCTCTTCGGAAAGATACGGGTTGATCTGGCGGACTTCGTCGCCGCTGATCATTTCAACGCCGAGGCCGCAGGCCTGAGCGCGTTTGGCGAGGCCCTCGAGGATCTTCAGGTGCTCCTCGGTCTTGCCGAGACGAAGGTTGCCCTTCTTGTAATATTCGACATCGTAGCCGAGTTCCTCAGTGAGATTCGGCCAGAGATGTTCAATGCCGTACATAGCGAGCGGGAGCTCGCGGGGGTCACGGCCGGACTGACGGACGCCGCCGCCGTTGCGGACAGATGCGCCGTTGCCGACGATATCTTCTTTTTCCAGAACCAGGACTTTGTAGCCCTTTTTGGCGAGGTAATAAGCGGATGCACTGCCGATAATACCTGCACCGACAATAATGACGTCTGCAGTTGCTGTAGCTTCACTCATGATTACTCCGCCTCCTTTTCTTTCGCAAATACCGACATCTCCGTCGGGCGCATCGGCGCACGGGAGGTGGCGGGTTCCAGTTCGGACTGAGGAACACCGAGCTCACGGGCTACAATGCCCTTGACAAGCTTGGCACAGGTCTGGCCCTGGCAGAGTCCCATGCCGCAGCGGAGGAACCGACGCAGCTCCGGGATGGTCCAGAGACCGTCGTGGACTGCCTGGCGGATTTCACCTTTGGTGATCTCTTCGCAGCGGCAGATAATCATATCGTCATCCGGGCCCGGTACGAAGGGTCCGATATCTTTGGAACGGTCATTCATCTCTCCGACGCCTCCTTGTAGGATCTTGCCGTGTCAGCATATTCTTTGGGGACACGGATGGTCAAAAGATTGGTCTTGTCCCACGCCTTGACGGAGCGGACGCGAACCACTTCCGCCGGGCAGAGCTCTCTGCCGTCGCGGCCAAGAGCGACGCCTTTGGCGCCGGTCTCCGGAAGCGGAAGGAATTCATACGGAAGCGTGATTTCCGCGGCGCCGTCCTTGTCCTCGTCTACCAGGAAGATGGCCTGGCCGGGGCAGTTGGCGACGCACATGCCGCAGTTGACGCATTTGGAATCTTCTTCAACGGCCGGCAGCGTCGTGATGTGCTGGCCGACTTTAATGCAGCCCTTGTTGCAGGCGTCCTGGCACGGGTTGCAGGGGATGTTCTGCGTGCACTCAATAACCGGATGGACGCCGGCTTTGTGGACAAAGCCCGGGAAGCGGCTGATCTCATCGTCCGCGACGAAGCCTCTTGCAAGAAGATTCTCGGATACCGGGATGCCCTCTTCCGTCTTGTCAATCTTTTTGCCTTTGTTGCCGGGGGCAAACATGCCCTGGCGGAGTCCGTCGAGCGCGCTGTCCAGAGCGGCCTCTTCGGTGTCAAATTTCTGCTCGTCCACATAGCCGAGGTACTCAGCGGCATAGATGCCGGCCTGACGACCCTCGATCATGGCGGAGCTGGCCTCCTCAATGCCGGAAACATCGCCTGCGGCGAAAATGCCGGGGATGGAAGTCTGGCCGTGTTCATCGATGATCGGAACCTGGCCGCCGCGCTTCGGGTTGTCCTCCATTTCACAGCCTGCCATCTTCATGAGCTGGCTCATGGGAGAAAGACCTACCGCGATGCAGATGGTGTCGACATCAAAGTGTTTTTCCGTGCCGGGGACAAACTGGAAATGCTCGTCGAGTTTGGCGATGTTGACACCGGTGACGTGGTCCGTGCCCTCTGCTTCCTTAATGGTATAGGGAAGATAGAACGGAATACCGGTACGGGCGAGCTTGGAGGCGTGGACGCCATAGCCGCCGATGCGCGGAGCCGCGTCGGCGAGGGCGACGACCTCACAGCCGGCCTGCAGCAACTGGAAGCTGACGACGAGTCCGACGTTGCCGGAGCCGAGCATCAGGACTTTGCTGCCAGGGCGGACACCGTGGAGGTTCATCATGGTCTGGGCTGCGCCGGCACCGATGACGCCGGGGAGCGTCCAGCCCGGGAACGGGACCATATTTTCGGCTGCGCCGCATGCGATGATGACGGAGTCTGCTTTGTAGTGTTCAATGCCGTCGCCGATGCGGACAACGACTTCTTTGTCGAGATAAAGACCGATGACCGTGGCGTCGAGTACAACTTTGACGCCGGCCTCATCCGCCTCTTTCAGCAGCTGCTGGCCGATGCGGAAACCGCGGATCTTGGCACGGTGCTCTTTGGAACCGAAGAATTTATGGATCTGCTTGAAGAGCTGTCCGCCAGGACGGGCATTCTCGTCGAATACCACCGTGTCGACACCGCGTTTGGCGGCCTCAATGGCGGCGGAGAGTCCGGCCGGGCCGGCGCCGACAACGATAAGTCCTACACGTTTCATTATTCGGCACCTCCCTGCTCCTCAAACGGTTTTGCGGAATTTCCGTACTGGGTCTGTACATTCATGCCCTCTTTGAGCGGCGTCATGCAGGTGCGCACATTCGGCTCACCGTTCACTACCATGACGCAGTCGGTACAGCGGCCGATGGCACAGAACATGCCGCGCGGCTTATGCTTCTTTGCCGTATAGCGATGTACCATTACCCCATTGGCTTTCAGCGCCTCTGCAATGGGTTCTCCTTCATATCCTTCCAGTGTCTTTCCGTCATAGGTGAAGGTGACCGGTCTGCCTTTGTCATATTCGCCCAGGATCGGATGTTCTTTGATTCTGGAATCCATGGATGTCCCTCCTGACAGTTATAGAAATAAAAAGAGACGGCGTCCCAGGGAAACTTCCCAGAGACGCCGTCGCCGATAACACACAAAATGTTATCAATATTGCACCTGTCTCGATTGTAAAAATAAGAACAACTGTTCCGTTTTTTACTGAAATGCTTACATGCCGCGGTCTCGCCGAAACAGCTCTGAGGAGATGCAGCTGTCCACAGATGCTTTCGCCACATTCCACGCAGAGCGTTTCACCGCGTTCTTGTCGACTTCGCCGGACTCCATGCCCCGCAGAAGCCGGCCGGGGATGCGGGTGTCGCCCGGCATAATGAGGTCGCAGCCCGCCATGGCACAGCGGTCGTCACGGACACCGTCGTGTCCGCTGCCGTACCAGTCCGTCATGACAAGGCCTGTAAAGTTCCACTCATTCCGGAGTATTTTGGTGCAGAGGTCGTAATTGTTGGCCGACCAGACTCCGTTAATGCGGTTATAGCTGCACATGACTCCCCGCGCACCGGCCTTGACCGCCATACGGAACCCTTTCAGATAGATTTCGCGGAGGGCGCGTTCGCCGATGCGGGCATCGACAAGAGTACGCTCTGTCTCCTGATTGTTGCAGGCAAAGTGTTTAAGCGTGACAAAGCAGCCCTTGTTGGACTGAACGCCCTCTGTAACAGCAGCTGCCATTTTCCCGGTGAGCAGCGGGTCCTCGGAGTAGTACTCATTGCTGCGGCCGCAGAGCGGGTTGCGGTGGATGTTCATGCCGGGCGCCAGCCAGAAGGCGATGCCCAGCCGCTTCATCTCCTCGCCCACGGCCTTCCCCACCTTTTCCGCAAGTTCAGTGTCCCAGGTCTGGGCCAGCACCATGCCGCAGGGCAGTGCTGTGCAGTACTGGTAGTAAATGGTCCGGCGTTCCTTCTTACGCGGACGTCCGATGACCTCAGCGGCGTACTTCAGGCCGAATCGCATGTTTGCGGGCATGACCGGCATGGAAAAGCGGTTGGACAGCGGCTTTGCCGAGGCCGGAATGACATTGATGCCCTGGGGCCCGTCGCAGAACGTCAGGTTTTCGAGTCCGAATTCGATAAACTCCGATGTCGTGTACCCCGCTGCGCCGATGACCATGTTGTGGATTTGCCCGACATAGCTTGTCCCGACCGTAAGGGCAGTCATCTGGGCGAGGTCCATGTGTTCCAGGACGAAGTCGGTTTTCGCGTCATGCTGAAAGCCCGGTGTCCGATAACGGTGAATTTCCTGGTAGATGCTGTGCCCTTTGATGGGGATGATCGGCTCCACCGGTGCCAGCGGCACATAGGGCGGCATCTTCGTCTGCGGGACAGGGGCAATCGGTGTGCAGACGTTTTCACACACTTCCGTTACCGTGTCCTCATCGAGGAAGAGGGTGCCGACCGGGCGGAGGGCGCCGGCGTGTTCGCCAAGCTGCAGCAGGTAATTGCCGCCCTCCAGCACATAGCAGGCGTGCTGTTCGTTGTAGGAGGCGAAGTTCCGCAGATCAAATTCCAGGCGGACGCTCTGTCCCTCTCCCGGGTTCAGAATTCCCGTCTTGCCAAAGGCGGCGAGGGACTTCCGCTCCTTTTCAAGCTCCCCGTCCGGGGCCGTCAGATAGAGCTGCGGCACTGCACGGCCTGCGAAGGTGTCGCCGACATTGCAGACATAGACGTCGACGACAACATGGTCGCCGAAGACCTCGATACTGCGGGACTCCATTGTAAATTCCGTATAGGTGAGCCCATAGCCAAACGGGTACAGGGGCTTTTTGTGCATGCTGTCGAACCAGCGGTATCCGACAAAAAAGCCCTCTTCGTAGACCTCGTGCATGGGGTCGCCGTCCAGACCGGCAAAGTGAGCCGCGCCGGGATAGTCTTCGTAGGAACGGCCCCAGGTATCGGTCAGATGGCCGCAGGGCGCCACGGAACCGGTCAGGACGTCGGCAATGGCATTTCCTGCCTCCATGCCGCCCTCCAGGGCGTAGAGTATGGCATTGACGCCGAGCCCCTCGAGTTCGGTCAGGTCCACCAGACCGCAGGTGTTGAGTACCAGAACCACGTGGTCAAAATGGTCCGTCAGAAATTTCATGTGCTCGAGCTCCCGCTCTGCGAGCTTCCAGTCCCCGCGCTCCGGAGACCGGTCCTTTCCCTCCCCTGCCGGGTGGGTCAGCACGTAGACAGCCGTATCCGTTCCGCAGGACGCGACGTCCGATTCCGTAATGGGCGGTCCGGCCGGCGGCAGAAACGGGTGCTGCGTGGAGTACTGGAACTGGTCACGGCTGCGCTCTTTGCTGATGCCGCGGAGGAAGGTGTGGTTCCAGCGGTCAAAGCTGGTCTTGTAATCCGCATCCATATTGAACAGCCAGCGTTCGGTCTCAATTTGGAATCCTGCGTTTTTCAGGCCCTCCTCAGGGGAGACGGTGTAGCGGGGATGACATTCTCCGCTCCCGACGCCCCAGTAGAACGGATGGCGGGCACCAAGGCCGAACAGTGCGATTCTCCCGGGCTTCAGCGGAAGCGTCCCGTCGTTTTTCAGCATGACAATGCCCTCCGCAGCCGCCTGCCGGGCGAGCCTGTAATGGGCGCGCTCCTGTTCGGTCACTTCCGGCACCGTCGGTGCACGCAGAATTGGCTGCATAGATATCATCCTCTCTTCTTTTTCTGAGCTTTTCGTTTGCCGGTCATCTGCTCCACCTCCAGCATGTAGCAGGTGGTCCGTGGGATGGCGGCATGGTTATATTCAACGTTTTCGGGATGGTAGTGCATCATGATAGCGTCCAGAGCTGCCTCTTTTTCGTCGTCGTCCAGGATGCGGAGCCGGCCGCGGCCGATGATGCTCTCATAGTACATCGTACAGTAGCCCCGCTCCTCCTGGTAGTCGAGCTCGTGGGCACAGTCCATCTCGAAGCTGGCACGGCTGTCCCGCTCCATCAGGGCAAACTTTGTGCCCTCGACTGCGCCGTGGAACAGCAGGCACACCCTGCCGTTTTCCTCTCGAATGCCGAAGTTCAGCGGCAGAAGATACGGGTAGCCGTCTTCTCCGTTCAGAGCGAGCCGGCAGACGTCGCAGCGCTCCATAATGGCGAGCTGTTCGGCCAGATCGGTCACTTCCCGTTCGTGTTTTCGCATAGCCACTTCTCTCCTCTCTCATAGGCCGGCGTCGGAACGCCGTATTTTTTTCCAAGCCGCACAGGTTCACAGATGAGGCCGTCTGCCTCACTTGGTCTACCTGCCAGGATATCCCTTTGCATGGAGGTTGTTGTCTCCGGAGGCAGCGGCTGAATAATCTGCAGATTCTTTGCGGCCAGATCTTTCTCATTGTGGCAGCCCATGGCGTCGCCAAGTGCCTCGGTTTCCCGCACCAGCTGCACGAAATAGTCCCGGGCCGGGCCGGGATGCTGAATTCCGCCGGCGGTCACGCCGAATACGAGTCCGGCGGTTCCGGCTGCGGAGACATAGGAAAATTTTTCAAGGGTGTCCCGCAGAATGCGGCGGGAAACCTCTGCTTCCATTCCCGCACTCCGCAGATCGGTGGCAATGGCTTCCAGCCGAGGGCTCACGGCGCCGTCCCGCCTGCCGAAGACAACCCGGAGAATGGGCGTGTGCTGCAGGATAACCCCTGGCGATTCAATATTGGCAGACACATAGATGCAGCCGTCCAGCACATTGGTCCCGGGCAGCTGTTTCTGCAGTCTGGGCCCGTTGCCGATTCCATTCAGAATGGGAATAACCACGGTGTGAGCATCTGCGTGTTCCCTTAGAAATGGGAGAAACGATGCGGCGGAATAGCTTTTGACGCAGAGAAACACGACGTCCGGCGTTCCGCCGCGGTAGACAGAGAGCGGCACGGATTCTCTCCGGTCGTCCCACATTGTATGGCGCACAAGACCGTTTTCCCGGATTGCCTCCAGATGGGCTCCCCGGGCCACGATTTCCACCGGCCTGCCGGCACGGGCGAGCGAAAAAGCCAGCATGCCGCCGGTGCCCCCGACGCCGAGAATCAGATAGTTCAATGAAAACCTGCTTTCAAACAAGCGGGTCCTGCGCACCGGTCGGCGCACAGGGCCCGCGGAAACTTGGGTGTTACAGCTGATCCACTTCCGCACGGAAGGGGATGGAAGGTGCCGCTCCGGAACGCGAGACCGCCAGAGAAGCCGCCTTGTTGGCAAGGATGATGGATTCCTCGGCACTCATGCCCTCCACAATACCGGCCACATAATAGCCGAGGAACGTGTCCCCAGCACCGGTGGTGTCCACCACTTCAGATGGAACCGCGTCGATGCGAAAGCGGTCGGACGCGTCGGCGTACATGGCACCGGCTGGACCGAGCGTCAGCACAATGCGGCAGTCCGGATAGGTTTCCAGAAGCGCCTGCAGCATAGCCGAATGCTGGTCCGGAGAGAGGCCGGTCAGAGCCGCTGCTTCCAGCTCGTTTAAAACCAGCGTGTCGACGGTTTCAAACGGCAGCGAGACAATATCGTCGTCGATGGGAGACGGATTGAAAATAATGCGCATGCCGCGGTTGTTGGCCGCCGCCATGATGTCCTGCAGTCCGTTGATTTCGTTCTGCAGAAGAAGGAGGTCTCCTTCGCCAAAGAAGGAGAGCGTCTCGTCGATCTGCTCCTTGGTGACCTGCAGATTGGCGCCACCGAACACGAGGATGGCGTTCTGCCCTTCCCGGTCAATCTGAATGACTGTATGCCCGGTGGGCGTATCTTTCAGACGGCGGACAAATGTGGTGTCCACGTTGGCGTCCGCCAGCTCATCCAGCAGCATCTCCGCCTCCAGACCGACATTTCCCGCGTGGTAGCAGAAGACGCCGGCACGGCTCAGTGCCACCGACTGATTCAGTCCCTTGCCGCCCGGTTTCCGTTTTCGGGAAAAGGCGCGTACCGTCTCTCCGGGGGCCGCAATGTGGTCCGCCTCATAGAGGTAGTCGATGTTCATGGAGCCAAAGTTCAGGATTTTCAAGCTGCTGCCTCCTTCGCTGGTTTTATTCATTGTAGCACAGAATATCGAACAAATTGTGAGTCAGTTGTAAAGATATACCCGGCACTCATATGGCCGAAGCGTGCAGGATTTGCGGTTTGCCGGCGCATCGCTGTAGTTCTGCAGTACCAGCTGACCTTTGGTGAGATCGTATCCATCCGGCGCAATAAAGTTCTGATCGTTTTCGGAGAACGAGCAGATAATCAGGGCCTTCTGGCCGCCATATTCTTTCTCATAGCAGAAGAGTTTGCCGCTGGCCGGGTAGAATTCCCGGTAGCTGCCCTCCTTCAGTGCCGGGCTCGCCTTGCGGACCTTCAGCGCCTTCTTGTAGAAGTTGAGAATAGAATCCGGATCGTTTTCCTCTGCCGCGACATTGATCGTCGTATAGTTTGGGTTCACCGCAAACCAGGGCGTTCCGGTTGTGAATCCCGCGTTGGAGGAGCCATCCCACTGGACCGGGGTCCGGCTGTTCTCCCGGCTCGTCATGTCCAGGAGTTCCAGGTAGCGGTCCCCTGTAATGCCGATCTTGGCGAACTGCTTTTCATTGTTGTGGGCCACGACGTCCTTGCACTCATCCATGGAGTGGAACTTCGTATTGAGCATGCCGATCTCCTGGCCCTGATAGATAAACGGCGTGCCCGTCAGGCACAGATATGAAACCGCCAGTGTCTTGCCGCTCTGCTTCCAGTATTTTTCACTGCCGTACCGGCTGATGACGCGGGCGTGGTCGTGGTTCTCAATATAGAGCGCATTCCAGCCCTTTCCGTATAGCGCCTTCTGCCAGCGCCCCAGCGCCTGCTTGTAGCGGACCAGTGAGAACGGGACATGGATATAGTCGGTAAAGATTCCGTCCGCCGTCATATGGTCAAAGCTGATCAGCATGTCGAGCCGCTTGCCGCATCCGTATTTCAGCGCGTCATTCGTCGTGGACATGGGCATTTCGCCGACCGTAAACATATTGTAATGGTCATAGACGTCATCCTTGAATTCCTTCAGATACTCGTCCAGGTGCGGTCCCTTGTCATAGTGCTCAATTCCTGTTGCCGCCGGCAGCGGAATGCCGTCCGGGAGCCCTTCATCCTTGGAGATATAGCTGATGACGTCCTCGCGGAAGCCGTCCACGCCCATGTTGAGCCAGTAGCGCATGATCTTTTTGACCTCAGCCCGGACCTCCGGGTTGTCCATATTCAGGTCCGGCTGGCCTTCTGAGAAGATATGCAGATAGTACTGATTCAGGTCCTTGTCATATTTCCAGGCCTTGCCCTCAAACAGCGAATCCCAGTTGTTCGGATTGCCGCCATTCTTTCCGTCCCGCCAGAAATACCAGTCGTGGTACGGATTGGTCTTCGACTTGCGGCTCTCCTGGAACCACTTGCACTGGTCCGAGGTGTGGTTGATAACCAGATCCATAATGACCTTCATGCCGCGGTCGTGGGCACCCTTCAGGACCTTCTGGAAATCCTCCATCGTGCCGTACTCGGGGTTGATGCCAAAGTAGTCGGCAATATCGTACCCGTAGTCCTTCTGCGGGGACGGATAGATGGGCGAAAACCAGATGCAGTCGACGCCGAGATCTTTCAAATAGTCCAGCTTCTGATAGACGCCGTTTAAGTCGCCGATGCCGTCGCCGTCCGAATCCTTAAAGCTCCGGCACCAGATCTGATAGATCGTGAGATCCTTGTACCAGCTGTTATCCGGCTTCTGCGACACCTGCGGCAACGGTACCGACGCCGGTTCCGATCCTCCCCTGCTCGATTCACTGGCAAACGCCGTACACGCGGCACTCACCGCACCGATCATCAATGCCAGCGCCAGGAGAGCACAGATAACTCTCTTTTTCATAAATTATGCCTCCATTCTATTATTTTTTTAGTGAGATTGTTTCCACTTCCATCCTAGCACATTCTTTTCTTTTTGAAACCGGCCGGATTAGTTGTAGGGTGAAAACAGACAAAGTCAAAAATGGAGCGGCTTGACAGGTGGACGGAATCTCTCCAGGAGGATTTTCGGTCCACCAGAGTTCGAAAAGCTGGACGGAAGTTGGTTCTCGGGAAGTTCCGTCCAATTTAGCTTGATCGTAATCAAGTAAAACGGGCTGTTTCACTCCAAAGCGGCTATATACCGGACATATTAAAATATAATGTAGCATAAAATTAGACTAGATCTCCGCTGCTGCCACTTCCGTCCAAAAATCAGCCCTCCATTGGACGGAATCCGCTCAACGGGGATTTCCGTCCACATTTCTCCGTCTTTTGAAGATACTGGTCCAAAAAGAGCGCCCCGCGGAAGCGGAGCGCTCTTTCACAATACTAATTTTATATTTTCATAAACCGTGACATCATGGCAACGGCATCTGCGCCGGCCGCGAGGCAGGATTCGGTATTGGTCTCGTCAATGCCGCCCAGGGCGACGACCGGGATAGAGACCGATTGGACCACTTCCTGCAGGAACGGCAGTCCGCGGGGCGGAAGGCCGGGTTTGCAGTCCGTCGGGAAGATGTGGCTGGCCGTCACGTAGGAGGCGCCGGCCGCTTCGGCCGCACAGGCGTCGGAGACGCTGTGGGCGGAGGCGCCGATGAAATCAAATCTGGATCGCGCAGAGGGGGACATCCGGAGGAATGCCTCCATGGGAAGATGGAGCCGCCGGACCCCGCAGGACAGAGCCGCATCCGCATAAGTATGGGCAATCAGGGGAACCCCTTCCGCCGCACAGATCGGGGCAGTCTGCCGCAGAAGCTCCGCATAAGCCGCCTCGTCGAGATCTTTCTCCCGGAGAATCACGGCCCGGGGGTGCAGCGCGGCGACCCGCGCGATCTGTTTCGGAAACGGACGCGTGCAGAGCCTCCTTGCGGTGATGCAGACCGTTTTATCCCACGTAAACATAGTCGTTCAGGACCGGCTGCAGTCCCTCGCCACCCATGTCGCCGTACATCTGCTTAATGGAACGGGTATCGGCGATCTCAAACTGTTCGTCGCCGGTGTCCTCCTCTTTCTTGCCGGTGTACTTGCTCTCATGGTCGCCGATGCCGGTGGAGACGCCGGCGGAGATCTTCGTGGCGCAGATTTTGGCAATGCCGTTGCGGAACTGTTTCGACTCGCGGGAGGAAACCGTGATTCCGACATACGGCAGGAAGATACGGTAGGCGCACAGGATCTGGCAGAGCTGCTTTTCATGGACATCCAGCGGATTGATGGCCTCATTGTTAATGATGGGGCGCAGCCGCGGGCAGGAGAGCGAGTACTCAACCCAGGGATATTTGCGCTGCAGGTAGTAAAGGTGAAGCGCTGTCGCCAAGGCGTCTTTGTGGTAGTCGGACAGGCCGAGCAGAGCGGAGAAGCCGACGCCCCGCATTCCGCCAAGGATGGCCCTTTCCTGGGCCTCGAAGCGGTATGGGAAGACCCGCTTGTGGCCCATGAGATGCAAGGTCTCATACTTTACAGGATCGTAGGTCTCCTGGAACACCGTGACGTAGTCCGCGCCGCACTCGTGGAGGTATTTATACTCATCCACGTTGACCGGATAGACTTCCAGGCCGACGTTTCGGAAATATTTCGACGCCAGCTTGCAGGCCTCGCCGATGTAATGGACATCGCTGCGGGTTTTGCTCTCACCGGTGAGGATCAGGATCTCCTCCATGCCGGAGTCGGCGATGACTTTCATCTCGTGCTCCAGCTCCTCACCCTCCAGCTGCTTGCGGTCGATATCGTTGTAGACGTTGAAGCCGCAGTAAATACAGTAGTTCTCACAGTAGTTGGCGATGTACAGCGGCGTAAACAGATAAACCGTGTTGCCGAAGTGCTTGCTGGTCTCCATCTTTGCCCGGGCAGCCATTTTCTCGAGGAAGGGCTCGGCCGCCGGAGACAGCAGGGCCTTAAAGTCTTCCACGGAGCAGACCTCGTCCTCCAGGGCGCGGCGGACATCTTTGGCCGTGTATTTGGTGTAATCATATTTCTCGACTTCCGCGAGAACCCGGTCCATGATGTCGTGGGGAATCTCCTGCATGCCGTCCATGTACTTCATCGGGTCTGTGCGGGAAGAAGGATCGCGCTCGATCCGGTGCTTTTTCGCCAGTGCTTTTTCCGAAAGCTTGTCGGAATCGACAAAGAAATGATTTTCAGCCATATCAGATGCCTCCTCAGTCTCTTAAGAATCCGGTCAGCGGGTCCGATGCGGCGGCGCCGCGCTCGAGCACGCGGCCCAGGCCGGCGAGATAGGCGGCGCGGCCGGCCTCAATGGCGTTCTTAAAGGCGCCTGCCATGACCGGGACATCGCCCGCTGTGGCGACAGCGGTGTTCGCCATTACAGCGGCGGCGCCCATTTCCATGGCCGCACATGCCTGAGACGGGCGGCCGATGCCGGCGTCGACGATAATCGGCAGATCGATCTCATCGATCAGGATCTGGATGAACTCCTTCGTGGCCAGGCCCTTGTTGGAGCCGATGGGGCTTGCCAGCGGCATAACCGCAGCGGCACCGGCGTTGACGAGGTCGCGGGCGGCGTAGAGGTCCGGGTACATATAGGGCAGAACCACGAAGCCGTCTTTAGCCAGCATTTCGGTGGCCTTGATGGTCTCCTGGTTGTCCGGCAGCAGATATTTGCTGTCCTGCATAATCTCAATCTTGACGAAGCTGCCGCAGCCGAGCTCGCGGGCGAGCTTCGCAATGCGGACCGCCTCCTCGGCGTTGCGGGCGCCGGAGGTGTTCGGGAGCAGCGTTACGCTGTCCGGAATGTAGTCCAGGATATTCTCGTGCTTTTTGGTGTTGGTCCGGCGTACGGCCAGCGTCACGATCTGCGCGCCGCCGTTTTCCACTGCGGCCTTGATCAGGTCCACAGAATATTTGCCGGATCCCAGAATAAAACGGGAGTCAAATTCCTTGCCCCCGAGAATCAGTTTATCGCTCATAGTCAGCATCCTCCGCCCATAAAAGTTACAATTTCCACCGTGTCCTCCGCCTGGAGCACCGTTGTTGAGTAGTCCGATTTGGGGACAATCTCCTGGTTCCGCTCCACGGCGACAGACCCCGAATGGATCTGTTCCTGTTCCAGATAAGCCGCAACGGTCATGCCGTCGGCCTCCGGAACCGCGTTTCCGTTGATGGTTGCCAAACTCTTTCCTCCTTAAAAAAGAAAAGACTGCGGGAAGGACCTACACCCAAGGTGGTGTACCCCTTCTCGCAGTCTTCCTGCAATCTGGAATCTATTTTAAAAAGAGTTTTCGCTTCTGTCAAGTGCACCGCTCATTCGCTGTACGGGACCTCCGGTTTCCGATCGGGCAGCCCTATCCCCGCCCAAATTGACTGCTTTTCCCTTTTGCTTCCAGACAAGACTTGTTATAATAAGAAAGTTATTTGGAAAAGAAAAAGGAGAATTTTTATGGCTAATGATCCCACAGTAGCTGTCGACCGCGAGAGCTTCTCCTCCCGGCTCGGCTTTCTGCTGGTCAGCGCCGGCTGTGCCATCGGAATCGGCAACGTATGGCGCTTCCCGTTTGTCACGGGACAGAACGGCGGCGGTGTGTTCGTCCTGTTCTATCTCATCTTCCTCATCATCATGGGCGTCCCGTGCTTTACGATGGAGCTGGCTGTCGGCCGCGCCAGCAAGCAGAGCGCCATCAATGCCTACCGTAAACTGGAAAAGCCCGGTTCAAAATGGCACATCCACGGCTATTTCTGCGCCGCAGGCAACTACCTGCTGATGATGTACTACACCACGGTATCGGGCTGGATGCTCGCCTACTGCATTAAATTTCTGAAGGGCGACTTCCTCCGCGGCATGACGCAGGACCAGATCCAGGGGACCTACGACGCCATGACCGCCAGTCCCGGCCAGAGCGTCGTCTGGATGTCCATCATCGTCGTCCTTGGACTGGTCTGCTGCAGCTTCGGCGTACAGAAAGGCCTGGAGCGCGTCTCCAAAGTCATGATGTCCCTGCTCTTCGTACTCATCACCGTTCTGGCCATTCATAGCTGTTTCCTCTCCGGCGCCGGCAAAGGCGTCGCCTTTTACCTGAAACCGGACTTCCACCGCGCAGCTCAGGTCGGCATCTGGAATGTCATTACAGCCGCCATGAACCAGTCTTTCTTCACACTGAGTCTCGGCATTGCATCCATGGAAATTTTCGGCAGCTACATGTCCGACAAAAAGTCCATCCCCGGGGAGGCGCTCCGCGTCGCCGGTCTGGACACCTTTGTCGCTCTGCTGGCCGGCCTCATCATTTTCCCTGCCTGCTTCTCGTTCGGCGTACAGCCGGACGCCGGCCCGTCCCTAATCTTTGTCACCCTGCCGAACGTCTTTACCCATATGGCGGGCGGACGCGTCTGGGGAATCCTGTTCTTCGTCTTCATGACTTTTGCCAGCTTTTCCACGGTCATCGCCGTCTTTGAGAACATCCTGGCAACCTCTATGGACACATTCCACATCAGCCGCGGCAAAGCCGCTGTCTTCAACGGCATCCTGCTGTATGCCCTCTGCCTCCCCTGCGCCCTGGGCTTCAACCTCTGGGCAGGCGCCTTCTCCAACACCCCCATGGGCAACGTGCTCGGGTTTGAGGACTTCCTGGTCAGCAACATCCTGCTGCCGCTCGGCTCGCTGGTATTTGTGCTGTTCTGCTGTTCCAAAATCGGATGGGGCCCGGAAAACTATTTTGCAGAGGTCAACAAAGGCAAGGGTGCAAAGTTCCCCCGCTGGTTCCTCACCTATTTCCGCTATATTCTTCCGCTGTTCATCCTCGTCATCTTTGTGACCGGAATGATCTCCTATTTTGCATAAAGAAGGTACTTCCATGAACTCAGACAAACTCATTGCCGAATACGACAAGCCCTTTGAGAAAGAGGACTTCTCCCGCTGGATCTTCCAGCGCACCAACGTGCTGACTTTGGTCTGCCTCATCCTGGAGGCTGCCATCGTCTTGGCCAGCATTGTGCTGGCAGCGGTCGGCATAGCACACCACTACGGAAGCAGCGCCCGTCTCATCACGGAGCTCGCCCTGGTTCTGCTCTGCCTCGCCCTCATCCTCTACTGGCGCTACGGCTACCCGAAAGCCGCCGGAAAAAAGTACTATGACCAGTATCAGGCGAATACGGAAAAACTGGGCGAACAGGCTACATCCTTTTTGGAAGACCGCCTTGTCCTGCACATCGGCGACCTCACAGTAAAATCCGTGCTCTATTCGGAGCTGCGCGGATATCACCGCAAAAAAGGCCTTCTCTCTCTGGACGCCCCGGACCACATCTGTTATATTTTCCGGGAGGACGGATTCTCCGCTGAATCCCTCACGGAACTGGATACCCTGCTCACACAGGCGGTCGCCGCCAATAAGCTGCGGGCAAAGAACACTGAGAAAAAGGAGCTGTCATCCAATGACAATGATTGATATCGTCCCTGCCAACGGGAGAGACGTCGCCGTCGTCACCAGCGACTCGGTTGTCCTTAAGGACATGGAGAGCGCTGTCAACTTGATGAACGTCATCAAAAACCAGGGGCGCACCCATTACTTCTGCATCAATGCAGAGGCCGTCGCCGAGGAGTTCTTCCTGCTGAAGGACAAATTCCCGGAGAACATGCTGAAGAAATTCGAGAACAACGGCATGAAATTTGCCATTTTCGGCGACATCAGCAAGTATACGGACAGCAGCATGGAGCTGCAGAAGTTTATCCGGGAATCCAACACCCGCTACAAATCGTTCTTCTGTGCCGACCAGGAGGACGCCGTCAAAACGCTTTCCAAAGTCTAAAGGAAACGAGAAGCCCGCATCGGCCGGGCTTCTTCTGTCTTTTGAGGTATTGATTCACATGCAGCAAACATCCCCAAAAAAATCGAACAGCCGCAGAGGAATGGCCCTTGTACTGACGCTTGCCGCCATTGCCGTCATCCTCGGAATTGTGGCCCTCGTCGCACGACAGAGTGCCGCCAGGGAGCCGTCCCAGATTTCCTATACAGCCATGGGCACAGGAATCAGCTCGACCATATACTGTAACAGCAAGTCGAAGGCAGACGATCTCAACCAGCAGTGTAAAAAGGCCATCGACACCCTGGAACAGCAGGAGATCTCCTGGCGCATCCCCGATTCCGACATAGCGGAGCTGAACCGAAACGGAAGCGGCGACGTCTCGCCGGACACCGCAAAGGTCATCCGCCAGTGTCTCGATGTCTCCCAGAACTGCGGCGGCTGCTACGATATTACCATCGGCAAACTGACCACACTCTGGAATATCGGTACCTCGAAGGCCCGCGTCCCCTCTCAGGCCGAAATTGAGAAAGCGCTTCCTTTCGTCAACTATAAGGATATCCGTGTAAACGGGACCCATATCACTCTCGGAAAAGGACAATTTCTGGACCTCGGCGGCATCGGCAAAGGCTACGCTGCCGATAAGTGCCAGGACGTCCTGAAGAAAAACGGTGCGGAAGGCGCCGCCATCGCAGTGGGCGGATCCGTCCTGCTCTACGGTAAAAATCCCGGCTCTAAAGACGGAACCTGGAACGTCGGGATCCAGGATCCCGGCCGCACACACAATGACACCTGCATGACGTTCCGTACCGGCCCGTGCTTTGTCTCCACCTCCGGCGACTACGAAAAAGTCCTGACGGTTGACGGCAAAAGCTATCACCACATCCTGAGCCCGAAGACCGGATATCCGGCGGAGACCAATGTCACCAGTACAACCGTGGTCACCTCCAATGGTGCCCTGTCCGATGCGCTCTCCACTGCCTGCTTCATTTACGGGTACAGTGCGCAGTCCCTGAAACTGCTGAAACACTATGGCGCTGAGGGCGTCTTCATTCTCAAAGACGGCACCATTTACGCCACCCCCGGGATCCGCGGAAAGCTGACGCTCACCAATCAGAAAGACTTCCGCTTTGCATCCTGACCCAATTTGAAATCCATTCTGCAATATAGTAAGATAACTGTTACATGTTTGATCCCAGGAGGAATATCCCCATGAAAAAAATTATTTCCGTCCTGCTGACCCTGGTTATGACGCTCGGCATTCTCTCCGCTGCAGCCGTCAGCACTTATGCAGCCGGGAACTATGTCCCAAGCACCGTGTCTCTGAGTGAAACCGGCGGTAAATTCAGCAGTTCCTACAGCAATCGCACGCTTACCTACAACGCCAACGGCTCTCCTATTGACAACGGTATTGCCTATGCGTTCATCTCGCTGTCCGATGCCGGAACACAGAACCGCAATATCATGCTGACCGACTTCAGCGACGAAATTAAGTACTGCATGTCCAACGTCTGCCGCAGCGGAAAAGTCAAAAAGATTATCGTCCACAATTACGTCGACCATTACAACTCTTCGACAGACACAATCAACATCACCGCTTCCAACGGTCTCGTCACGAAAATCACGTTCAGCAAGGTGCGCTACTACAAAGGCGGGAAAGATTCCCAGCAGGTCAGCACCGGCACTTATACCTACACCTATAACGATGCCGGCAACCTCACCAAAATCAACTGGCACGCCGGCGCGGAAGCCGAGAAGACCGAATTCTCCTATGACAGCGCCGGACGTCTCACCCAGTCCGTATGGACCTGCGGCGTCGGAAAGGAAGTTGTCACCAACTACACACTGGACAATCTCGGCCGCGTCACCAATTACGGCGGCATACAGATTTCCTATAATGCTCTCGGCCGCTGCACCCGCATCGGCACTGTCACATTCGCCTACAACTCCAACGGCACCCTGAAAACCTCCACCGACCACACGGTTGAGAACAAGGCGGCTGCTACCTATAGCTATACTTATCGTACGATCTAAAAAACTTCCTATAAAAACAGGGCGTACTGCAGAATGAAGTTTCTGCAGTACGCTCTTCTTCTTTGCCTCGTAAATGGAAGATAGGACCTCCAGGTTGAGCTCCTTGGATCAACACTCCCTCCCGGCAATATGATGTTCCTGATTTTGAAATTTGCATTTCATGCTGAACAGATCCTCACAAATGCTAAACATTTTTGCAGATAAAATCCTGTTATTCTTCCGGGAAAGAGAAGACATTCAGACGGCGGAGTGCGTCAGCATCTTCCCGGTTCTGCACGGTAATGAGCAGGGTGTTCTGGCGCCCTCGTCCGTTCGCCGCCCAAAGTCCTGCGGTCAGAAGATCCTGCAAATCCGCGTCCGCGATCTGGCGTGTCTGGTCGAAACTGCGGCAGCTGCGCCGCTCCATCATGGTACGGATAACTTCATTCATACGGGTCCCTCCTGATAAAAAAAGGCATTCACAAAATGTGAATGCCTGATTCCGAAAAACAATTTATTTGCTGAGCAATGTTTCCATACGCTTCATGGCCTCTTCTGTATTTTCGTGGCTGCCGAAAGAGGTAAAGCGGAACCAGCCCTTGCCGCACTCGCCGAAGCCCTCGCCTGGCGTGCCGACGACCTGGATGTTTTCGAGAAGATAGTCGAAGAATTCCCAGGAGCCCATGCTGTCCGGGCATTTGATCCAGACATAGGGGGAGTTTTTGCCGCCGGTGTACTGGATGCCGAGCTTGTCGCAGGTTTTCATGATGGTTTTGGCGTTTTCACGGTAGTAGTTGATGTTTTCATCAATCTCTTTGAGACCGTCTTCGGAAAAGACCGCGGCGATGGCGCACTGAACCGGCCAAGAGACGCCGTTGTACTTGGTGCTCAGACGGCGATACCAGAGTTTGTAGATGTTGTGGCCGTCCCGCTCCAATTCCTGCGGGATGACGGTATAGCCGCCGCGGGTGCCGGTGAAGCCGGCCGTCTTGGACATGGAGCAGATTTCAATGGCACAGGTCCGGGCGCCCTCAACTGCGAAGATGCTGCGCGGGGAATCGTCGACGATAAAATGCTCATAAGCGGCATCGTAGATGATGACGGCGTCCTCTTTATTTGCATAGTCGACCCAGGCTTTCAGCTGGTCATAGGAGAAGGCAGCGCCGGTCGGGTTGTTCGGAGAGCAAAGATAGATGAGATCGGCATGAACAGCGGTGTCCGGCATGGGGCAGAAACCGTCTTCCGCTTTGGACGGGGCATAGACGATTTTGCGGCCGGCCATGATATTGGAGTCGACATAGACCGGGTAGACCGGGTCTGTAGCAAGAACAACGCTGTCTTCGCTGAAGATTTCTGCGAGGTTGGCGCTGTCGCCTTTGGCGCCGTCAGTGACGAGAATTTCGTCGGGGCTGACGGTGACGCCGAACGATTTGTAGTAATTGCTGATGGCCTCACGGACAAACGCATAGCCCTCGTAGTCCGGATATCCCTTGAAGGTTTCAATATGGCCGAGGTCGTCGGCACCCTTTTTCAGCGCGTCGACGGCAACTTTCGGGAGCGGACGGGTGACGTCGCCGATGCCCATGCGGATAAGCGGCTTGTCCGGATGTGCCTCTGCATAGGCCGAAGACTTCTTGGCGATATCTGCAAAGAGGTAATTCGGTACCAGATTGTCGAAATTATGGTTGATCTTCATGGAACACTACTCCTCATATACAATAGAAAAAATAGAACATCTGTTATTATTTCATGATTCTAAAACCCGGTCAAGGAGTTTTTCGCTCGCGTGGCCGTCCGGACGGCCGAAATGCAGCTTGCGGAAAGCCTCCAGACGCTCCGGGTGGAAATCCTGCGTACGGAACACCCGGCAGAGTTCCTCCATGTCCTGTACCACCGGGCCGCCGACCGTGCTGCGGTAGTCGAAGTAGAAGCTGCGCTCCTGCAAAGAGGTAATTCGGTACCAGATTGTCGAAATTATGGTTGATCTTCATGGAACACTACTCCTCATATACAATAGAAAAAATAGAACATCTGTTATTATTTCATGATTCTAAAACCCGGTCAAGGAGTTTTTCGCTCGCGTGGCCGTCCGGACGGCCGAAATGCAGCTTGCGGAAAGCCTCCAGACGCTCCGGGTGGAAATCCTGCGTACGGAACACCCGGCAGAGTTCCTCCATGTCCTGTACCACCGGGCCGCCGACCGTGCTGCGGTAGTCGAAGTAGAAGCTGCGCTCCTGCTCGAACCGATTGAGATCGTAGGCATAGAACACAATCGGTTTGCGCAGCAGTGCATTGTTCATGCAGATAGAAGAATAATCTGTAATCATGACATTGCTGAGAAGACTCAGCTCATTTCCATCCGGATAATCGGTGACGTCGACCACACGGGAGTCGTCCTGAACGGCCGCCGCAAGGCCTGCGCGGGAAGCCTGGTCATTCGGATGCAGACGCACCAGAACCGCTGCCTCCTGTCCAGCGCCCTCTGCCGCAGCATCGGCCAAGCGGGTAAAATCCATGTGATTCAGGAGCTGTGCGTCTTCCTCCGGATCATCCCGAAATGTCGGGGCATAGAAGACCAGATATTTTCCCCTGCAAACGGGATATTTTCGGTCGAAGACCTCCCGTTTCTGCCGTACCGCCTCTTGGCCGACATTCTCCGGGCGAAAATAGAAGTCCTGAATGGGCGTGCCGGTCGTCAGCACCTTTTCGGGAGCAATATGAAATGCACTTGCGTAAATAGGGCGGATAGATTCGGCGGAGCAGACCACTGCATCGAGCCGGGATATGGCTCCCTCCTCCTTCTTTCGGACCTCCGGGGGCTGGGGGATATCAAAGCCGAATTTCTTGAAGGCGCCCATTCCGTGCCAGAGCTGAATGACCCTGGTCTTTCGATTCGGCCGCATGTACCCCATGGGAAAGAAATTGTTGTTCAGGAACAGATAGCGGGCACGGCCCATGCGGGCGGCGTCGACCGTCATGAATTTCAGTGCCGTGAGCGGGCTGTGCAGTTCTTCCCGGGAAATATGAATGATTTCATAGTCCCCTCTGCGGCGCAGGGCGGCCTCCACTTCGTTCATGGAGTCATAGTGGTCCCCGGCCGTCAGGCGAAAGAAGACGGCCCGTTTCGGCTTCGTCGGGAACCGGGCAGATGTGTTAAAAACTGCCGCAAAAAAGCGGTAGGCTAAGTCACGAATTTCCATGGTCCTCCTCGGAATCCAGTCCGGAGGCGGCAAGGGCCTCGCCGATTTTCAGATCGTACGGATAAGTAATTTTCAGGTTATACGGTTCGCCCCGTACGATGGATACCGGTTCTCCCTTCAGGGTGAAAATCTTGCAGCCGTCCGTCAGGATTTCCGTCTCCTCCTCAGTGAGACTGCGCATGAGCTGCTCCAGTTTGCGGATGCGGAAAGTCTGCGGCGTCTGCATTTGAAAGAGCTCCGCGCGATCCGGGATTTCGTCGATAAACCCTCCGTCCCGACTGCGCAGAATGGTATCTACGGCCGGGATGGCGGTTCCGCAGGCTCCATAGGTTCTGGCCTGCTCAATATTTTCCCGGATAATGCGGCGGGTGACAAACGGGCGCACCGCATCGTGGGTAACGAGAAGGCTGTCGTCGTCCAGCTCGTAATGGGTTTCAAAGTAGCGGATGGCGTTGGAGAGGGTGTCATTTCGCGTGGCACCGCCGGACAGAACTTTCAGACGATCGGTCTCTCCGAAAGCCTCCTGCAGATGCTCCCGGGTATATGCCGTCCAGTCCTCCGGAACCAGGACGACGACCTGCTCAAAGACTGGTTCCTCCAAAAACTTGGAGACGGTGATGTTCAGGATAGAACGGCCGCCGATTTTCAGATACTGTTTGGGGGTGTTGGCGCCCATCCGGCTGCCGATGCCGCCGGCCAGAACTGCTGCAAATACCATTATACATTCTCCTTTCCGCGCTTGCGCTTCTGCTTTTCATCATAGCATACCGCACTTTTTTATGATAGTATGGTCACATATGTGAATTTTCTAAAAGGGAGTGGTTTCTCTGCGTATTTTAGTCATGAATGGACCGAATCTGAACATGCTCGGTATCCGCGAACCCGGCATCTACGGCTCCGAGTCCTATGAAGATCTCTGCCGTATGATCCAGGAGAAGTGCGACCGGGAGAACATTTCGGTCAGCTTTTACCAGTCGAATCACGAGGGCGATCTCGTCGACCATATTCAGGAGGCCTTTGGAAACACCGACGGCATTGTTTTGAATCCAGGCGCCTACACCCACACCAGCGTCGCCATCCTGGATGCTCTGAAAGCGGTCCGCATTCCGACCGTCGAAGTCCATATTTCGGACGTCGATGCACGGGAGCCGTTCCGCCAGACCAGCTATGTCTCCCTGGCTGCAGTGCAGACGATCAAAGGGCACGGTCTCAAAGGCTATCTCGAGGCAATCGACACGCTGTCTGAAATTTGTCAAAATCAGACAAATATGATATAGTCGGTTTGAATTCATATCTGGAGCTGTGAAGTGTCATGAATAAGAAAAAGAAGCAGCAGGCCGCCCCCTTTGCGGTACGAAGTGAACATGACGGTTTTTCCGTCAGCCCCGCATCTGTGGCGGAGAAGCCGGAGACCGGCTGGCAACACTTCAGGAAGCATTTTTTCGACATCAACGACAACGACCATTTAAGCGGCTATGAAATCTTCTTCATCTTTGTCGTCAGCGCCATCCTCGGCGCTCTGATTGAGCAGATTTTCTGCGTCATTACCAACGGCTACTGGGAGCGCCGTACTTCCCTTGTCTACGGCGAGTTCGGCTACGCCTATTCCATTGGCGGAACCCTTCTTACCCTTCTGCTTTACCGCAATACCAAGACCGAGTTCTGGCGCGTCTTCTTTAAAAGTGCCATTATCTGTTCCCTCGCCGAGTATATCATGAGCTGGGGAGAAGAGCTCGTATTCGGACACGTCTCCTGGGACTATCACAACATGCCGCTCAATATTAACGGACGCATCTGCTTCCTCTACGGCTGCTTTTGGGGTATCCTGGGCCTGGTCTGGGCCAAGATCATCTATCCCGGCGCCAAGCGACTGATCCGCAAAGTTCCCCAGCACATTGGCAAAATCCTGTTCTGGATTTTCTTTGTCTTCCTGCTCTACGATACCATCATCACCGTCTGTGCGGTCTCCGCCTTCAACGCCCGCAAAGCGGGCAATCCGGTGGACACACCGTTCGAGCGGCTCATGGAATGGCAGTTTTCGGACAAATACATGATCTGGACCTATCCCAACTCCTATGAGGTCACGAACGGCCAGGTCGCCAGCGATACGCTGAAGTCGCATCCGAAAGATGAATATCCGATGAATCCGATTGACCAGATGACCAGTGACTCCGCAAGACAGGGATATGCCATTCACCAGGCGCCTGTCTCCTGCATCCAGCTGGTCGTCGGCGCTGCAGCAAACTAATTCGAATCTTTCTTCCCTCTTCTGCTCAGCAGGAGAGGGAAATTTTTTGCCGGCCGCCAGAGGAATATGGTATATTTTACATAGATTTAATCTGACTAGGAGAATTGGCATGAATTTTGATACCAGGCACTTTGCCGACCTCGCAGCAGGCCTCCGGGACACCCATCTGGACGATCTGCTGCGAAATTTTGACTGGAATTTTGTCATCCGCAAGCTCAACGACAAGGCAAATTTTTCTTCCCCTCAGACCGACCAGAAAGGCTTCGCCATCCGGGACGCATCCGAGTTTGGGAAGCATATTGACCGCGAAACACAGATAAAAAATGCAAAGGAGCAGTTCGATTATCTGCTGCACCATTTTTTCGGCACCGGCGACCCGGAACACTTCAGCTTCTATGAGCTGTTCTACATTTTTGTATTCAGCGCAGGGCTCGGCAGCCTGGTGGAAGAGCTCTGGTGCCGCGTCTCCAACGGCTATTGGGAAAACCGCACCTCGGTCGTCTACGGCAAGTTCAGTTTTGCGGAAGCCATTGCCGGCGTGTTTCTGACGATCCTTCTGTACCGGGACATGGATGCCCCGGTGGAAGAGATCTTCGCCAAAAGTTTCGTCTGGTGTTCCGTCCTGGAATACATCATGAGCTGGGGGGAAGAGACCTTCACCGGCTACCGCTCCTGGGACTACTCGCATCGGCTGTTCAATATCAACGGCCGCATCTGCTTCATGTACTCCTGTTTCTGGGGCATGCTCGGCATCCTCTGGTGCAAGTTCATTTATCCGGTCCTCAAGTATCTGATGACCAAAGTTCCAAAAAGCGTCGGGATTCCGGCCTTCTGGGGTACTCTGGCATTTCTGCTCTATGACATTATCGTCTCGGCGTTCGCCAAAAGCCGCTTCACCGCCAGACAGGACAGCATTCCGGCGACCAACCGTCTCCAGAAATATTTCGACCGCAAATTTCCAGACGAAGTGGTTATTAAAGCCTATCCGAATTCCCGCCGTTCCAGAGACGGCGACCTGGCCGGCGACACTTTGAACCACACGGACGAACGCGCGCTGGAGAACTCCCCCATCAAGCGGAAGCTCAAGGAATTTGACCGCGCCAGGGAAGACGGTGAAGACCTGCGTGATATCGCTGCCGGTATGGCCGCAGACGCCAAAGATTTTGCCGGCGACATGGGGCAGACGGTCCGTGAAAAGGCCAGCGATGTCACCCAGACCGTCCGGGAGCGGAGCGCCGAGGCCATGGAAAAAGTGGAACCGGCCCTCAGCGAAGGACGCGAAGCCATCAATCCGAACAAGACTCATTCCGAGCGAAAAGCCTCGTTCAAACGTGCCGTCCGTATTCTCATCTCCATCCTCTTTTCCGGTTCGGAGCGCCACTGAAAGTACGCCCTTCTTCTTTGTTCGGCTTTTGCGCAAGCTATCATATAAATGTTTAAAATCCCGGCTCCTGCCGGGATTTTTCAGTTTTTTCAAAAGCCCGGCTCTTATTGAGCCGGGAGAATGCGGTTCCTCCTGTGTTCCTGCCTTCCTCGCCGGCAAAACCATTTTCCTCTAAAAGTCAGGTCAGGCAATAATACCAACCGGATGAATATCTGGATGTCTTTTTTCTTTCTGCAACAGGAACCGGCTGCGTGATGCATAAGTTTCATCTGCAGCTGGATTGTTGGTTGTTCCTCTTACTTAGCTGCATTATATTAGACACAAGAAAGAAATGCAACATGAGATGCAAAAAGAACGATTCAATATGACAAACGTATTTGTAACAGGCGGCACCGGTTTTCTCGCAGGATGGGTCGTCCGCGAACTTCTCGAAAATGGATACCACGTTACCACAAGTGTTCGTGCCATGAATAAATCGAAGAAGGTCACTTCCATGCTGGAGGCGGAAAACGTCTCCACGGCGAATCTGGATTTCGCGGTCTGCGACCTCGGGAGCGCAGACGGATGGGAGGATGCAATGTGCGGCTGCGAATATGTGATTCACACCGCATCCCCGCTCGGCGGGGACAACATGGACGACTCGTCTCTGATCCCGATCGCCGTGGAGGGTGTGGAACATGTTCTGCAGGCCGCCATCCGCGCCGGGGTGAAAAAGGTCGTCATGACTTCCTCGGAGGCCGCCAACTATCCAGATAAAAAAGATCCGAACCCGAAGATCGACGAGACGTTCTGGACCGATGAGAACAACATCGGCGACGTATGCGATCTCACCCATCTCCACGTGCTGGCCATGGAGCAGGATGCGGCGAACGGACAGCGCTTTATCGCAGAGTCCGAGGAGATGACCATGCGG
>R19__coassemble_127_pt1 | contig 42649 bp, 48 predicted proteins | sample R19__metabat2_high_PE_001 | metagenome-assembled genome bin R19
GATTCAATATTGCAGAGAGACAGGCCTTCCGGTCAAAGAAGTTTCGTCTTTTATCCGAAGCACCTCCAGCCAAATAGAGTATCTGAAAAACTATCAGCAGGCTCTTCGGAATAAGCTGCAGCAGGACACTCCCCTGATCCGCCGCATAGATGATTTCCTCGGAAGAGCAGACCAGACCGGTCTGCAGCATCTGCCCCGCCGCAGGCTGTTTCAAATCAGCAGTTATCAGAATGGCTCTGTTGAGATGTTCCCAGGACCCTGGCAGAAATTTTCCGATGCCCGCCTGCTTCTGTTTGCCGATGTCCTCCTGGACTTTCGTCCAGATGCCATCGACCTCTATCTCTCCCTCAGTGAGAACTATCTCATGGTCATGAGCGGACTGGACCTGAAAGAGGACACCGAGATTCCAGCAGGCCCGTTCTACAGCGCCAATGTCAGTATCTGCGATAAGGCCTGGAACCGTCTCCAGGTACTGAGCCGGAACCTGACGTCGGGAGAGCTCCGCCGGGGCGACCAGATCTTCGGCATCCTGATGCTGAATGCAGCCGAAACGGCGCCCTGGATAAAGATTCAGATGCAGATCCCGGTTGTCGAATAATTGCCCGCCGCTTTCCAATTTGTCCCGCCTATGGTATAATCGCCCCATATTTATTTTCCCGAATCCGAGGATGAAAGAGGTCTGTTGAACATGAAACATATTGACATCAGGGACATTATGTCCGATGAGCAGTATCTGCAGAAGGACGTCACGGTCTGCGGCTGGGTCCGCACTTCCCGCGACTCCAAGAACATGGCATTCGCTGAGCTCAACGACGGCACCACGTTCAAACATCTCCAGATTGTTATCAATAAAAAGGATTTCGAAGGCACCCACCTGAAGACCGCGCTGGCACTCGGCACGTCCCTCAAGGTTCTCGGCACCGTCGTTCCCTCCGCAGTCAATAAAGAGGGCGGCGTAGAGATCAACGCCAAGGAAATTACAGTCCTCGGCACCTGCCCCTCCGATTACCCGCTCCAGAAGAAGCGCCACACGATGGAGTTCCTGCGCACCATGCCGCAGCTCCGCGTCCGCGCCAACACGTTCAACGCGGTCTTCCACGTCCGCTCCACGCTGGCCGCCGCCATTCACCGCTACTTCCAGAGCAACGGCTATACCTACGTCAACACGCCGCTGATCACCGGCTCCGACGCGGAGGGCGCCGGCGAAATGTTCGAGGTCACCACCCAGGGCTACGAGGCCGCAAAAAACTATGAGACGGCCGACGACTACTACGCGGAAGACTTCTTCGGCAAAAAGGCCGGTCTCTCCGTCTCCGGACAGCTCGAGGGCGAAGTCGCCGCCATGGCATTCGGAAAAATCTACACCTTCGGCCCGTCCTTCCGCGCTGAGAAATCCAACACCCAGCGCCACGTCGCCGAGTTCTGGCACGTCGAGCCCGAAATTGCGTTTGCGGAGCTCCCGGACGTCCTGGAGGTCGCCGAGGACATGGTCAAATCCATCATCACCGAGACCCTCGAGAAATGCCCGGATGAAATGGCTTTCTTCGACAAGCGTATTGAGAAGGGGCTGCTCCAGAAGCTGGACAATGTCATCAACAATGACTTTGAGGTCCTGGAGTACACCAAAGCTATCGAGCTCCTGAAAAAGGCGCCGGTGGACTTCAAGTTCCCGGTTGAGTGGGGCATCGACCTCCAGACCGAGCACGAGCGCTATCTCACCGAAAAAGTCTTCAACAAGCCGGTCTTCGTCATCGACTACCCGAAGGACATCAAGGCCTTCTACATGAAACAGAATGCAGACGGCAAGACCGTTGCCGCCTCCGACCTGCTGGTCCCGGGCGTCGGCGAAATCATCGGCGGCTCCGAGCGTGAGGCCGACTACGACAAACTCGTCGCCGAGATGAACAAGCGCGGCATGGACCTCTCCTCCTACAGCGACTACCTCGACCTCCGCAAGTTCGGCTCCGTCCCCCACGGCGGATACGGCCTTGGCTTCGAGCGCATGGTCATGTACACCACCGGCATGCAGAACATCCGCGACGTCATCCTCTACCCGCGCACCGTCGGCAGCATCCGATGAGCAGCGCCTTTGTTGACGTCGACCTGCACGGCCTCACCGCCGACCAGGCCCAGGTGGAAATCGACCGCGTTCTGCGCCGCCTCTCCCCCTCAGTCTACCAGGTTCGGCTCACCCACGGCTACCACGGCGGCACCGCCATCCGCAGTATGATCCAGTACCGCTACCGCAGACACCCCAAGGTACGCCGCATCATGCCCGGCGACAACCCGGGCGTCACCATCCTCGTCATTCGGGAACTATAACAGCAGAAATAACCGCCGCCCGGCTCTTATGGCCGGACGGCGGTTTTCATGTCAGGATTTGTGTCCGAACAGGTGTTTTTTCTCATAGGGCTCACTGGAGAAACCCAGGTAATGATAGCCTGTGTCCTCAATGGCCTTTTTCACTGTATCTTCCGGGGCAGGCTCTTCCGTAAGGAAGACAGCCTGTTTCTTTTTTCGGGAAGCGGCAACTTTCTGTGCATCTGGAAATGCGGCTCGGATGGCATCTGCAATGTGCGCTTCGCACATGCCGCACATCATGCCGTCGACGCCGACAACATTTTTATACATGAGCTATACCCCTGCTTCTGCGGTAACTTTGCCGTTCGTATTGATATTCCTGGGCATTGGGCGGAACAGGAAGTACATCGCGGCGGCGAGAAGGACGATTGCGACGGCAGTGCCGGATATGCCGATCCCGGTCATGGACTTCCTGATGGACACCACCCGCGCCTTCACCAACATGGTCTGGAACGACAAGTTCCTCAAGTACCCGAACATCCAGTGGATCTGGCCCCACGGCTCCTCCTTTATCACGATCCTCTCCGATCGATTCAATTCTTTCTCCGTCCAGGTCAAAAAGAACGGTAGCGACAAAAAGCTCGACTACTTCGGCGCCCTGAAGCACTGCTACTTTGATACCGCCGGCTTCTCCGCCCCGAAGCAGATCCACGATATGAAGATGGATATCCCCACCAGTCACTTCCTCTACGGATCTGTCTGTCCCTACACTCCGAGCATCGCCTGCGTCGCACTGGACGGCCAGCTCGAGAAGACACCGGAGCTCACCTCCGCCGAGAAGGAAAAGATGTTCACGACGAATGGCTATGCCCTCATTCCGGGTCTGGAAGAATCCCTCAAAAGAACGAAGTTCCCGGTCGCCGACAGGGCAAAACGCAGTGCCCTGGGCTCCGTCATGAATGAATTCGGAAAAATCAGCCGCAGAAAATCAGGACATGCACAGCAGCACCCCGGTTCCGCCGCAGCAGCACCCCGGTTCCGCCGCAGCAGAATCGGGGTGCTTTTTCTATCTTAAATGCGCATAGTGATACGAGTAGCTCCGGGTATGGCTGCGCCCGTCCGCGTTGTCCTTCTGGACTGCGCTCTTCAGAAGGTGCTGTTCGCTGTAATAGGTGAAATCCAGCGAATAGCGGTCCCCGGCCTCCTCATAGGAGATCTTTGTCGGATAGCCGTCGCTGTTATAGTCATAGCGGACCCCGCCGCAGGACAGCGGGAGCCCTTTGCTGTTGGTCTCCACCTTGCAGCTCACCGTCTTTCCGTTTCGCTGTTTGGAGACGGAGACCGCATTTTCTCCGCTGAGATGGTAGACATCCCGTTCTACGGGCCGCCCCCTGCGCTCCCGGGCAATGGAATGGATGGTAGAAGAACGGTCATAGGAGATGTTGTAGGTGACCGAAGCACTCGGCGTCTCTTCCTCCACTTTCGTCACCAGATTTCGCTCCGGGTCGCGGGTAAACGTATATTTTTCCTGGACCTCTCCCGAATCGGAAAGGATCAGGGAGGTCACCCGGCCAAAGCGGAACACGTCGGCCATGGCATAGAAGATGGCCGGCTCGCCGGACAGGAGCATAATGCTTCGGTTGACCCGGCTCACAAAGCACAGCGGGCCGAACGCCCAGCTGACCCCGTCGGCAATACCCCCGCGCGATTCATAATAGAGCGTCCGGGTACTGCTCTCAATGCTCACCTGGTAGGCGCCCTTCGTATACGTGTTCTGTACCTCGCTCGGAACAACATAGCGGGTTTCCGAAGATGCGGCAGAGACGGGAACGGCGGTCATGAGAACGGCCAGGAGAAGAGAGAGAATTCGTCTGGAAAGATGCATAAAAATGGAATAACCTCCGGGCTCAGCGGTAGCGGGCAGCGACATCCGGGTAATCGGCTTTTCCGTCAATGTAATCCTGGAAAGCGACCTCCGGGGTCAGACCCTTCAGCGCCGCACAGATGCCGCACATGTCACAGTCCGCAATGCAGTGATAGGTTTTCTGAATGAACGCGAACCGCTCTTCCGGCGTGGACGCGTCCAGTTTCGGGTAGCTCATCTTTATTCCTCCACGAAAGTACGGAGGAACGAGTGAATCCGGTCGCGGTAGATCCTTCCATACTTATCGATGCTGTGTGCGTGGTCGGCGCGCGGGAACAGCATCCTGTCCTTCTTTCCCTGCTTGGCCGCATAGAGCCGTTCCAGGTGGTCCGGGGTCACGAGCGTATCGCGGCCGCCCTGGACAAAGCAGACCGGGAAATCTGCAGGTGCATTCCGGACACCGGCAATCGGACAGACGTTCTCCAGAGAGGCGCCCTCTGCCGCTGCCTGTGCAAAAATTCGCTCCCGCATTTTGGGGCTGCGCACCCGCTGTGCCAGCACAGATGAAAAATCTGTGTAAGCACAGTCACAGACTGCAAAGTCAAGGGACTTCGACAGCTCAGGCATGGCGCAGCAGATGGCGGCGGCCCCCATGGACTCGCCGTGGACGCCGATAATTGCGTTCGGTCCGAGGTTGGATCGCACGTGAGAGGCGATTCCGGCGAGATCGGCCCCCTCCTCCGGCCCCATGGTGCAGGGCCAGAAAGCGGAGTTGGCGTGGCCGCGGTGGTCAAAGACCAGGACCTTATAGCCCAGCTCGTAGTAGATACGGGCATATTTCAGGCTGAAGTACATATTTCGGTTGTGCCCGTGGGACAGGATGACGGCACGTTCCCGGCCGTCGCCGCGCTCATAGCTCGGCGGGCAGGTCATGTAGGTCAGGAAGATGTAGCGGCCGGATTCAACCGGAAAGATCTCCATGGTCTCGTCCATATCCAGGAAGTCCGACTCCAGCAGACCGCCGTGCCGCTCTGCATCCTGCAGCCCTTTGTCGTAGGAAAAGGCATGGGGATGAATCAGCCCGTCGGCAATCTTTTTTGCGCTGCGGTTCAGCGGATTCATACGCTCACCTTATCTTTCTCCGTCCTGCGGAACTCCCTTCATAGTGAGGGAAATGCGCTCCTTTTCAACATCTACGCTCAGCACTTTGACGTTGACGACGTCGCCGACGGAGACAACCTCCGAGGGGTGCCTGATATACTTGTCCGACATCTGGGAGATGTGGACCAGACCGTCCTGGTGGACTCCGATGTCCACAAAGGCACCGAAGTCGATGACGTTGCGCACGGTGCCCTTGAGTTCCATGTCGGGTTTCAGATCTTTCAGATCCATGACGTCGGTGCGGAGCATGGGCGGCGGGAGCTCGTCGCGGGGGTCGCGGCCCGGCAGGGAGAGCTCCCGCTCAATATCCTGCAGCGTCGGGACGCCGACACCCACCTCTTCGGCCACTTTCGCATAGCCCTGGGCCTTCAGCGTACTGTGCATTTTGTCGAGGCTGCCTTTCTTGACATCGGAAGTCGTGCAGCCGCTGAGTTCCAGCAGCTTTTTGGCCGCCGGGTACGATTCGGGGTGCACGCCGGTGTTGTCCAGGATGTTGCGGCTCTCCGGTACACGGAGGAAGCCCGCGCACTGCTCATAGGCCTTCGGGCCGAGCTTCGGGACCTTTTTCAGCTGGGCGCGCCCAGTGAAGGCGCCGTTCTCCTCGCGGTAGGCGACGATGTTTTTGGCCACCGTGCTGTTGATGCCTGCTATATGGGAGAGCAACGGGGCGGAAGCGGTATTCAGGTCCGCGCCCACCTCGTTGACGCAGTCCTCGACGACGCCGTCGAGGGCGGCGGAAAGCTGTTTCTTCGGCATGTCGTGCTGATACTGACCGACGCCGATGCTCTCCGGGTCAATCTTGACCAGCTCGGCCAGCGGGTCCTGCAGCCGCCGCGCGATGGACACGGCGCTCCGAATAGAGACGTCAAACTGGGGGAATTCCTCGGCCGCCAGTTTGGAGGCTGAGTAGATCGAGGCGCCCGCTTCGCTGACAACCATGTACGAGACGTCCTCGGGGACTTCTTTTATGACATCGGCGGCGAAGATCTCCGTCTCCCTGGAGGCGGTGCCGTTGCCGATGGAAAGGCACTGGACGCCGTATTTGTGAATCCAGCCCTTGACCGTCTCGGCCGCCTGCTTTTTGCGCTTCTCGCCCATTGTGACATAGATGATGCCCGTGTCCAGCACCTTGCCGGTCCCGTCGACGACGGCGCACTTGCAGCCGTTGCGGTAGCCCGGATCCAGCGCCAGTACAACCTTGTTTTTGACCGGCGGCTGCATGAGCAGCGGCCGCAGGTTCTGGGCAAACACCTGAATGGCGTCATCGTCTGCCCGTTCCGTCAGCATGGAGCGGACCTCCCGGTCAATCGACGGCTTGATGAGCCGGTCATAGGCGTCCTCAACGGCGTCGTTAATGAAACAGTCGGCGTCGTAGCTCGGCCGGCCGAGGCCCTGTTTTTTACGGTCTGCGGCGACGACGCGGTCGCAGATTTCCAGCGCGCGGTCGTGATCGTATTCGACGGAGACCTTCAGAAAGCCCTCTTTTTCCCCGCGGTCGATGGCGAGGATGCGGTGGTTCGCAATGCGCCCGGCGCTCTCTTTATAATCGTAATACTGCGCATAGACGCTGTCTTCCTCTTTTGCGGCCTTCGTCACAATGAAGGCCTTGTGCAGAAACGACTCCTTCAGACGCTTGCGGATTTCCGCATTGTCGGAGACCTGTTCTGCCAGAATATCGTTGGCGCCCTGAATGCAGTCCTCTTCGGTCACAAGCTTTTTCTCCGGGTCCAGATAAGGGTGCGCCAGCTCCTCCAGAGATTTTCCGTGCAGCTCGTCCTTCCAGTAGACCTCTTCCAGGGGCTCCAGTCCCCGCTCCCGCGCAATGGAGGCGCGAGTCCGGCGCTTCTGTTTGTACGGGCGGTACAGGTCCTCCAGCTCTGCCAGCGTCTGGGCCTTGTCCAGCGCTTTTTTCAGCTCGTCGGTCATCTTCCCCTGCTCGTCCACAGAGGAGACGATCTCCTCCCGGCGCTTTTCGAGGTTCCGTAAGTAAGTCAGCCGGTCGCTGATGCCCCGGATGACCTGGTCATCCAGTGTGCCGTGGGCCTCTTTCCGGTACCGGGCAATAAAGGGGATCGTGTTGCCCTCGTCCAGCAGTTTGACGGTGTTCTCCACCTGCCACTCCTGGAGGGAGAATTCCCGGGTGATGGTCTTGATAATGTCCAAAGAATCGACTCCTTTTTGAAAAAAGCGGCTGCCTGCGGGTACCCGCGGGCAGCGCTGCATTTGCATTCGGTTGTCAGGCCTCGTACTGGCGCCCGTCCCGGCCCAGAAACAGAAGCGGGACATAGCGGCCCAGGATGCGGGAGTAGACCCGCTCATCATAGACCTGTGCAATTTCGTCGTACATGAGGTTTGTGCTGATGATCGTGGGAAGTCCCGTCAGGATACGGGTGTTGATGATATTGTAGACCGCGGACTTCGTAAACTTCGACTGGAACTCTGCGCCGAGGTCATCCAGAATGAGCAGGTCCGCCGTGAGGATCATCTCCTCCGGGGAGTGCTCGAAGGACTGGCGCCCAAACCGCTCCCGCTCAATCTGCTTCAGCAGATTGTCGGTGGAACCATACAGCACCTGATACCCCTTGTCAATGGCGCGATTGGCAATGGCCAGGGACAAATGCGTCTTGCCGAGCCCGGTTTTGCCGTAGAGCAGCAGGCTGTCGGACTTCCGGCTGAAGTCATCCGCATAGTCCATGCAGTACTTTCGTATACTGCGCATGTGGTCATAGACATTTTCCCCGGTCTCCGGGTCCGTTAGGCCGCGGTACCGCTCGAGATCAAAGGTTCCAAAGCTGCAGTGCGCCGCCGGCGACGCCTGATTCAGTTCCTGATACGACAGCTGTTTGACCAGGTCCAGGAAACATTTGCAGTAATGGTTGTCATGGGACCCGGTGTCATGACAGAGGTCACACGTATAGTGGACCTCCAGAGCGTCGGCGGGCTGGCCAAGGGACTGCAGAATTTCCGTCTGTCTCTGTTTCAGCGCCGCATTGCGCCGACGGAGCCGTTCCACGGCGGCCGCGCCGTCTTCCCGGCCGCTGATGGCGGCCCGGCAGGCCTGCAGGCCGGCCTGTGCCATCTGCATATTGATCTGCTTCAGCTCCGGAGACCGTGCCTCCAGCTGCGCGCGGACTTCTTCCGCCCGGCGCTCCGCCTCGTCCCGCCGCCGGTCGATGATACGCTTGGCGGCTTCATAGTTGGTCGGCATGTCAGTCCCCCTTTCGCTTGTACTCGATAGGCCCTGTCGCCTTCTTCCGGAACAGGTCGGAGTCATAGGACGGCGCTCTTCCGCTCCGGCCCGGTTCGCCGGACCTGGGTGCCCCGTTTCTGCCGTTCTTTTTCTCCTGGACGACGTCCGTCGGCGAGCGGAGCCCCTGGTCGTGCCAGTTCTCCAGGATCTTGTCCATATACCGGAAGTTTATTTTGTTAATATTGTTTATCATCTCTTCATAGGCGTAGCAGATGAGCTCGTTGGACTGCCCGTACTCCTTCCGCCATTTGCGCAGATATTCACTGCGGTTTCTGGTGTAGTGCGGCGGGTCCGCCCCAATGCTGGAGACAAACTCTTTCCAGAGAGCTTCCTCCCGGTTCATCTCCTGCAGACGCTCCTCCGCTTTCTCCAAGGAGTCGATGCCGTCCTCCGCCCAGTTTTTTCCCACTTTGCAGATATACGCCATGGAGGTCTTGCCGTGGGAGACCGCGTACTCGACGATGGTCAGCACCACTTCAGGCGGAAGGCCGTAGCTGTCAATGAGCATGAGCAGACGGGCCTGAGTGTCGTAGCCGATGGTTTTGCCGAGCCGGCTCTGCACCTCGTTGAAGAAGGCCGGAAGCTGCGGGTCCTCCAGCATGCGGTCCGCCACCGTCTCATAGGTGGGGAGCACATCGCTCGGAACCTCCACGAGCTTTTTCTTCGGGGGCTGCTCCGCCTTTGCCGAAGCAGGCGCCTTCCGGTGCGATTCGGTCTCGTCCCGAAACAGGAATCCGGTCTCCACCCAGTACTGGAGCGCATCGGCGGCGTCTGCCGGCGTCATGCCCGTTCCCTCGGCAATGGCCTGTCGGTCCAACTGTTCCCCGTTATGGCGAAGCACATAGAGCAGCACCTTCAGCTGCTGTCCGCTCGCCCGGCGGAGGTGTTCGTCCGTCACCGCGGTCGGAACCGCAAAGACCCCCCGCCACACGTCGGGGTTGATCCGGATGCCCATTGTCTGCCATCTGCCTTTCCTGCTATAATAACCGTGCCAAATATTTTACCAGAGCTTCGAGTTGTTGTCGAGTTCCACAAGGAGAGCCTATGCTGAAAAAGAACCAGGAGTTTGAACTGACCATCGACGGGATGACCGCCCAGGGAAGCGGCGTCGGCCACTATGACGGCCTCGCCGTCTTCGTCGCCAACACGGCGGAGGGCGACCGCATTCTGTGCCACATCATCAAAGCGAAAAAAAATTACGCTGTCGGCAAGGTCGTCAAAATTCTGGACCCGTCTCCGGACCGCATTGAGAGCGACTGTCCGGTCTCTGACCAGTGCGGCGGGTGCTGCTACCGGCAGATCGCGTACGAGGCAGAGCTGCGCATCAAGGCGCAGAAGGTGCAGGATTCTTTCACAAGAATCGGCCATCTGGAAGGGCTCTCCTACCAGCCCATTCTCGGATGCGACGTCCGGGAGGGCTACCGAAATAAGGCCCAGTACCCGGTGGCGGCCATCCCGGGACACGGGCCCCGCATCGGGTTTTATGCGGCGAACTCGCACCGGGTTGTCGAAGGCATGGACTGCCGCCTGCAGCCGCCGGTCTTCGCGCACGTGCTGCGGCTCATCCGGGGCTGGATGATGCAGTTCGGCATCACCTGCTACGACGAGCGGTACCACAAAGGTCTGCTGCGGCACATCTACCTGCGGCAGGGCATCCACACCGGGGAGCTCATGGTCTGCATGGTGGTCAACGGGACCAACCTCCCCCACTCCTTCGACCTGCTCCGACTGCTGCGGGACGACATCGAAGAATTTCGTACTCTCATCGTCAATTATAATACCAAAAAGACTAACGTCATTCTGGGCGGCGAAGAGGAAGTGCTCTACGGTGAAGGGTTCATCACAGACATCCTGCTCGGGAAGCGCTTCCGCATCTCCCCGCGCTCCTTTTTCCAGGTCAACACGCTGCAGGCGGAGGTCCTCTACTCCAAGGCCGCCGAACTGGCACAGCTCACGCCCTCGGACACCCTGCTGGATCTTTACTGCGGCACGGGCACCATCGGTCTCACCATGGCCGACCGCGTAAAAAAGCTGTACGGCGCGGAAATCGTGCCGGCCGCCGTCGAAGATGCCCGGCGCAATGCCGCCGCAAACGGCATTTCCAACGCCGAGTTCCTGTGCGGGGACGCGGCGGAGGCCGCAGCGGAATTCCGCTCCCGCGGCATCCATCCGGATGTCATCCTGGTGGACCCGCCCCGCAAGGGCCTGTCCCCCGCTCTCATCCAGACCATCTCCGAGATGGGCCCCAAACGCACCGTCTACGTCTCCTGCGACCCGGCCACTCTCGCCCGGGACTGCGCCCGCTTTGCGGAGCTCGGCTGGCAAGTCCGGACAGTCTGTCCGGTCGACATGTTTCCGAGGACGGCGCACGTGGAGACAGTAGTATTGATGTCAAGGGTCAGGGACTAAGGGGTGAGAAAAGCCTTATTTTAAGCCATTCCTGCATAACTGACTTTTTTGCAAAAGGATGGTTCAATTAAGAAAAAACTCTCTGGGGGAACTTATCGACCGAGCTATTTTATAGAGTCGAGACTCGTGATTAGATATTTGATAGGTTGTGACTCGTGATTGGATGTAGTGTTCCAGTTGGATGTCATAAAGGATAAAAAGAGAGCTGGCTGCTCCGGGAGCAATTCCCATGAGCAAGTCTGCTCTTATTCGTTGATGTCGATCTCAAGCCCTGATTTGAACCGGACGGTGAAGCGGTCATCGTAAACGGTGATCTGTTGGATAAGCTTTCGGTTGAGGCTTTCGTCGAATTCGGTGATTTCGGATTGCTGACTTCCGATGAAGTCCTGCAGCTCCTTGATCCGGTTCATGGCTTCTTCCCGGTGATAACTATCGACCTCGGACTTTTCTTTCTGGTCGCGGAGCCGGTAAATCTCATCAGCGATGGCATTGTATGGCTCTGATGTGGCGGTTAATAGAGTAAATATATTTCTCTATCAACCGTTTTTTTGCATATAGGAATTGACATATCGCGAAAGATAGATATAATAGATGTATGGATAAGATTGAAATATTTAAAGCACTATCAAATGAAACACGGCTCAGCATTGTTGAGTGGTTGAAGGAACCGGAGAAAAACTTTCCACCGCAGGGAGGTCATTTTAACGATGCGGTGGATCTAAAGGGCGGAGTGTGCGTTGGAAGCATCCGCGACAAAGCCGGGATATCACAGTCAACAGTATCTCATTACCTTGATATGCTGCAAAAAGCAGGTTTGCTTCTTTCCGAAAGGCACGGAAAATGGACATATTACAGACGGAATGAAGAGACCCTCGCTGCGCTGGCAGACTACTTCGGTCACGAAATTTAAGTTGTGCATAGATTAGACGGGATGAAGATCCCGTTTAATTTAAGCCATTACACATCGATAAAGTGAGATATAAGGATATATAGAAATGAGGAGGAATTCGTATGCATTTTTCATGTGGAATCGTCAGACCGCCTTATGAGGCTGGTTCCTTTTTTTTACAAGTAACGTCGGGTTGTTCGCATAATAAGTGCCGCTTTTGCACCTTTTACAAGGAAGCACCTTTTTCCGTATCTCCGGAGAGTGAGATACGGGAGGATCTTCAGGAGATCCGGGATTCCGGATGGAAGGTAAAGCGGATTTTTCTGCAGGGGGCAGATCCGTTCCTGCTAAGCTACGACAGGCTTAAAAGAATCATGGACCTGATAAAAGAATACCTGCCCTGGGGTGTTTCCGTCGGCGGATATGGCCGGGTTGACAGCGTAAAGAACAAGTCTGTGGAGCAGCTTAAGTCACTGAAAGAAATGGGATATGACATGATCGTATTCGGAATCGAGTCGGGTGATGATGCTGTTCTCGATAAGATGAATAAGGGTTATCATGGAAGTGATATCGTAGAGCAGCTCTCCAAGCTGGATGAAGCAGGAATGCATTATTCCGTCATCTTCTTATACGGGCTGGGAGGCCATGATTATGGTATGGGGCATGCCATTAAAACGGCAGAAGTGTTGAATCATCTGTCGCCCGTCAGAGTGCTGGCTTCCGGACTCTCCATCTTCCCTGATACGCCGCTTATGGAAGAAGTGAGAAGGGGTGAGTTTGTAGAAGCCACAGAAACAGAAAAGATACGGGAACTATATACCTTTGTGAATACGCTTGAAATCCACACGCTGCTGGATGCAACGAATGTCTCCAATATGATGCCTGTATATGGACATCTTCCGGATGACAAAGAGAAGATACTGGCGATGCTCAAACAGGGTGCAGACGAACAGGGAGAAGAGCGATTGCGGATGCGAAGAGACAGCATGAGAAGCCTGTGACCAAGATAAAAATCAGAAAGGCGGTATTTAGATGAAAGTGTATTATATTTTTGACAGCTATTGTGGATGGTGCTATGGGTTTGAAACAATTCTTAAACCGTTTATTGAAGCACATCCGGAATTGGAAGTAACGGTGCTATCAGGTGGATTATTTATGGACGGACATTCGCTTTCGGCATTTCCGTATATGAGTGATACGAATAAAAGAATTGCGGATATGTTTGGAGTGGAATTCGGCAAGCCATATCTGAACCTGTTAGAGACGGGAAGTATGGTTCCTGACTCGAATGATGCCGCAATAGGATTTGGAGTTCTCAGGAGCTTCTTACCTAAAGGAGAACATGTTAATCTTGCGTCAAAGATGCATGAAGCATTCTATTTGGATGGTAAATCACTTTCTGACGTGGAGACGATCGGAGCAATCGCCAAATCCTATGACCTTCCTGCAGACAAGATTGCAGAGGAGTTCATCCGTATTTCTGAAGAGGGCAAGTACCATCCGGACTTTTATGAGGCAAGAAAAATAGGAGTCACATCCTTCCCGACGCTGTTTCTTGAAATAAATGGGAAGCATTATGACTTAAAAGGAAGTGCGATTACCCTCAATGACTTAGAGGAAAATCTGAATATCATTAAGGAAAAGGGCGGGATCCTTAATGATGGATACAATACGCCCGTTGCCTGTAATATCGACGGTACAGGTTGTTCATAAGCTATTTGAAGGAGGACATACATTATGAAACTGACGAAAATCTTTGAACCGATTACGATCAGCAAGACGGAGTTTAAAAACCGCATGGTGGTCTCCGCTATGGTCACAAATTACTGTAATGAAGACGGAACGCCGACAGAAAAATTCATGGCTTATCATGAACATAAGGCAAAGGGCGGATATGGGATCATCATCACAGAGGATTTTGCGGTAACAAGGGCTGCGGGGGCATCGAAAACACTGGCAGGTCTTTGGGAAGATAGGCAGATAGAGCCGTGGAGCGCGTTTACGGATCGGATTCACAAGGCAGGCGCAAAAACCATTGCCCAGATCTATCATGCAGGCAGGGAGACATCCAGCCAGATTACCGGTGAACAGCCAATCGCTCCGTCTGCGATCAAAGATCCAACTATGCCTGAAGCACCGCGTGAAATGAGCGTTGACGAGATTCGTGATCTGGAGAAGGCTTTTGTGGATGCTGCATTACGGGCAAAGGCTGCCGGTTTTGATGGGGTTGAGGTTCACGGTGCGCATGGATATCTGATCAACCAGTTTGTCTCGCCTTTTTCCAATAAGCGCTGCGATGAATATGGCGGAACTACAGAGAACCGAACAAGATTTCCACGAGAGATTATACAGGCGATCCGTTTAGCGGCAGGCGAAGATTTTCCCATTTTCTATCGCATGAGCTCGGAAGAATATGTTCCGGGAGGATTGGAAATAGAAGAAGCGAAGCTGATCGCAAGGCTGATCGAGGATGCCGGTGCGGACTGTATCCATTGTTCGCAGGGAGTATTTGCGACCGGGCATATCATCATCCCGCCTGCGCCAGTTCCTGTCGGCGGATTTGTCCATCACGCAGCCGCACTGAAAACGGTCGTGGATATTCCGGTTATCGCAGTCGGCAGGATCAATGACCCGATGCTTGCGGAAAGCATCCTTGCATCCGGCAGTGCTGATCTTTGTACGATGGGAAGAGCCTCCCTTGCAGATCCAGAAATGCCGGAGAAAGCACGGCGGGGAGATTATGCTTCAATCCTTCATTGTATCGGCTGTGTCCAAGGATGCGCCGGGGAACATGAGCAGGGACATCCGATCCGCTGTCTTGTAAATCCTCTCACCGGCATGGAAGATGTATATGACATTTCTCCTGCTGCAGAGCCGAAAAAGGTTGTGGTTGTCGGCGGCGGAGTTTCCGGGTGCGAAGCGGCAATCGCAGCCGCAGGCAGAGGACACCGGGTTACGCTTCTGGAAAAGTCGGGAGAGCTTGGCGGCCAGTGGATTGCAGCTTCCATTCCGATGGCAAAAGGGGATTTCTCATCTTTCATTGTTTGGCAGAAGCATATGCTTAAGAAGCTTGGCGTGGAAGTGCGTTTCCATGTTGATGTCACAAAAGAAACATTGGAAGAGATGAAGCCGGATGCCGTCATTCTTGCGACAGGATCAAATCCTGCCATGCCGCCGATCAAAGGTCTGCGGGAATATGGCGTTGTCGCGCAGAAGGTACTCAGGGGAGAAGCGAAAGTCGGAAACAAGGTCGTCGTGATCGGAGGCGGACTTGTAGGAGCAGAGACAGCGGATTATCTGGCCGAGCATGGCTGCGGGGATGTGACGATAGTTGAAATGCTTCCGCAGATTGTGAAGGATGGCGAACCGGCTCCGACCTATTATCTGAAGAAGCGGATGGCGGAGCATGGAGTAAAGGTGCTTACCTCTGCTGCGGTGCAGGAAGTAAAAGAACACGGCGTTGTGTACAAGAAAGACGAATCCTGTGCTGAGATCACGGATGTTGACACGGTAGTAATCGCCATTGGTGTCCGTGCAAATACTGTTCTGGAAGAGTCTTTAACTGACTGTGATTTTACAGTGGTATCTGTCGGAGACTGTCATGAGCGTGCCAAGAATGGATACAGGGGAATCCAGGAAGGCTATGAAGCAGGGATTCGCATATGATGAAACAGGAAGCTGATTTGGACAGTGAGAAGCAGATATAGCTTACCTGTGAGAAATACTATATTTTTGAACTTCTCATCTTCGCAGCAGGCATGATGGGGGCATATACCTTCAATCTGCGCGGCGGTGTGTTCTGTAACGCACAGACTGCTAATGTGGTACTTATGGCACTTGCATTTGGGAAGGGCGAAATCACAAATGGGTTGTATTATCTGATTCCTATAAGTGCATACATCGCGGGGGCAGCTATATCAGAAATTCTGCCACGCAGGGTAAGAAAGATCCATTTCCTAAGATGGGATACATATTTAGTGGGATTTGAGATGCTTATCCTGTTCTTGATTGTATTTTTGCCTTTGTCTGTACCAGTGTAGATCGTGCAGGTGCTGATCAATTTTATCTGCTCGATGCAATACAATACGTTCCGGCAGGCCGAAGGGATACCTATGGCTACGATCTTTGTGACAAATCACATCCGCCAAATCGGGATATGGCTGGCAAAGGCCGCAGATAATTAAGATGTAAAAGCCTTCCAGCGTGTCTGGAAACATCTTCGTATGGTAGGGGGTTTCTTTTCGGGAGGGCTGATTCTCACCATGTGCTGCCATTTGTTTGAAGAAAAAGCAATCTGGCTTGCGCTTGCTCCATTGGCGATCAGCTTCTTCATCCTTCTTGCGGTTATAGATTATCTGGGCGAAGATGAAAAAGTGACCAGCAATATTCTGGCGAGCAGCATAGGTGTAAATCCCGTCATCGTCAGAAACGTCATGAGAAACCTCAAGGAGGCGGGGCTTATAAGCGTCAGTCAGGGCAAAAGTGGGATATCTTTAACAAAAACTCCTGATCAGATCACCTTCTATGATATTTACAAGGCTGTAGACAGCGTAAAAGATGAAGGACTGTTCCACTTTCATAAGAATCCGAATCCGGAATGTCCGATAGGCAGACATATTCATAAAGCGATGGATTCAAAATTGAAAAGAGTCCAGCGGTGCATGGAAGATGAAATGAGAAAGATTACCCTTGCCGATGTGATGACGGATATTCAAAATGAACTAAAGAATGAATAGTAAAATTGTCTCTAAGCCAACATGGTTTAGGGGCATTTTTGCGTTTGCGGGATTATGCGAGGAATTGTCCACTACTCAAATCATGGTGAGGCTTGACCTTTCTCATAGGCAGACATTTCGCAAGAACTATCTGAATCCGGCATTAGCACAAGGAGTTATCGAAATGACAATTCCCGACAAGCCTAACAGCCGAAATCAGAGGTACAGGAGAAAGCAACTTGATCGCTAACCGACCAAGATAAGCGACTAAGATACCGACCAAGTTAACGGTATACTGGGTTGAGACCTTGATCATAAACCGATCGAGCAGAGGAGAGCAGGTCGAGACGATGGCATCTCTCCTGCCCGCCGTATTATAGGTAGGAAAAGCATGTGGACATATTTCCGCAAACGGAGAACCGATGTAAAAACGCCGTTTTTCAGCTTTGAGCAGTTCCCGCGAACGGACGGAAATGTGCTCGGGAACCAGACATTTAGGTGCTTTTCTCGAGCCACGTGGAGACCGTAGTGCTGCTGTCACGGGCATAAAGATTCCCATTTTGGACGAGTCAGGAGATGCAAGCCGGTCATTCGGCCACGTGAAGAGCCGTTTTTCGACAGTTTTCCGGAAGTGTTATTCCAAATTTGAAAAAAACGGAAATATTGTTGTCCTCGAGAGCAGGTACTCCCGTTTACGCGGAGCACCTGCTCTCATTTGTCATGTTTTACGAAGTCAGAACAGATCCAGCCGATTGCTGAGATAGATCTTCTCACGGACCTGTAGCTGATATTCAGGCTTCACCATATAATAGAGAAGGAACTCCAGAATCAGCGCGCTTCCGAGACTCCTCCCCTCTATTTTGAATTGGGAAAAGCCCATGGGCAGATAGTCGTCCACAATACTGCGGGGGCTGATAAAGCCGGGATTCTTCATGGCCTCCGAGAAAACGTATCCATTTTCTGCATGCGGCGCCCTGCAGCGGAAGTCCTCGCCGTGCTCCCCCAGAACGCTTCGGCTTACAGATTCATAACAGCGCTTTCGGTCTTTGCAGCCGAAAAAGCAGCACTCGTTGCAGAGAAATTCCACTTTCTGCTTCCGTGAGGCCGGCAGCCGATTCAGCCGGTCGAAGGCTTTATTCAGGCGAAAATCGGCCACCACATATCGAAATTCATCCCGGTTCAGCTCATCCGAAAACTGTTGGAAATCCACCAGTACCTTGGTCGTGGAAGAGACGTAATAGAGTCCTGGATAGTTTTTCCTTAAATAAGAAAGCAGCCGCTCGGAATGGACGATGACGCCGTTCTGCACGCCGTCGCACTCCTCAAACAGCCTGCACAGCGCGTTGCATCTGGCATCGGAGAGATGCTCTTCCCTCAGCAGAGAGTTGCTGAACGTCAGCCGCGCAGAAATTCCAAATTTCTGCATCAGTTTCAGTACTCTGCGGGGATCTTCCGTGCTCTCCTCAACTCGGCCGCCGCCCCAGATACACTGCTCCGGTGCCCCATAAACAGAGCCAATCCCGCACCAGTCATAAAAGTACTCCCGGTGTTCCCGATACAGCGGCAGAAACGCCGCGTACAGGTCGTAAAATTCGAAGAGACCTGGGAGATGATAGAAACACTTCATGCTTTCTTCACTCTTTCTCCTGCTTTTGTGCAAAAACATAATAGCACAAATCGGTTGAAGACATAGCGCGGCCGCATGGGCAGGCAGAATAGTACCGAATCAGCTTTTTGCAGGGACCCGGTACCTCATTTTCTAATCATCTTTTGACCATTGATCAATTTTCTGGTACCCACTTTCCAAATACAGCGTTCCGGTACCAGCGAATCCCCCAAAATCCGGGCCTAAATTGCCTGAGAGCAAAATCAGGTACCAGAATCAAAAAGAGCAGGTACGGGCACCTGCTCCTCTGCTTTTATTTGATGATGTATGCATCCACGATTTCGCCATAATATGCGGTATGGTAGTCTCGGTTTCGATCGTGGTATGAACCGTCGACGTCCTGTGGATAGAAGAATTCATTGTATTCCGGCTTTATCATCGATTGTCTCCGGCTCCTCCAGAGTGACACCGATCTCCTCTATTTTATCAATATTGTGACCGCTTTTTGTCCCGGCAATTCCAATGTAATATACTATCTAAAAGGAGTGTAATGGAATGGCCGATTCTGAAGTTAACGTAAAGCCATTCTCGTACACCCTTCATCTTGTCAGCAAAAAATGGAAAATGTACATTCTCTTCTGGCTCTGGAAAAAGGATGTCATGCGCTATGGAGAATTGAAACGTGCCCTGAGCAGCGTCACCCATAAAATGTTAAGCTCCCAGCTCAAAGAACTGGAGAGCGATGGCCTGATTATCCGGAAAGAATACCCGCAGGTTCCCCCGAAAGTGGAGTATTCCCTGTCGAAGCTCGGCAAAAGCCTGATGCCCGTTCTGCAGACCATTGCAGCCCTTCGGGACAAGTATGATCTGCATATAACTGCAGAGCGCTACGTAAGCTCAAAGGCACCAACGACAGAAGACCGGTTTATTCGTAAATAAGGAGGTGATTTTATGATCGAGACCGAACGGCTGCTTCTATGTCCTTTCCGGGAATCCGATCTATGAGAATACCGTCCAGTATGCCATTCTGAAAAAAGAGTGGGACAGCTGACGAATTTTTGCAACCATACGTAACATTATTTCGATAATTTTGTTATTTGCAGTTGGTAGATCTGCGTACAGCCCCATGGTAAAACATGGATACCAAGATAATCCATGGAGGCTGTTATGAGCATTCTGTCCGTTGATCACTTATGCAAAAGCTACCCTTCTTTCCAGTTAAGCGATGTCTCCTTTTCGCTGGAAGCGGGCCGCATCGCCGGATTTGCCGGCCGAAACGGCGCCGGCAAGACCACCACCATCAAATCGATCCTGAATCTGGTCCATCCGGATTCGGGCGAAATCTCCTGCTTCGGCATGCCGCTCCACGGGCATGAGGCGGAGATCAAGCGGCGGATCGGGTATTCCACCGGCACCGTTAGCTGGTATCCGCGGAAAAAGCTGAGAGAGATTGCCGCCGCTGCAAAGCGGTTTTACCCCAACTGGGAGGAATCTGCCTACTGCAGATACCGGGATCTTTTCCAGCTTGATGAGGAAAAAACGCCGCTGGAGCTCTCCGACGGGATGAAAGTCAAATTCAATCTGCTCCTGGCACTCTCACACCGGGCCGAGATCCTGCTGCTGGATGAACCGACCAGCGGGCTGGATCCGTTCTCCCGGGACGAGCTCCTGGAGATTTTTATGGCACTTCGCGCGGAGGGAACCGCAGTCTTTTTCTCCACGCACATTCTCTCCGACCTGGAGAAGTGTGCAGACGACATCCTTTATATCTCCGGAGGAAAAATTCAGGCCGCCATGCCGCAGCAGGACTTCCTCGAAAAATACGCGAAAAAGGAAGAGACGCTGGAGCAGACCATTCTCCGGCTGGAAAAGGAGAGACTGGCATGAAAAACATTTTGAAGAAGGAAATGACCCTCAGCGCATCCATTCTGGCTTATCTTTTCCTCCCCTTCGGGCTTCTGTTCCTGGTTCCCGGTTACCCCATTCTGTACAGCGCATTTTTTGTCTGCCTCGGCATTTTTCAGAGTTTTCAGTATGCGCGGGAGGCAAACGACATTGTATTTTCGGCTCTCCTGCCCATTTCCAAGCAGGATGTGGTAAAGGGAAAATATATCTTCGTCTGCCTGATGGAACTCTGCAGCACACTGTTCATGACCGCCGCTGTTCTGCTCCGCATGACCATCTGGAAAGACGCCTCCGTGTACCGGACCAATGCCATGATGAACGCAAATCTTTTCACCCTGGGAATGGCACTGGTGCTCTTCGGACTGTTCAACTGGATTTTCGTCGGAGGATTTTTCAAAACGGCTTACCGACTCGGAAAGCCCTTTCTCCTCTATCTGATCGCTGCCACGCTGATCATTGGTGTCAGTGAGGCGCTGCACCATATACCAGGGCTTGCCGTGTTAAACTCCTTCGGGTTTGACCATTTTGCCCTGCAGTTAAGCTTGTCTGTCATTGGTCTCACATTGTATATTGGTATTACCCTGTTCTCTTATCGACGTGCCTGTCGAAACTTTGAATCGATTGACTTGTGAGGCGAAGTGAAATGTTAAAGGACAACCTGGTCATGCTCCGCAATATGCACGGGCTCTCTCAGGAGGAGATTGCAGAGAAAGTCGGAATTTCCCGGCAGGCCTACGCCAAATGGGAAAGCGGCGCAACTGTGCCGGACATTGAAAAATGCAGGCGCCTTGCCGACCACTATGGTGTGACCATTGACAGCCTGCTCCGAATCGAAACGGAAGAAGAACTTGGAACCATTCCGCCCGCCCCGGTCGGAAAAAATATTTGGGGCAGCGTGACCATCAATGAGCGGGGACAGATTGTTATCCCGAAAGCCGCGCGGGAAAAGTTCGGCCTGACCGGCGGGCAGCGGCTGATCGTACTCAGCGACGAGGAGGGCATCGCCCTGATCTCCGCTGAAAAATTTGAGGCAAGATTAAAAACGGTCATGGAATATGGTTCCATGAGAAACGAGGAAGACAGCTGATGACCGAATCCGAACTGAGAAAAAAGCAGAAAATCATTGCGGCGGCCGCCGGAGAGGAACCCGCGGACCTCGTCCTGAAGAACGCCAGATTCATCAATGTGTTTACCAACCAGCTGCAGGAGGGCGACATCGCCATCTCCCAGGGAGTCATCGCAGGGTTTGGAAGCTACAAGGGCAGAGAAGAGCGGGACCTGTCCGGGAAAATTGTGTGCCCCGGCCTGATGGACGGCCACATCCACCTGGAGAGCTCCCTGGTGGCCCCGGTGGAGTTTGCCAAAGCCGTTGTGCCTCACGGTACGGTTGGCGTCGTCACCGATCCCCACGAAATTGCCAATGTCATGGGCACCGCGGGAATCGACTACATGCTGCAGGCGACAGCTGGCCTGCCCCTGGACGTCTTCTTCATGCTCCCCTCCTGCGTTCCGGCCACCCCATGGGATGAATCGGGAGCCCGCCTGGAGGCCCGCGACATCGTCCAATATTACAGCCGGACGAACGTACTGGGACTGGCAGAGATGATGAACTTCTACGGCATCGTCCAGGGCGACGAAGGCTGCCTGCAGAAAATTCTCAACGCCGAGGCAAACCGCCGCCGGATCGACGGTCACGCACCTGGTCTCATGGGCAATGCCCTCAGCGCCTATATCTCGGCGGGAATCTCCACCGACCATGAGTGTTCCACGCTGGAGGAGGCCGTCGCCCGGATTGAGCGGGGCCAGATCGTCATGATCCGGGAGGGAACCGCCGCCCACAACCTGGATGCGCTGCTTCCGCTAATGAAATCGGGGTACGCCGACCGATGCATCTTCTGCTCCGATGACCGCCACCCCTCCGACCTGCTCCGCAAGGGCCATATCGACGAAATCATCCGCCGCACCATAGCCGCGGGGGCGGATCCCATCCTAGCCATCAAGGCGGGCAGCTTCAACGCAGCCCGGCATTTTCAGCTGTACGACCGCGGCGCCATCGCCCCCGGGTACCGGGCTGATCTGATCGTCACCGACGACCTGCAGCGCTTCCCCATCCTGCAGGTTTACAAAGATGGGGAACTCCTCTTCAGCGAGGGGCACCTGGCGGAATTTGCCCATCCCCGGATCGATCCGGCACTGAATCGCGCAGCGCACGATACCTTCCGCAACTGCCGAATCGAAGAGGCGGCGCTCCAGGCAGACGGGCCCTGTGCCGTCATCGGGCTGGTGAATGGAGAGATCACGACGACCAGCGAAGGGTATGCCGAACAGATCAATCCCGCACAGGATATCCTGAAGGCCGCGGTTATCGAGCGGCATCACGGCACCAGGCACATCGGAATCGGCTATCTGAAGGGGTATGGCCTGCGCTCCGGGGCAGTGGCCACCAGCTTCGCCCATGATTCCCACAACATCATCGCGGCGGGGACCAGCGACCGTGACATTGCAGCGGCGGTGAACCGGCTCACGGAGAATCACGGCGGCATCGTTGTCGAAAACAATGGCGAGATCGTCGGCGAAGTCAGGCTCGGCATCGCCGGCCTTATGTCCGACGAGCCGCTGCAGACGGTGGACAGGCAGCTCGAGGCGGCCAAAGCCGCGGCCCGGGACTTGGGCGTCAACCCGGGAATCGACCCCTTTATGACGCTGAGTTTTCTCAGCCTGCCGGTCATCCCGGAACTGCGGCTGACGACGCAGGGCGTCTTTGACGTCTCCGCCGGCCGGTTCCGGTCCTGAAAATTGGTACCGGATAACTCTATAGAAAAAATCGGTACCACATAATTTAATCAAAAGCGGCATATTGATTGGCTTCTCGGTACCTGATTTCCGAATATTGCGGTTCGGTACCGGAAAAGTTCCCAAAATCCGGGCCTAAATGGCTTCTGAGAGAAATCAGGTACCAGAGACGCGCCGGATGAATTTCAAATCGTCCGAATTGCCAGAACAAAAATTTTCAATTTGTTGGGATTCCAACTGAAAAATTTGTTTCATTCCCTTATCATAGAGTTGGAAGATATCATTTGCACAGAGGAGGTATGATATGGGATTTCTTGCCACACCGGCGCAGTTTCAGGATTTTCTCGCCCATCTGGGGACCGAGTACGAAATCTGGGCGCCCAAACGTTTTCCGGGCGGCGGTCGCTTCACCGACACAGACGCTGTCCGGTATGCAAAAGTAACCACACCGGAGGAGATTGAATTTGCGGAAAAATCCGCCTATTCCTGGAAGGAGACCGTCCTTCCCCCCTCGGAAACTCTGTTCTATTTCACCCAGAACCATGCAGAGGAACGGCAGATACCGGACAAAAAGAAGCTGGTCTTTCTCCGCAGCTGCGACCTCGCAGCCGTCCGCCGCATGGACCAGATCTACCTAAAAAACGGCGATCCGGACTACTACTACGCCCGTCGGCGTGCCGACATGGCTTTTGCTATGATCGGATGTCCCGCATCCTGTGAAAACGGGTTCTGCGTCAGCATGGGTTCCAATCTGACCGACGGCTACGACTTCAGCATCGACTTTCTTGACGGCAGCTACCATATTGACTGCCCGCGGGAGGATTTCGCCGATCTGCTGGAGAGCGTCGGTGCCGCTTCGGCTGAGGTTGCCCCGCAGCGGGTCACGGAAAACAAGATCACGGTCTCCATTCCGGACGATCTGACCTTTGAGGTCGGGAAGAGCACGCTCTGGGACCAGTACGACAAGCGTTGCATCAACTGCGGCCGCTGCAACTTTGTATGTCCCACCTGCACCTGCTTTACTATGCAGGATGTCTATTATGACGCCGATGGACAGGTCGGTGAACGCCGCCGCGTGCAGGCCTCCTGCATGGTGGACGGCTACACCGATGTCGCCGGCGGCGCGAGCTACCGCAAAAAGAACGGCGAGCGCATGCGGTTCAAGACCCTGCATAAGGTTCTGGATTTCCGTGAGCGCTTCGGCTACCAAATGTGCGTCGGTTGCGGCCGGTGCGACGACATCTGCCCGGAGTACATCTCCTTTTCCCACATTATCAATCAATTGGATGACGGCATGAAGGAGGTACGCAGCCATGACAGTTAAAAATAACTATGTCCCGTTTGCCTCCCGCATTGAGAAGGTCATCCCGCACACGAAAATTGAGTACACCTTCCGCATGCACTTCGACAACGCCGAAGAGCTCGTCCGGCCGGGACAGTTCTTCGAGATCTCCATGCCGAAATACGGCGAGGCCCCCATCTCGGTCAGCGGCATCGGCAAAGACACCATCGACTTCACGATTCGCCGCGTCGGCGTCGTCACCAATGAGGTCTTTGAGCGCTACGAGGGCCAGAGCCTTCTGATTCGCGGCCCCTACGGCAACGGTTTTAACTTTAAAGATTACGACGGCAGCGAACTCATCGTCGTCGCCGGCGGCACCGGCGTCTCTCCGGTCCGCGGCGTCATTGACCATTACGCCCACCACCCGGAAGATGTGGACGGTATTACCGCCATCGTCGGGTTCAAGTCCCCGGACGACATGCTTTTCCGTGACGACCTCGCTTACTGGAAAGAGCATATCGATTTCCGCATGACCGTAGATCGCGCCAACGGAAAGCCCGGGTACCGGGAGGGCTTCGTCACGGCGGTTGTCCCGGAGCTCACGCCCAAGGATCTCGCCAACACGAAAGCCATCGTCGTCGGCCCGCCGCCTATGATGCGGTTTACCATCCAGGGCCTTCTGAAACTCGGCATCCCTGAGGAAAACATCTGGCTCTCCCAGGAGCGGAAGATGTGCTGCGGCCTCGGCAAATGCGGCCACTGTAAGATCGGAAACACCTATGTCTGCCTGGACGGACCCGTTTTCCCGTACGTCAAGAGCAAAACCATGGTCGACTAAGGAGGCAAGCATTATGGATATGAATACCAAAGCGCTGAAGAAAAACGCATTCCGCGTCACCAAGGTGCGTAATGTCACCTCCTCCCGTATCCGCGTCCCCGGCGGTCTGCTGAAGGCCGAATACCTCGGAAAAATCCAGGCCATCGCGGAGAAGTACGGCAACGGCACGGTCAATTTAACTGCCCGTCAGGGGTTTGAGATTCCCGGCATCCCGTTCGAGAAGATTCCGGAAGTCAACCGGGCCCTGCAGGAAATCATTGAGGGCACCGGCATCAACCAGGACGGCAAAGCGCCGGGCGAGGGCTACCCCGCCTCCGGAACCCGAAATGTCTCTGCGTGCGTCGGCAGCCGCGTCTGCCCTTATGCCTGCTATGACACCACCGCCCTCGCACAGAAAATTGAGAAGATCATCTTCCCGGACGACCTGCACGTCAAAATTGTTCTCACCGGATGTCCGAACGACTGCCAGAAAGTCCGCATGGGCGACATCGGCATCATGGGTATGACCGAGCCGCAGTTTGAGCCGGACCGCTGTATCAACTGCGGCGCCTGCGTCAAAGCCTGCCGCTCCAAGTCCGTCGACGCGCTGACCATGGTTCGGTTCCGCCCGGAGCGGGATACCTACAAGTGCATCGGCTGCGGCGAATGCGTCAATGCATGTCCCAATCTCGCCTGGACCCGGAGCAGTCAGAAATATTTCCGCCTCACCCTTCTCGGACGCACCGGCAAGAAGAATCCGCGCATGGGCGTCGATTTCATCAAATGGGCGAACGAGGAGAGCGTACTGCAGATCATCCGCAACACTTATGAGTATGTCCGCCATTACATCAATCCGGATTCCCCGGGCGGCAAGGAGCATATCGGCTATATCGTCGACCGGACCGGTACGGAGGAATTCCTCCGCTGGGCACTGAAAGACGTCCATCTCCCGGAAAAGGCCGAGGTCTACACCCCGCTGAACTGGAACGGCGTGGAATATGCCCACAACAAATATTTCGGCAATCAGCGCTACCACGAGGACGGCACGATTGTCACCGATTTCAGCGAATAACTGTGTTTTGGAAGCGCGTACTGCAGGAATGCAAATTCTGCAGTACGCCTTTCTTCTTTGCCTGAATTTCAAAAATGGGAGATGGGACCTCCGGGTTGAGCTCCTCGGATCAACACCCATGGCACTATGATGTCCCCGATTTGAAGATCTGCATTTCAGGCTTAACAGACCCTTCTTGCCTTATTCAGATGGAATGTTACAATATGGTCAGTACGGCAGAGAATAACCCATTTCAGGAGGTCCCCATGTCATTCCAAATCCGTCCGCTCAGAAGAAAAGATTACTGGCCCGCCATCCGTGCCTCTATCACCGGCATGCATTTTGACTGGTATATGAACCGGTCCCTGCAGTTGCTGTACGGGTATTACTTTTGGGCCATGGAGCTGAATCGCGCAACGCAGATTCTGGTTGCAGAAGAGAACGGCGCATTCGCCGGCGTCCTGCTGGCCAAATTCGACGGCGAGCCCCCGGTCCACCAAAGCCGCGGCGAACAGGCGTACGTTCGGTTTGCCCAGTGGATCCAGAAAATATTCACCGAAGACAGCTCCGGCTATTACTATGAGACCGTCGACGCGCTGACGCAGAAATATCTGGGCCGGGCGCATCCGGACGGGGAAATCCTTTTTCTCGCCGCCGACCCGAAGCGAAAAGGCTCTGGCGTCGGGACCAGACTTCTTCAGGCACTGGTGGAGAGGGAGCCGGATAAGACCGTCTTTCTGAATACCGACTCCGCCTGCGCCTACCAGTTTTACGACCGCCGCGGGTTCCACAGAGAAGAGGAAAAGGAAATCATCCTGAAGCTGCCCAAGCGGAATCTGCCCATTTCCATTATGATATACAGCAAAAATTTGAGGAACCTGTTATGAACGAAAACCTGATTCGCGCACAGAAGATCATCGCCGCCTGCCGGGCCGAGACCAGCACGGCGCCCTATGAAATTCTGACCCATATTGCACAAAACGATTTTGTCCGTATCCACGGACCGGAGCACCATATCCTGGATGGTGCCGCGGTATTAACCGCCTACCATAACGCCGGCGGCAAATTGAATCTGGACGAGGCTCTTGTGAAGCTGGCCGAACAGGGGCTGCGCATGCCCGGCGCGGCCTGCGGCCTCTGGGGCGTCTGCGGCGCCGTCAGCTCCATCGGGGCGGCGCTCGCCATTCTGGACGGGACTGGTCCCCTTACCGAGGACGGCACCTGGGGCAGCCATATGCACTACACCTCTCAGGCCCTCGGCCGCCTCGCCGAAATCGGCGGCCCGCGCTGCTGCAAGCGCGACGCACGCGTTGCCATGCGCACAGTCATTCCCTATATAAAAGAACACTACGGAGTAGAGCTTACTCTTACCGATAGCCCATGTACTTTTTCTCCGCAGAACCAGCAGTGCATTGGAACAAGATGCCCGTTTTATCCAAAGGGGTGAAACCGTATGAGCGACTGGAACGCAGCCCAATATCTGAAATTCAAAGAGCAGCGGACCCAGCCGGTCCGCGACCTGACTGCGCACATCCGCAGTCTGAATCCCGCATCGGTCGTCGACATTGGATGCGGGCCGGGGAACAGCACCGCCGTTCTGGCAGAGACATTCCCCCAAGCGAAGATTGTCGGAATCGACACCTCAGAGAACATGCTGGAAAAGGCCCGCGCCAACTGCCCGAACCTTACGTTCGTTTCCGGCGACGCACAGAATCTCGACGGAACCTGCGATCTGCTGTTTTCCAATGCGTGCCTGCAGTGGATTCCGAATCACGAACGCCTTATCCCAGGGCTCATGGGTCATCTGAACCCCGGCGGCCATCTGGCGGTCCAGATGCCGCGCAACGATGCGGAGCCGCTTTACCGAATCATCGCCGAGACGGCGGCCGAGCCGGAATGGGGGCTGCAGGAGCTGCGGGTCCAGCCCGGCCATCTGCTGACGCCGCAGGAGTATTACACTATCCTGGCCGGCTGCAGCGCAGACTTCAACGTGTGGGAGACGAAATACTATCACCGGATGCCGGACCACCAGTCCCTGGTGGACTGGGTCAAAGGCGCCCGCCTCCGCCCGTATCTCGATGCATTGGACCAAACGCAGGGCGCCGTGTTTGAGCACACCATTTTGGAGCGCGTCAAAGCGGCCTATCCCCTTCAGAAAGATGGCAGCGTCCTGTTCGGCTTTCGGCGGCTGTTCTTTACGGCGGAGAAGTAATTCTCTGTATTCTGATTCTGAAATCTGCTTTTCAGAACTGCTTCTGTACTCCGATTCCCGTTCCCTCTATAATCAGCTTCGAAAAGGGCAAGGAAGATGCCATATGAATTATTTCACGGAATCCAGCACCGTCCGCTAGGTCATCTGCGACCCCGCTTTTTCCGGATTCGGCCGGCTGTTCTTCCCCGTCGACCGCCCCATCTCCTCCGATATGACATTGCGGGAGCTCAGCAGCAGCGATGTCTATCTCTGGTACTCCGAAATCCGTCCGGAGACGACCGTCGATATTCTGAACACCCTATGAGAACGTGCCAGCGGGGGAGAGCAGATTTTTATCCCCTCAGCAGAGCCGATACGGGTCTGTTTTTCCTGCGCGGAAATCCGGGCGAGAAGTTCGCCGTCTGCAATGCCGCCGTCATTATGCAGTACACCGGCTACAACGCCTGCGATCCAGCCGATGCCCCCACCTACGCCTGCGTCGGGACCAACGACGGGATCGCCTGCTGGCGGGGCATGCAGCAGCGGCTGCAGCATCTGGAACAGCTGGGCATCCCGACGGAATTCCACGTCTACCCGGGTCTGCGCCATGGCTTTGGTCTGGGCATCGAGACAGCGGCGGAAGGATGGATCAAAGACGCCGCCGCATTCTGGGAAAAGCAGGTATAATAAAAGCAGAACGGAGGTGTTCTGCTTTATGATTACCCATACTTTTATGATGCCCCACCCGCCCATCGCAGTCCCTGAGATCGGCGAAGGCGAGGAAAAGAAAATTCAGCCCACGCTGGACGCCTACCAGGAAGTGGCCGAGGCCATCGCAGAGATAAAACCGGAGACCATCATCCTAACCTCGCCCCACGCCACGATGTACCGCGACTGGTTCACCGTGTCCGCCGGACACGAGGCCTCCGGCAGCTTTTCCCGCTATGGCCACCCGGAAGTGGCCTTTCACGAGAAATACGACTATAAATTTGCCGAGGCCCTGAGCCGCGAGTGCTGCCAGGAGGGAATTCAGGCCGGCACCGCCTATGAGGGGGACCCTGCCCTCGACCAGGGCACTATGGTGCCGTTATATTTCATTCATCAGGCCTGCTCCGACTTTAAGCTGGTCCGAATTGGGCTTTCCGGCTTCTCCCTGCCCGAGCACTACCGCCTGGGCATGGCCATTCAGAAAGTAGTGGATGAGCTGGGAACCAATGCCGTCTTCGTCGCCTCCGGCGACCTCTCCCACTGTCAGAAAAATTCCGGCTCCTATGAGTTCCACCCGGAAGGGCCGGTCTACGACGAAAAGATAATGCATACCATGGGGAGCGGAAACTTCCGTGAGCTGCTGGAATACGACCCGGTTTTTCTGGAAAAGGCCATGGAGTGCGGCCACCGCTCCTTCACGATTATGGCCGGCGCCCTGGACGGCAAAGCGGTCCGTGCCACGACACTTTCCCACGAGGCCACGTTCGGCGTCGGCTATGGATTTGTCGCCTATGAAGTCGTCGGCGAGGACCCCTCCCGCCATTTCCTGCAGCAGTACGAGGAGAACGAGCGAACCAAAATTGCGTCCCATAAGGAGGACCCGTATGTCTCCCTCGCCCGCTCCGCCGTCACCGAATGGGTGCAGCACCACCGAAAACTGCCGGTCCCGGACGATCTGCCCGCGGAACTGAAGACGGATCGCGCCGGGGCGTTTGTGTCGCTCCATGAATTCGGCGACCTGCGGGGATGCATTGGGACCACCGAGCCCACCCGGAACAGCCTGGCCGAGGAGATCATCGGGAACGGCATCTCTGCCTCCTCGCGCGATCCACGGTTCGACGCCGTCCGCCCGGAGGAGCTCCCCTACCTGCAGATCAGCGTCGACGTGCTGAACGAGCCGGAACCCATCCCGGATGGTTCTTATCTGGATGTCAAGAAATACGGCGTCATCTGCCGCACGCCCGATGGCCGCTGCGGCCTGCTGCTGCCGAACCTGGACGGTGTGGACAGCGTCGAGCAGCAGATCTCCATTGCCTGCCGCAAAGGAGACATCAGTCCTTACGAAGAAGATCTGCACCTGGAGCGGTTCGAGGTCGTCCGCCATGAGTAAAGCCGTCTGCACCTCCTGTTTCCGCCATTGTGCGCTGGCCGACGGAGAAATCGGATTCTGCCGGGCCCGGACCGCGCGGAACGGATCGGTTATCTGCAGCAATTACGGAGACTTCACCTCCATTGCCTGTGACCCCATCGAGAAAAAGCCGCTGGCGCGGTTCTTCCCGGGCCGCTCCATCCTGTCCGTCGGTTCCTACGGCTGCAATCTCCGCTGCCCGTTCTGCCAGAACTACCGGATCTCCCAGGCGGACCGGGACGAAAGTTATCTGCGCCATCTGGAGCCGGAGGAACTGCTGGAACTGGCGCAGTCCATGGACGGAAATCTGGGTGTGGCGTTCACTTACAATGAGCCGCTTGTTTCCTGGGAATATATCAGAGATGCGGGAATTCTGTTTCACGAAGCCGGTCTTCAGGTTGTAGTCGTCAGCAACGGCACCGCATCCTTGCCTGTCCTGCAGCAGATCATGCCGTACGTCGACGCCATGAACCTGGATTACAAAGGAGATGCATCCTTCTACCGCAGTCTGTCCGGCAGTGAGGAGGAAGTACGAAACACGATTTCTTACGTGTACGACAAGTGCCACCTGGAGGTCACAACGCTGATCGTTCCGGGGCAGAACGACAGCCCGGCTTTTCTGGAAGAGGAAGCGGAGTTTCTGGCCGCGCTAAGTCCGGACATTCCGCTGCACATTACGCGGTATTTTCCGCGATGGAAAGCGGATGCGCCGGCGACACCGCATGAGACGCTGTACAGGCTGAAAGCCGTCGCAGAACGGCATCTGAATTACGTATATCTTGGAAATGTCTGAGGAGGAAGTCCTATGAAATTAGCCGAAGCCCTGCAGGAGCGCGCCGACCTGAACCGGCGCATCAGCGAACTGACGGACCGAATCTCGTGCTGCGTTCTGGTCCAGGAGGGCGAAGAACCGCCGGAGGATCCGGAGGAGCTCTTTCATGAGCTGGATGCAGATATTGCACAGCTTGGCCAGCTCATCGCCTCCATCAACAGGACGAACTCCGCCACAGTCGTGGACGGCAAGAGCCTGACCGAGATCATTGCGGAAAAGGATGCGCTGAACTGCCAGCTCGACTCATACCGAAGCATCCTTTCTACGGCATCCGCCGATGTCTATCGAGCCCGGGAGACCGAGATTAAAATTCTCAAGACGGTTGATGTCCGCTCCCTGCGCAGGAAGACCGACGCCATCTCCAAACAGATCCGCCTTCTGGACAACACGCTCCAGCGGGCCAACTGGACCTACGACCTGATGGAAGAATAAAATCGAAGACTGGTAGCGTTTCCATAGCGAATATCAAGCATCGATTGCTCAAGTCGACCTGTTGATAAGATGGCGAGGGGCCGCCCTGTTCCGCATTGTTATGCCCCCATTGTGCAAACGTGCATTGCGACTGCGTACTGTTACAACCGGATATTGGATGGAACCGCGAGGGCGGGTACGGGGATTTGAAAAAAGCAGAGGACATCGAGAAAACTCGATGCCCTCTTTTTCTTCTATATTCGGCTGTCTGGAAGGGAGTCCAGCCAATCTCCGACGTTGCGGGAATAGATTCCATTCTTTCGCAGAATTCCGCCGATGTCCGATGCCGTAATAATCAGGATGGGATGTCCATCTTCAATGACCTCCTGATATGCCTGACTATGAACATAGCTGGTGGTTACCAGAACGCCAAACTGCCGGTATCGGATACGTGAAATCAGCCGGGACATCTCCCGGACACCGACGGAGTTGTTTTTGGCGTAGCACTTCGCCTCCAGTGCGCAGTCCATTTTAAGCGGATAGTTTACTTTCCCATGGGTCGATATTCGGTAGTGGCCGACTGCATCGCGGCCGCCGTCCCGCCAGGGACGGGTAATGGAGAAGTCCACAAAATTGGGATCCATCTTGGTCACGAGATCGGTGGCGCAGACTTCAAAGCCCTGGGGGAATTCCCTGTAGTGATTCCGAATTTCTTCCAGGCATTGCTCACTCTCCTGATCACACTGCAGCTGCTCATAGCGATTGGGTACTTTCACAATGCGCGGCGATCGCAGCGCAGAAATACCATTTCGCCCTTCTCGGAGGAACTTTTTCCAGGCGTCCGGGGCATACTGCAGATTGTTTTCATGATCATAAATAAGCGATTCGATCCACTTTCTGGAAACCGGCTGTTTTCCGGTATCCAGCACGGTGAAATATGCCTCATAATTCTGAAAACGCTGCCCGTTCAGAGTCCTCCAGAACGCCACCAGATCTTTATCCGGTGAAATTTTAGGATTTCCGGGAGCAGCCAGACCCAGAAACTGGATATCTCTGCCGTGTCCGGTTTTCTTAAAGATAAAAAACGGCGGCATATCTTCCAGACTGGTCCCGCTGTTCAGAAGATCAAATGTCATCTCCAGAATCTTATTGCCCTTCTTATGGGTATCGGTCAGATTTCGACCCGGGCTGCGGTTGTCCCCATAGTAGCGGAAAATACCGGTCTCCTCCTCCAGAAAGTCCGGCCATTCCAGTTCCTCCATGGAAGTATACAGAACAATATAAGCATACTTCCCCGAGCCATCTTCTCTCAGCTTTTTTCGGAAGCCGCCGGAGTTTTCACATCCCGGGATCAGTTTATGAAATGGCTCAGCACTCAGATTCTTTGCTGTACCGCCTCTGTAAATACAATCAATGACCAAATCTGAATGGTCCAGTTCAGAAAAGGGAACTTCCATGCTCATAGCTGCGCCTCGGGATACGAAATTTGTTTTCACATTACTCATATTTATTTTAGATAGAAACACGCACGTCGTCCAGAGCACAATCGTCCGGCGGCCGCACAATCACCTCCGCCCTCGCCGGCTTTCTCATTTAGTGGTATGATAATAGCGAACCGAAAGGAGGCCGCCATGGAGAAAGCAGAGAATCTGGAAAACGATCTCGAAAACCGCCATTACTACAAGACGGAGAGCGGGACGTTCTGCATGTCCGAGCACGAACACGAGCTGTATCTCGAACAGCTGGAGCTGCGGAAGGCCGCCGAATCGGAAGAGAAGGAGCAGAAAACCCATTGAATTTCACTTATCCGAAGTACGATAAAATTGACCAGATCGCCCACGGGAGGACCAATGATGTGCTCACCGAGGGGACCTTGGTGCTGGAAGGCGGCGCCTACCGCGCCCTCTATACGCAGGGCGCACTAGATGCCCTTATGCAGGCCGGGCTCAACTTCCGCAATGTCATCGGCTGTTCGGCCGGCGCGCTGTCCGGCATCGGCTATGTGGCCGGGGAAATCGGCTGGTGTGCCCGCATCAACCTGACCTACCGGCACGACCCGAACTACTGCGGCGCCGGTGCCATGCGCGTAGACCACGGCATCACCGGTTTCACCTACCTGTTCACCGAAATTACCCGTGCCATGCCGCTGGACTGGACGCGCCTCGACCGAAGCGACCGCCGCTTTCTCGTCGTCGCCACCAACGTCCGTACCGGGAAACCGGTTTATCTGGACCGCACCGTATGCGACATTCGCCGCGCTGCACAGGCCTCTGCCACCGTGCCCTATGTCTCCGAGCCCGTAAAAATCAACGGCGAGCTCTATCTGGACGGCGGCTGCTCGGTGCACATCCCATATCACTACGCCAAAGAGCATTTTCCAGGCAAGCAGATTGTCATCAAGACCCGGGACAACGGGTTCCGGCCCAGACCGAAAGAACTGCACGCCATAGACCACCTGCTGTACGACCGCTGGCCTGCTTTTCAGAAGGCACAAGTTCAGTCCATGCTGGACTACGGGACCGTCCTGGACGAAATAGACCGTGACGCTGCGGAAGGAAAGACGTTTGTCCTTGCACCGGAGAAACCCATCCACATCTCCCATTTCGAGGGAAATATGGAAACCCTTGGAGCCCTCTATTTCGACGGATACCGAGAGACCAAGGCGCGCATCCCTGCGCTCCTGGAATATATCAAATCATAAAGGAGAAGATCCCCAATGAAAAATCAGCCAACAGGGCGCCGACTGCTCGCCCTCCTGTTTACGCTGCTCTTCGCGGTCGCCTGCGCAGTTCCCGCACTTGCCGCAGGCACCGGCCTGCAGAGCGACGGGAAACAGGTCCTGACCTACGTCAACGAGTACCGCACCAATCCGAAGACCGCACAGCAGCTGGAGCTCAACTGGACCACCACGAAGCTCGACTTAAAGCCGCTGAAATGGGACAGTGACTACGCCCATATAGCGGAAATCCGTGCACAGGAGCTCTCCCAGAACTACAGCCACTACCGCCCCAACGGGGAGACCTACTGGTCCTGCACGTACAACGGCAAAGAGCCCTACACCGAACTCTGTGCCCGGGACAAGGATACCGCCAAAGAGGCCGTCGAATACTGGTACAATCCCGAAAGCGAAACTTATGGTTCCCAGAGCAATCGGCGCGACATGCTGGACAGCCGCATCAGCCGAATGGGCGCCGCCCACTATAAGAACAGCGAAGGCCGCAACTACTGGGTCGTCGTGTTCGGCAAGTAAAGCAGAAATTTTGGGCGGGACAGAGGGTCCCGCCTTTTTTAGATTCAAGGAGCTAGTTTATGGAATTTCTAGATACGGTGAAAGCAAGACGAAGCATTCGCAGATTTTCCGACAGGCCTGTCGCGGAAGAGACACTGGATCGCATCCTGGAAGCCGGATTGCTCGCCCCGACCAGCATGGACCGGAAGCCCTGCCAGTTCTACCTGGTCCGGGACCCGGATCTCCTGAAGAAGCTCTCCAAGGCAAAACGGGCCGGAGCCGGTCCGCTTGCAAAATGCACTGCGGCCATCGTGGTCACTGCAGACTCCGAAAAGGCCGACACGTGGATTGAGGACTGCTCCATCGCCATGTCCTACATGAACCTTGCGGCGGTAGACGCCGGCCTCGGCGTCTGCTGGATCCAGTTCCATCTCCGTCTGAGCCTTCTCGGCAAAGACGCTGAGCAGAACGTCCTGTCCGACCTCGGGACAAAAGCACCGCAGCGCCTTGTCGGCGCACTGGCTCTCGGCTATCCCGATGAAGTCAAGGAGCCGCACAGCAAAAACGACGCTGACTGGAACAAAGTCCACCGTCTCTGAGGAGGGAAAACATGAGTGCATATTATCTCGGCTTTGATGCGGGCACCCAGTCCGTCAAAGTCACCGTCTGCGACGAGAAGATGCGGCCCGTTGCCTCCAGCTCCGCGCTGACCACTTTCTCGTATCCCCATCCGGGATGGGTGGAGATGGATGTGGACGAATATCTCCGCCTCGCCCTCCAGGGCATGCGTGCCTGTACTGACCAAATGCGGAAAAAAGGCCTGGACCCCGCCGGCATCCGCGCCATTATGGGCGACGGCATCATCTGTGGAATTGCCGGCGTAGACAAGGACGGAAACGCCATCACTCCGTACATCAATTACCTGGATTCCCGGACGAAAGACGACGAGACCGCCCTTCGCGCCGAGCCCCGCGCCATCTGGGGACGGGAGACGGGAAACCCGGAACCCAAATGCATGTTTCCGGCATTGTTTGCGCGCTGGTTTCTGAAAAACGCCGATCAGTGGAATGGGAAAATTGCAAAGTTTTCTCATAACGCCCCGTACATCCTGTCCCATCTCGCCGGACTTTCCGCAAAAGATTTCTGTATTGACTGGGGCACCATGTCCGGCTGGGGCCTGGGATACAAAGTCGAGGAGAAATGCTGGTCCCAGGAGCAGCTGGACATTCTGGGCATTCCAATCGAGTGCATGCCGCGCATTGTGAAACCCTGGGATATCATCGGGCACCTGACACCCGAGATGGCGGAGGCCACCGGGCTCCCCGCTGGCATCCCGGTCTGTGCCGGCGCCGGCGACACCATGCAGTCCATGATTGGCTCCGGCAACCTGGCCCCCGGCCAGGCTGTGGACGTGGCGGGAACCTGTGCCATGTTCTGCGCCTCCACCAGGGGAATTCTCCCGGAGCTGAGCCGGAGCGGAAACGGGCTGATCTTCAACAGCGGCACCCTTCCAGACACCTACTTCTACTGGGGCTATATCCGCACCGGCGGACTAGCGCTCCGCTGGTTCAAGGATAACGTCTGCGGCCATGCAGGCGACGGCGCCTACTACAACAAACTTAATCAGGAAGCGGCCTCGGTCCCGGCGGGATCCAACGGTCTTCTCTTCCTCCCCTACCTCACCGGCGGAACCGACGACCTGAAAGATGCCTCCGCCTGTTTCCTGAACGTCACGATGGATACCGACCAGGCCTCCATGTGGCACGCCGTCCTGGAGGGCATCGGCTATGACTATATGGAGGTCACCGACCAGTACCGCGCCGCCGGCGTCGATCTGACCCGCATCACGGTCACCGAGGGGGGCAGCCGCAGTAAGGTCTGGAACCAGATGAAAGCGGACATGCTCGGAAGCGACGTCGTCGTCCCCGAAAATCCGGGCAGCGCCCTGGTCACCGACTGCACCGCTGCAGCTTACGCAGTGGGAGATCTCCCGGACATTGCCGAGGCCGTGCAGAACAATTTCCGAATTGCAGAAGAATATCACTGGAACCGTGAAACCCACGCGTTCTACCGCTCCGCCTACGAAAAGAAGCAGAAGCTGGTCCGGCAGGATATGCAGCAGGTATTCGCGGCACTAAAGGAGCTCATGTCATGAAACACCATATTCTGGTCAAATGGAACGACAAGGTCACCGACCGAAAGAAAATTCAGAACGACGTGGAGAAGCTGTTTGCGCCGCTAACGGAGATTCCCGGCATCCAGCAGGTCGAGGTCATCCCCAACATCGTAGACCGGCCCAACCGGTACGATCTTCTCATCCGCATCACGATGCAGGAGGCCGTACTCCCGCGCTACGACGACTCCGCCATCCATAAGCGTTGGAAGGCCGAGTACGGGGACCGCATTCAGAGCAAGGCAATTTTCGATTCCTACGAGTAAAAATTACAGGCCGCACACCCCATACAGGATGTACGGCCCATCTGACGGTTACGATTATTCCTCTCTGCCGCGCTCGTAGTAGACCAGGGCAATCAGAACCAGGTCGTCGTCGCCGGCGTTGCGGAGAGCATGCCACTCGCCGCACTTAATCTGACAGATGTCGCCGGCCGTCACGGTCGTCTCCGACTTGTCGCTGTCGGTGAAGATGCCGGTGCCGGAGAGAATGTAATACGGCTCCGTCTCGCGGACGTGCTGGTGCCAGCCGATGGAAGAGCCCTTCGGGAGGACAATTTTCGCATAAAAGCGGCCCTGCCCCTCCAGATCTTCCTTGTCCACAATGTTGTAGACATAGGCCGGGCCGATGCCCGTGCCGCCGCCGAGACCCGTGCGAACCGTTTTTTTCTCGTGTCTGACCATGTCAATTCCTCCTAGAAAAAGATACATTTATTATAAAGGAGAACTTCTATGAAAAAAAGTGCTGTCAGCCTGCTTCTGGTGCTCGCTGTGTTGTTCAGCTGCCTGTTCGCGTTCCGCGCATCGGCCGCAGGCGTATCTGATCTGAACCGGCCCCCGAAGCTGGTCGTCTCTGAGATTGGATCGCACAAGTCGGCAGAGGTGGGGCACGGGAGCGCCACCTGGACCTGGATGGAACAGGGGCAGGCGATGACCATTGTCATCGACGCGGTGCCGCCGCTCTCCTCGTTCTATTCCGGGCGGGAGAAGATGCTGGAGGTCCCCGCCTCCTCCCTGTGGTCCGGGGCCCTGTACCGCCTGCAATGGGATATCGCTCCTGATACCGTCAGCATGGCGGTCTACCGCAGCAGCGATATTGGGAATTTCAGCGCACAGCCTCTGCAGACAGACCGGTGGACCGGCAATTCGGTTCGGATGCTGAAGCCAAATCGCATCTATGACCTCTGGTGCACCTGGGGCGAGGCCCATCTGGCGTCCAACGGCGGCTGCGGCAGCGTTGAATACGTCATTCTGACCTAAGGTTGTTACAGGATTCACGATTATTTTTTGCTTTTTACACAAAAATTGGACGGCGATTTATTGATATCTCGCGCCATCTCGTTTATCATGGAACATGAACTGAAAAAGAAAGAGGAACCATATGGCAAAAACAGCTATCGTCTATTACTCGCTGGAGGGAACCACCGAGGCCATCGCCAAACGGCTCGGCTTCTTCATTGGAGCCGACCTCATCCGCATGAACCCCAAACGGGAGCCGCCGAAAAAGGGTCCCGGCAAATTTCTGGTCGGCGGACTGACCGCTGTGCTGGAAATCGACCCGCAAATGCCGAATCTGAAGGACACTCTGGCTCCCTATGAAAACGTCGTAGTAGCCTTTCCTATCTGGGCCGGCACCTACCCGCCCGCCGTCGGTGCACTGGTTGACCAGGGCGGCCTGCTGGGCAAGAAGGTCTACCTGATTGCCTCGTCCCAAAGCGGAAATGCAAAAGCCGCTTTTCTGAAACTCAACCGCAAACTGGCATCGGTCGACATCTGCGACCGGCTGAGCATTGTGGGGGCAGACGAGACGGCGCTGAAAAAATTTGCCCGAAAAAACGGGCTCACAGACTGAATTCCCATGTTTTACGACATTATTTTTGGGGTCTTGGTCCTCTCCGTATGCATCGACGCATTCCGGTTTCACCGCTTTCGCCCGTTCCGCGAGGTCTTCACCCCATTTTATGCAATCGCCATGTGCGTCTATACTGTCTATCAAAGCTGGACAGACCGCGACTGGGTCCTGCTGATTGCCGCGGCAGCCATTGGGCTGCTCATCGGCTCTCTGCAGGCAGTCAAGTCGGAAATCCAGTTTCGGAGCAAAGATGAGACGAAAGAACCGCACCCCTATGTGCGGGACCATTTCCCCTATGTACTGGGCTGGCTCTTGCTATTTGGGTTTGGGGTTCTGTTCTATCTCCTCCTCCACCGCCTGCTGCCGAATTCGGCGGAGGAGCTCCACAGTGTGGCATCCACCGTATTCCAGAGCTCACAGCCCTGGTATATGTGGGCTATGTACGGCAGCGCAGGCCTCACCTATTACTTAGATGTAGACCGCAAAATCCGCCGCCAGGCGGAGTCGGAAAGTTGAGGAACAGAAATGATCCAGGTTGTTTACGAAGAAGAGAAAAACCGGTCGGCCGCCTATGACGGAGATCATCTCATCGGAATGTGCCACACCCGCCAGAATGACGGGGTATGGACCATCACACACACCGGCGTAGACTCCATTTACACCGGGAAAGGGATCGCCGCACAGCTGGTACAGTGCGTCGCCGACGCGGCGCGGGAGAACGGCGCAAAAATTGTCTCGCGCTGCTCCTATGCCACCCATTGGTTCGATACCCACACGGACTACACCGACCTGCTGGTCGATGCCTGAAAACGGATGCAAGCGAAAGGAAGCCGCTCATGCAGAGCAACCGACAAAAGCAAATCATCAATCTTCTGATGGAACGGGGCACGCTCACGGCGCGTCAGCTCGCCGGCGTTCTGGGGGTCTCCACCCGGACAATCTACCGCGACATCGTCAACCTGACCGCGGCCGGCGTCCCGCTCTCCATGACGCAGGGGCGCGACGGCGGAATCTCTCTGGATGCCGCGTACAATCCGGTTCTCTCCAACCGCTCCGAAGAACCCGATTCTGATACCGACCAGACCACCACCGAGTGGCTGGAGGTCGACGGCGTCCCGCTGTTTCCGGAACTCCGGCGCGCCATATTGGAGCGCCGCCCGGTCCAGTTTCACTATATGGTCGGGAGCAGTGAGAAGCCAAATGCCGTTGAGCCGCTGAAGCTCCTATGTCGAAACCGCTGCTGGTATCTGTTCGGCTACAGCCGCATCGACGAGACCATGGCCTATTTCTATCTCTCGCGCATGCGGGAACTGCAGGTCAACAGCACACACTACTCGCGGAGCTGCCCGGAGCCGCTCCCGCCTATGGATGACGGGACCCCGGTTCTGAATGTCAAGATGCTGGTCAATCAGGATGTATCTTGGCGCATCGGGGAGGATTTTCCCTCCGCTCTGGTCCGCAGCGGCAGCCGTCTCCTGGTAGAGGGCAGCTTTGCAGACACCCATGCCCTGCTCAGCGCCATTCTCAGCTATGGCGATTCCCTGGAGGTGCTCGAACCAGAGTCTTTACGGCAGAAAACACGAAAAGCGCTGGCCCGCGCCCAGCAGCAGTATTTTGAATGAATACGTTATTTCGAGCAATGTATGACAATCCCATACATTGCTTTTTTCGGTCCTTGATTTAGGTGGAAATGTTCAGTATCATGGAATTAACGATGATATTATTGGAACAGCTGCGCAATTTTCATCGGGTTCCATAGGAGAAAGGAATGTAATGGCAATGTACAAAGAGGAATATCAGAGATGGCTGACCGCTGATCTCGAAGACTTTGACCTAAAAAAAGAACTTCAGGACATCCAGGATGACGACGAGGCCATCAAAGACCGGTTTGCCGTCGCGCTGAAATTTGGTACTGCGGGTCTGCGCGGCACACTTGGCGCCGGCACCAACCGCATGAATATCTATGTGGTCCGCCAGGCCACCCAGGGCGTTGCCAACTGGGTCAAAACCCAGGGCGGCACGCAGACGGTCGCCATCAGCTACGACTCCCGCCTGAAGGGCTGGAACTTTGCGCGTGAGGCTGCCGGCGTTCTCGCCGCAAACGGAATTCACGTCCGCATTTACGATGAACTTATGCCGGTCCCGGCACTCAGCTTTGCCACCCGCTATTATCACTGCAATGCGGGTATTATGGTCACCGCATCGCACAACCCGAATAAGTACAACGGCTACAAAGCATATGGCCCGGACGGCTGCCAGATGACCGATGAGGCCGCCGCCGTCGTTTACGACGCCATCCAGAAGACCGACGTCCTGAATGGCGCCAAGGTCATGTCCTTCGCCGAAGGGGTAGAAGAAGGTCTCATCCGTTTTGTCGGCAGCGACTGTAAAAAGGCGTTCTACACCGAAATTGAAAAGCGTCAGGTCCGCCCGGGTCTCTGCAAGACAGCGGGTCTGAAGCTCGTATACTCGCCGCTGAACGGCACCGGTCTGGTTCCGGTTACCACCGTTCTTCAGGACATCGGCGTCACCGACATCACAATTGTTCCGGAGCAGGAGTACCCAAATGGCTATTTCACCACCTGCCCGTACCCGAATCCGGAAATCTATGAGGCACTCGAGCGCGGCCTGGAACTGGCCAAGAAAGAGGGAGCCGACCTCATGCTCGCCACCGACCCGGACGCCGACCGCGTCGGCATTGCCATGAAATGCCCGGACGGCTCTTATGAGCTCGTAACCGGCAACGAAATGGGCGTTCTCCTGCTCGACTATATCTGCGCCGGCCGCATTGAAAAGGGCACCATGCCGAAGAATCCGGTTGCAGTCAAATCTATCGTCTCCACCCCTCTTGCCGACCTCGTCGCCAAAGACTATGGGGTTGAGCTCCGCCACACCCTTACCGGATTTAAGTGGATCGGCGACCAGATTGCTCAGCTCGAAGCTGCCGGAGAAGTGGACCGCTTCATTTTCGGCTTTGAAGAGAGCTACGGCTACCTCGCAGGACCGTATGTCCGTGACAAGGACGCAGTCATCGCCTCCATGTTAATCTGTGAAATGGCGGCCTATTACCGCAGCCAGGGTTCCTCCATCAAGGAGCATCTGGAGGGCATCTATCAGAAGTACGGCCGCTATCTGAACAAGGTCGACAGCTTCTCCTTCCCGGGTCTCTCGGGCATGGACAAGATGGCCGGCATCATGGACGGTCTCCGCGCCAACCCGCTGACGGACATCGGCGGCACCAAAATTGTGAAGACGGACGACTATCTGGAACCGGAAAAGACCGGTCTTCCGAAAGCCAATGTCCTCATCTATACGCTGGAAAACGGCGAGACCGTTGTCATCCGTCCTTCCGGCACCGAGCCAAAAATCAAGGCGTACTACACCACCCTCGGCACCAGCCTGGAAGAGGCCGAGGCGGAAAAAGAACGCCTTGCCAACGCATTGAAACCCATTTTTGAATAAGCACTGTGTCCGCCCGCTCCTCTGAGAAGGGGCGAGGCGGTTTCCCTTTTTATCTTTTCGGGCACAGAATCTACTGAGGAGATCATATTTATGGAAAACAAAGATATTCGAGTTCGTGTCGCCAAACCGGATGACGCAGAGGCCATCCAGAAAATCTACGCACCTTATGTGAAGAACACGGCTATCACATTCGAATATGACATTCCAACTGTCGAGGAAATGGAGCAGAGAATCCAGCAGACCGAGGAAACCTACCCGTTTCTGGTCGCCACGGTAAAGAAAAAAGTGGTCGGCTTCGCTTACGCCAGCACGTTCCAGGACCGTGCTGCATACCAATGGTC
>R19__coassemble_139_pt1 | contig 40897 bp, 37 predicted proteins | sample R19__metabat2_high_PE_001 | metagenome-assembled genome bin R19
CTCTGGCTCTGCCTTCTTCGGCAGCGTCAGGGTAAGGACACCATTCTCATATTTGGCCTGAATCTGCGTCTTGTCAATTCTGTCACCTACGGTGAACGAACGCTGGTAGGAGCCGAAGGAACGCTCTTTGCGGAGGAATTTGGACTTTTTGTCATTGTCCTCAATTTCAGAGTGGCGTTCCGCCGAAACGGTGATGGTGTCTTTTTCTACGTTGACGTGGATGTCTTCCTTCTTAAAGCCAGGGAGATCTGCTTTCAGCTGATAGGCATCGCCTTCATCGGAGATGTCAATGCCGAAGGACATTGGATAATTGCCCGAGCGGCTCGGGGTGCCCCAGAATGCTTTTTCAAATGCGTCCATGGCTTCGAAAGGATCATAAGTAGTTAACCAGTTGCTCATAATATAGAACCTCCTGAAAGGAAAGAAAAAGTTTCTCAAAGCTGCCTGTGTGGGGATGCTCGACCCGGCAGCGGAAGTCGGAGGGGTATGTCAGCGGCTGTACTCATTTCCTTCTGACAATCTCTATTATAAAAGGGCAAAGCCTGAAATTCATGAACAATCTGTTAACTATTGGCAGATTATAATTTAGAGTGCTAAAAATATTAAGCACAATTTATTTAAAACGGATTCCCCAGCTTCAATTTTCTGGAAGAGGGTCCCCGGAAACCCCGGGGACCGCGAAGCATTGGGGTTTATTCGACCGTTACGTAATTCTGCTCATCTTCGGACTTGGCGGCTTTCGGCAGCGTCAGATGGAGGACACCATCTTCATACTTCGCCGTGATGCCGTCTTTGTCGATGTCGTCTCCAATGGAGAACGACCTCTGATAGCAGCCGTAGGTGCGCTCCTGGCGCAGGAATTTATCTTTCTTCTGATCGTTCTCCGCCTCGGAATGCCGTTCTGCGCTGATGGTGAGAACACCATTCTGCGCCTGGACTTTGATGTCTTCCTTCTGGAAGCCCGGGAGATCGGCGGTCATTTCATAATGGTCGCCCTCATCGGTGATATCGGTCCCGAAGGAACCGGTGAAGTTGTCTGTAAAGAACGGATTTGTAATAGCAAGCCAATTACCTAACATAATGATTGCCTCCTGCATAAAGAATAGATTGATTATGCGCGGCCCTCACTGGGAGAACCGGGGGGAGAAATCGGAATGCCGGTCGATTATTCGACGGTTACGTAACTGTCTTTCTCTTCCGGCTCGGCGATTTTCGGAAGTGTTACGGTAAGAACGCCGTCTTCATATTTTGCCTTGATGTTGGCCTTGTCGACATCAGAGCCGACGGTAAACGTTCTGCGGTAGCTGCCGTAAGAGCGCTCCTGACGAAGGAATTTATCCTTCTTGTCCTTATCCTCTGCCTCGGAGTGGCGCTCCGCGGAGACGGATACGGTGTTGTTCTGAACCTGAACCTTGATGTCTTTCTTGTCAAAGCCCGGAAGATCTGCGGTCAGCTGATAAGCATCGCCCTCATCGGTGATGTCGGTACCGAATGAACCGGAGTGATCGTCCGTGAAGAACGGGGCATCAAAGAACTCATCCATTGCGGTGTAAGGATTTGTCAATGCAAGCCAGTTTCTAAACATATAAAAGCCTCCCAATGCTGATTGATATGTTATTGCTGAGGCTGCGGTCCGCAGCACCTTCGCTGTGCTGTCGTTCCGTCTGGCCTCTGTTCCCTTGGAACAATTCTAATTATAGGCTCTTTTCTGCAAAATGTGTGAACAAATTGTTAATATTTAGCACTCTTTTTGTTAGAGTGCTAAATTATTTCACACGGTATATTCCTGCCAAATCCTTCTGCCCTTTTTGCTCTGTATATTAGCGACTCTCGCAGCCCCTAACCGGTTGACCTCTCTTATTATATTGAGTAAAATATTTGATGTTTAAGGTAATGTATTCGAGAACGGGAAGAAGGCCGCTTTTATGAAAAAAGCTCTTAAGAACCATACGCTTCGGTTCGTCCGCGCCCAGCGAAATATCTCCCGGGCTGAGCCGCTACAGAACATGTATGCCCGCCCAATCTGTGCGGAGATGTTTGCAGAACGCGCTCTTGAGCCGGATGTCCTGACCCTCAAGCGCTGTGAGAATTATCTCGTCAAAGAGGAGGGCTTTTTTTCTGACTTCAGCGGTATTTCCGCTCTGCTCATCGTGTCCTATCTCGCTATGAGCAGCGACCCCAAGCAGAAGCTCAAAGATCTCCAGGATGCCCGTGTCCTCATCCGGAAGCACTTTCCTCCGCTTCCAGACTATGTCCCGCTCGCTTCCATCGTTCTGACGGAAGAGGAGAGCCGCGACGACTGGGAGCCACTCGTCCTCTCAGCGGAGCAGGTTTACAAACGTCTGAAGGCGGATCACCGCATTCTTTCCTCCGGCGGGGACATCCTTTTCTCTCTTCTCATTGCTAAATCGGGCAAGGACCCTGAAAAAATCATTGCGGACACCAAGTGCTGTGCCGAGTATCTCGACAGCGAACACTGCGGAGACCCAGACAGTTTTCGCTCCCTTTGCCGCGTGCTCGCTATGAATGGCTCCGACGCCGACGAGAGCTGCTCCCGCTACCATGCCCTTTTCAATGTCCTGAAGGCGAAAGGCTATAGGTTCGGCCGCAACTACCAGGCCCCCGTTCTTGCTCTTGACGCACTTCTTCCCTACGACATTGAGGATATCGCCGACGATATCATCGACGTCGACAAAGAGCTGGCCCGACACGAGATGTACCGTGGCCTCGTCCCCAAATACAGCAAGACGGTCCGTCTCATGCACGCCGCAATGGTCGTCTCCGGCACCCTGCGTCCGGCCGATCCCAATGCCCCGGGCAACGATGTCACCCGCGACATGGTCATTGCTATGGACATCACCATGTGGACGCTGCTCAGCATCCTCTTTATCTGATCTCTCTTCGAAATTTTCAGGCGCTGCCCGCTGGGCGGCGCCTTTTTCTGTGTGCGCGATTCAGAGGTGAGACGAAACGGGCAGCCCAATAAAAACGACGACCAGCCCATTCGGGCTGATCGTCGAAGATCTGTGTGAGGGTTGAAGAGTTATGCCTTGTGGTCGCAGCCGAGGACGTCGATCATCTTGTGCTCGACCATTTCCTGGATTGCCTTGCGGCCGTCACCGAGGTACTGGCGGGGATCAAAGTGGTCCGGATGCTCGTCGAAATGTTTGCGGATGGCCGCGGTCATGGCGAGACGGAGGTCGGAGTCGATATTGATTTTGCAGACTGCCATGGTTGCGGCTTTGCGGAGCATTTCCTCCGGAATGCCAATGGCGTTCGGCATGTTCCCGCCGTGCTCATTGATGACTTTGACAAATTCCTGCGGAACGGAGGAAGAGCCGTGCAGGACAATGGGGAAGCCGGGAAGGCGTTTCTGAACTTCTTCCAGAACGTCAAACCGAAGCTGCGGCTTCTGGCCCGGTTTATATTTGTAGGCACCATGGCTGGTTCCAATGGCGATGGCAAGGGAGTCAACGCCGGTGCGGCTTACGAATTCCTCTACTTCGTCCGGGTTGGTAAACTGTGCCATGTCGTCGGCGACATTGACGTCGTCTTCGACACCGCTGAGGGTACCGAGCTCGGCCTCAACAACAACACCGTGGTCGTGTGCATACTCGACGACCTGCTTGGTGACGGCGATATTTTCTTCGAAGGGTTTGGAGGACTGGTCGATCATAACCGAGGTAAACCCGTTGTCGACACAGGCCTTGGCGGTCTCAAAGTCCGGGCCGTGGTCCAGGTGGAGAACGACGGGGAGGTCGACACCTGCGTTTTCTGCTCTTTCAATGCCGGCGAGCGCCATATTTTTCAGATAGTCAAAACCGGCGTAGTTGATGGCACCTTTGGATGCCTGCAGAATGACCGGAGCTTCCAGGTGCTGGGCAGCTGCCAGAATGCCCTGCACGATTTCCATATTGTTGACATTAAAAGCACCGATGGCATAGCCGCCATTGTATGCTTTTTCGAACATTTCTTTTGAAGTTACAAGAGACATATGGATTACTCCTTTGATAATACTTTCATGGATTCATCCTTAGAACGGTTTCATTATAACTGGACAACGTGGAAATGTCAAAGGATATATTGTGAAAATTTTGGCTAAACTACGTGGCTGTGTCCGGGCACGGAAATAAGAGGAGTGTGGATTGAAAAAGAGGCCTCTGTGTGCTAAAATTTTAAAATATTATGGTATGTAACCGAAAACAGAGAGGAATGTAGATCATGGAATATAAATTCTCGGATCGTATCGCCGGACTCAAACCATCCGCCGTACGTGAAATCTTAAAGTCCACGTCCGATCCGGATGTCATCTCTTTCGCCGCGGGCAATCCGGCCCCGGAATCCTTCCCCATTGAGGCCATTCGCCATGTCGCCGCTGAAATTCTGGACGAACAGCCCATTACCGCGCTGCAGTACGGCATTACGGAAGGATACGCACCGCTTATTGAAAAACTTCGAGTTATTCTGAAGAAGCGGGATGGTATCGGTACCGAGGATGACGGCATTATCGTTACCAGCGGTGCCACCCAGGTCATGGAGCTCCTGACCAAAGTGCTCTGCAACGAGGGGGACAAGATTGTCTGCGAGAACCCGTCTTTCATCGGTTCGCTCAATTGCTTCCGCTCTTATGGCTGCGAACTGGTCGGCATTCCGATTGAGTCCGACGGTATTGACGTCGACGCCCTGGAGGCCGCTCTTAAAGCGGATACGGACCACAAGATTAAATTCCTCTATACGATTGCCAATTTCCAGAACCCGGGCGGCGTGACGATGAGCCTGGAGAAGCGAAGACGCGTTTATGAACTCGCCTGCAAATACGATATTATCATTCTGGAAGACAACCCGTACGGGACGATTCGTGTCACAGGCGAGGATGTTCCGGCCATCAAGACCATGGACACCGAGGGACGCGTCGTCTATGCCGGCACGTTCTCCAAGATTATCTCTCCCGGTATCCGCGTCGGCTATGTCGTAGGACCGAAGCCGGTTCTGGCAAAGATGACCGTCGGCAAGCAGACGGAGGATGTCCATACCGCCATGTTCAACCAGATGCTGGTGTATCGATGGCTGAACGAGTACGACCTTGAATCACACCTAAAGAAAAATCAGGGCATTTATCGGAAGAAACTCAGCCTGATGTGCGACCTCATTGACTCCGAGCTCGGCGACGCAGTCACCTATGTCCGTCCGGAAGGCGGCCTGTTCATCTGGTGCAGACTGAATGATAAGCTGGACATGATGACGTTCGTCCAGAAAGCCATGGAAAAGAAAGTGGCAGTTGTTCCCGGCACGGCATTCCTCACCGACCAGAGTCAGAAGACACAGTACATCCGCGTCAATTTCTCCACACCCACCGACGAGGAGATCGTTGCAGGCATGAAGCGCCTCGGCGAGACCGCCCGTGAAATGATGGCATAACTAAAGTTTTAATGGAAAGAAGAAGGGAATCGAAAATGGAAGAGAAACAGAAAACCGTTCTCAGTATGATTCAGCCCAGCGGCGTTCCCACTTTGGGCAACTACATTGGTGCACTGAAGAACTGGCATACTGTTGCAGAAGATTACCAGTGCGCATTTGCCGTTGCGGACCTGCATGCAATTACCGTCCGTCAGGACCCGAAAAAATTCCGCAAGCAGATTTCAGATATGTACGCACTGCTCCTGGCCCTCGACCTGGATCCTGAGAAAAATATCCTCTTTGTCCAGAGCCAGGTGCCGACGCACGCGCAGCTCGGCTGGATTCTCAGCTGCTACACCCAGTTCGGTGAGATGTCCCGCATGACCCAGTTTAAAGATAAATCTAAGTCCCATCCGGACAACGTCAATGTCGGCCTCTTTGCCTATCCGGCGCTGATGGCGGCGGATATTCTGCTCTATCAGGCCGACTATGTTCCGGTCGGCTCGGACCAGAAACAGCATCTGGAAATTACGCGTGACATTGCCAACCGGTTTAACGGCATTTACGGTGAGGTATTTAAGCTCCCCGAGCCTCTGATGATGGACAGCGGTGCGCGGATTATGTCTCTGCAGGACCCGCTCCACAAGATGTCCAAGTCTGACCCGAACCCGAAAGGCTATGTCTCTCTGATGGATGAGCCCAGCGTCATTCAGAAGAAAATTAAGTCTGCTGTTACGGACTCGGAGGCCTCGGTCCACTATGCAGAGGGAAAAGACGGCGTCAACAACCTGATGTCCATTTATCGCTGCTGCACCGGTGAGTCGTTTGAGCAGATTGAGCTGGAGTTTGCCGGCAAAGGTTATGGCGACTTCAAATCGGCTGTTGCCGATGCGGTCATTGCCGAAGTGACTCCGGTTCAGAAGAAATTCAAGGAATACGCTTCCGACCGTGCCTACATTGAGGAGTGCATGAAGAAGGGCGCTGACCAGGCGTACCGTGTATCTTCCCGCACGCTTCGCAAGGTCATGAAGAAAATCGGATACTACCAGTTTAAGAAATAATAGATACGGGTTTGTATCTCTTTCGGGCTGATGCCGCCTTCCGGCGGTGTCAGCTTTTTTTCTTGACGGATTCGGAACCGGGCGTTAAAATTTTTAGGCAATCTAATATAAGTGCGGCATAGTAAATGCCCTGAGGAGGTGACTCGCTTGGACGGCGGTGACGGCAGTAATTTGCACGTACCTGACCACTTATGTGGCAGCAGAAAAAAACAGAACGCGCACGAGCGGGACACCTTAAATTTTGTCTTTTAGGCGGAGGGGCACACTATTTCAGCTCCGGTTACTCAAAGATAAACTTTAATGCGCCCTCTGTTTCCGTGCGCGGGGACAGGAGGCTTTTTTATGGAAGAAGTTTACTACGGTATTCTGGATGACCTTCTGAAACAGGGAAAACTCATGCAGCTGCGCTACGAGCTGAAAGGCCTGAATGAGGCGGACGTCGCCGAGTTCATTCAGCGCGTAGATGACAAGGACATCGGCAAAGTGTTCCGCATTCTGCCGAAAGACATGTCGGCAGAGGTTTTCTCGTTTCTGGAACCGGAGTTCCAGGAAAAGGTTGTCAACTCCATTACCGACCGGGAGGTCGGCGACCTGGCAGATGAACTGTTCACCGACGACGCGGTGGACTTCCTCGAGGAAGTTCCCGCCAACGTGGTGACGCGAGTCCTGAAAAATGCCAGCCCGGAGACGCGAAAGACGATTAACAAGTTTTTGAATTATCCGGACGACTCGGCGGGCAGTATTATGACCGACGAAATGATTACGCTGCACGACAGCAGCACAGTTGCGCTGGCTATTGAGAAAATCCGCAGCACCGGCCGGGAAAAGGCGACCGTCTATACGGCCTATGTCATTGACAGCAGCCGGCATCTGGTGGGCTCCATTGAACTTGCGGAACTGCTGTTCAACAGCCCGGACGCCAAAATTCACGACATCATGGATGATGAGAAGCAGCTTATCTCCGTCCATACCCTGGACGACCAGGAAGAGGTCGCCAACATTGTAAAGAAATATGATATCCTCTCCGTTCCGGTTGTGGACAAGGAAAACCGGCTGGTCGGCATTATTACGGTCGACGATGTCGTGGACATCCTGGAGGAAGAGGCGACGGAGGACATTGAGAAGATGGCCGCCATCTCTCCGTCCGACAAGCCGTACCTGAAGACCGGCGTCTTTGCAACCTATATAAAGCGAATTCCCTGGCTTCTCATTCTTATGATACTTGCGTCCTTTACGAGCCTTATCATTAACCACTATCAGGGCGTTCTGGTGGCGTGCTTCTCTCTGACCGCCTATATTCCGCTTCTGATGGACGTCGGCGGCAATGCCGGTTCCCAGTCCGGTATTTCGGTTATCCGCGCACTGAGTGTGGAGGATATTAAAGGAAAAGACATCTTTAAGATTATTTGGAAAGAAATACGGGTAGCCGTGCTGGTCGGCATTACACTGGCCGCTGTCAACCTGCTGAAACTTCTCTACATAGACAAAATTGCACTCTCACTGAGCCTGGTTATCAGTCTGGTCATGATTATTGTCATTGTATTTGCCAAGTTCATCGGCTGTGTACTTCCTATTCTGGCAGAACGTTTTCACGCCGACCCGGCCGTGGTGGCGAGTCCGTTTATTACCACTATTGTAGACACAGTGTCGCTGCTCATTTACCTGAGTATTTCGGTCGCAATTCTGAATTTAGCGTAACAAATGCCCCTGGCAGGTCCTGCCAGGGGCATTTTTCTGCTTGGCTCGTTTACTTTAGCGGGCTGATTTGGTAAAATTTTTCAAATGAGATTTGCCATTCGAGGGGGAAGGCAGGATGAAACGGATTTTTTCCGTGCTGCTAGTTCTGCTCCTGCTGACGGGCATCCTTGCCATGTCAGGATGCGGGAGACAGGAGGAGCCGGTGGAGACGGAGAAGGCAGGGGATAACTCAGCCAACACTTTTATCGTTGGATTCGACGCAGGGTTCCCGCCCTACGGCTTTATGGACGACAGCGGACACTATGTTGGCTTTGACCTGGACCTTGCCCGGGAAGTATGTCGAAGACGGCACTGGAACTTTGTCGCGCAGCCCATTGACTGGGACTCGAAAGACATGGAGCTGACGTCCGGTACCATCGACTGTATTTGGAACGGATTTACAATTAACGGGCGCGAAGGGAAATACACATTCTCCGACCCCTATGCGGACAACACTCAGTCCGTTGTCGTCCGGGGCGACAGCGACATACACTCCCTGAAAGACCTGAAGGGAAAGCTGGTTGCCGTTCAGACGGAGTCCTCCGCCGAGTCCGCACTGGTCCATGAACGAAAAGACCTCGCCGCGACGTTTTCGGGGCTGGATGTGGAAAATGATTATAACACCTGCTTCCTGAACCTGGATTCCGGTGCTGTGGATGCCATTGCCATGGACATCGGCGTTGCAGACTATCAAATTGCTACGAGACGCGCCAACGCCAGAAAAAAGAGGCATTTTCGAAAACATCCGACTTACCGCATTCTGAAAGAGAGCCTTGCCTCGGAACAGTATGCTGTGGCCTTTAAGCGGGGCAACACCGCTCTGCGGGACCAGGTACAGGAGACGCTGGACGAGATGATGGCGGACGGCACCTTCCTGAAAATTGCAAAGAAGTGGAAGCTGGACAATATGGTAATTATTAAGGGGGAGACCGATTCATGAGTTGGGGCACCATGCTTCAGCAGCTGGGCACCGGCATGCTGACAACCCTGGAAATATTTGCACTGACACTGGTGCTCGCCATGCCGCTGGGCCTTCTTGTGGCACTTGGCCGCATGTCAAAGCACACGGTCCTGCGGGGCATTGTAAAAGTATATATTTCCATTATGCGCGGCACTCCGCTGATGCTGCAGCTGATCGTCGTATATTTCGGGCCGTATCTTCTGTTCGGGACTCAGATTTCGGCTGCGTACCGTTTTCCTGCGGTTATTATTGCGTTTGTCATTAACTATGCGGCCTATTTCGCAGAGATTTTCCGGGGCGGCATAGAGTCCATGAGCCCCGGCCAATATGAGGCGGCGCAGCTGCTGGGCTTTTCCCGTAGCCAGACTTTCTTCCGCATTATTCTGCCGCAGGTATTCCGCTCGATTCTTCCTGCCGTAACCAATGAAATTATTACACTGGTTAAGGATACTTCGCTTGCCTATGCAATTGCGGTTACCGAGATGTTTACCATTGCGAAGCAGATTGCTTCCCAGCAGGCATCTTTCATGCCGTACCTGGCTGCAGCGGTCTTTTACTATGTCTTCAACTGGATTGTCGCCGGCATTATGGAGGCAATTGAGAAGAAAATGGACTACACCAGAAAAAATGAGAGCTGAGGAGGCGGCAGAATATGGCATTACTTGAAATTTCGCACCTCCGCAAGCAGTTCGGCAATTTGGAGGTCTTAAAAGACATCAACCTGGATGTGGAAGAGGGCCAGGTCATTGCAATCATCGGCCCTTCCGGTTCCGGCAAGTCTACGCTGCTGCGCTGCGCGACGACACTGGAGCAGGCAGATGCTGGGAGCATCCGTTATTTTGATGACTGGCTGCTCCGTACCGGTGAAAACGGCGAAGTGACCCGCGCCACCAAACAGCAGCTGAAGAAGATTCGGTCCTACTTTGGACTGGTGTTCCAGGATTACAACCTGTTTCCCCATTTTTCGGTGCTCCGCAATGTGACGGAGGCGCCGGTCTGCGTGGTCGGACAGGACAAAGCCGCGGCGGAGCAGAATGCCCGCCGGCTGCTGAAGATGATGGGCCTGGAGGGGAAAGAGGGCCACTATCCTTGTCAGCTTTCCGGCGGGCAGCAGCAGCGCGTGGCAATTGCCCGTGCTCTGGCCATGAACCCGCAGATTCTGTTCTTTGATGAGCCCACCTCGGCGCTGGACCCCGAACTGACGCAGGAGGTCCTGAAGGTCATCCGAAAACTGTCGGAAGAACACATGACGATGGTCATTGTCACCCACGAGATGAACTTTGCGCGGGACGTCGCCGACGAGGTCGTCTTCATGGACGGCGGCGTTATCGTGGAGCGCGGCCCTGCCAAGGAGACGCTGACGCATCCGCAGTCAGAGCGCCTGCAGACGTTCCTGAGCCGGATGAACGAAAACTAAATCTTATGCGATTTCGACGGAGATCAGCCCGACGGGCTGGTCTCCGCTTTTCCCGCTTCAGGCCCACTGAACGGCGCCGTCCGGGAAGACGACCGGCCGTTCGCTGCAGCCGAGACGAATGGCCATCAGCTGCTGCGTGGTGCCGCAGCGCCGGGCGAGTTCGTCCAGACTGAGACCGCCTTCCGAGACATGGTGCAGTTCCTCCCGCAACCGTTCTTCCGGGATGAGCAAGAAGGCCGCAAACAGGTTGGCCTCCTGTTCCAGCCGGACTTCGCTGACGTACAGGTCGTAGTCACTGAATGTGAGCTTGTCCGCCATGGACTGGTGCAGGATATGGTGCCCCAGTTCATGGGCGCAGACAATATCTGCCATGATGCCGCGGAGGGTGTCCGACAGGATGATGACCGGGCTGCCGCGGAGCATGCAGTAAAAGCCCTTAAGTTTTCCAATGTCCCGCATGGTGACGGGAACGTCCAGGGTGCGGGCAATGGCAAAGGGGTCCGGAGCGGAACCGCCGTAGGGACACCGGCGCAGGAGCTCCTCTGCAGCAGACTGAATGGCGTCACGCGTCATGGCTCTGCGCCGCCTTTGCCGCCTTCTGCCGCCGCCGGCAGTCGTCCCAGTAGAGGTCGCTCAGCGTTTTCATGACCAGGTCCTTGTCCTCGTCGGACAGAGTGCCGCCCGCAAAGAGGGCGCTCATGTCGGACAGCAGAATGCGCATTTCCGAGCCCGCTTTTTTCCCGCCCTTGCGTTCGGCGTCGGCGACATAGAAGTCATCGGCCTCGAACAGGGAAGAGACCGGGACGTCGAAATAGTCGGCGATGCGTGCTACCACAGCCTTACTGCGCGGCATGCTTGCACCCAATTCATAATTCTGAATGGTGCGAAGGGTCAGCCCCAGCTCATCGGCGAGCTGCTTTTGGGTCAGATTCTTCATTTTTCTAAGATATTTCACTCTCTTACTGAACATTTTCATTCTCTCCTTTCTGAAAACAGCCTCATCATAGAGGAGGCCGCTGAAAAAAGGAAGGGGTTTGGAACGAATGGTATGAAATTAGGTGTGAGTGGTACCGCTCATTCCGCATCAACGGTACGAAAGTATGCTAAAATAAGAATGAAAGGCAATACAGAGAAGGAGGAATCTGTTATGATGGCATTTGACGCAGAAGCGCTGACGAGACAGGCTGCACAGGCGGCGGAGGAAGTTCTGGCCGCGGCAAAGCTTCAGCCGGGCGATCTTTTCGTCGTCGGCTGTTCCAGTAGCGAGGTCCTCGGGAGCCGAATCGGAACTGCAACCAATGTAGATGCGGCAAAAGCACTTTTCGAAGGCATCTATCCGGTGCTTCAGAAGAGCAGAATTGCACTGGCGGCCCAGTGCTGCGAACATCTGAATCGCGCGCTCGTGGTGGAGCGGGAGGTCATGAAGCAGTACCGGCTGGAGCAGGTGAATGCAATTCCGCAGCCGAATCACGCAGGGGGAGCCTTTGCCACGGTGACCTATGAGAACCTGAAAGATCCGGTCCTCGTCGAGTCGCTGAACCAGGAGGCCTCCGCCGGGATGGACATCGGCGCGACGCTCATCGGCATGCATATCCATCCGGTTGTGGTGCCGCTGCGCATCTCTATGGACCATATCGGGGAAGCTTTCCTCATCTGCGCCCGCCGCAGACCGAAATATGTCGGCGGCCAGCGGGCCATCTACGATCCGGATCTTCTGTAATCGATCCAGAACATGGGACACCGAGTGCTTCGGTGTCCCTTTTTTCGTCTATCCTTCCGGCGCGATCTATGCTATGATAATCGTACAGAACAAATGTTTGTACAGAAGAGGGGAAATTTACGGTTGGAACATCTGTTTGAAAATCTGAATCCGGAACAGCAGGAGGCTGTAACTGCCACAGAGGGGTATATCCGCGTCATTGCGGGGGCAGGTTCCGGCAAGACAAGAGCACTGGCGCGCAGATTTGCCTATCTGGTCAATGAACTCGGTATTCTGCCGGGTAATATTCTCTGCGTCACTTTTACCAATAAATCGGCCAATGAAATGAGGCAGCGCATCCACCAGCTGACGGGGGACAGCGATACCGGGTACATCAATACGTTTCACGGGTTCTGCGTATCCGTTCTGCAGGAGGATATCTATGCCCTCGGCTACCCAAAAAATTTCCTGGTGCTGGACAACGCCGACATCGACGAAATGCTGAAAATCATCTATGAAGAGCGCCATCTTACCCTGCGGGACATGACGTTTGCCCAGGCGCGGGACATGTTTGAAATGCGAAAGTGCGTGGACGAGCCGGACTACTATAAAAAACTTATTACTCTGCCCACCGACGAGCTGAAAAAACTGTATGACGATGCGGCAGACCGCAAGGATATCCTGTTCTATGGCTATCTGTACCAGCAGAAAAAGTGCTTTGGACTGGACTACAACGACCTCATCAAATTTACCCTCTATCTGTTTTCTATTAACGATGAAATTCGTCTGAAGTGGCAGAAGCGGCTGGAATATATCATGATAGACGAGTTCCAGGACATCGACGCACTTCAGTATAAACTTATGGAAGTCCTCTGCGGGTACCACGGCAACCTGTTCGTCGTGGGAGACCCTGACCAGACCATCTACTCCTGGCGCGGTGCCCGGGTGGGCTATCTGCTGGACTTTGCCCGTGCCTTTCCCAATGCGCAGACAATCATGATGAACCGCAACTACCGTTCCACACCCCAGGTGCTGCATGCGGTCAATGCGCTTATCTCTGCCAACACCGAGCGTATCCCCAAAGATCTTGTGCCGGTTCGGGGCGACGGGGCGCCGGTGGTCTGTCATCTGGGAGAAACACAGGAGCAGGAGTCTGCTTTTATTGCGGCGCAAATTCAGTCGCTGCACAGGGACGGTCTGCCTTATGGAGACGTTACGATTCTGTACCGCGCCCACTACCAGACCCGCACGGTAGAGGCTGCGCTGCAGAAGGCAAAAATTCCATACCGCATCTACAGCGGGGTGCCATTCTATGCACGAAAAGAAATCCGGGACGCCATAGCCTATCTTCGCCTTATCGGGTTTCAGGACGACCTGTCTTTCCGCCGCATAGCAAACGTGCCGAAGCGCAATATCGGCGAGCGGCGCATGGCATTTCTCAGCGGCTATGCCGAACAGCACGGCACAACACTCTATCAGGCTCTCTGTTCCAATCTGGACAATCCGCTCATCCGTACCACCGGCGGACCGGAACTTGTGAAGCTGGTGGAACACTTCTCCGCAGAATCGTCAGAAATGCCAATCTCGGAGCTCCTGACGGCCGTTCTGCATGAAAGCGGGTACGAATCCATGCTCCGCACGGAGGGCTCACAGGAGCGGCTGGACAACCTGGCGGAGTTCAAACAGTCCATCTATGAATATGAGACCACCTGCGGTGAGGAGACAACACTGGAGAGCTACCTTGCCCACCTGGCCCTGTTCACCGGCGCCGACGCCGACGCGGAGGGCGACCGGGTCAAACTTATGACCATTCACACCGCTAAGGGTCTGGAATTTCCCTGTGTATTTCTGTGCGGTATGAATGAGGGCATCTTCCCATCCCGAAAAATTCGCAGCCGCCGGCAGATGGAAGAGGAGCGCCGGCTCTGTCTGGTCGCAATGACCCGGGCAGAGGACCGGCTGTTCCTGACCGCCGGCGGCGGCCGCAACTTTGACGGCTCTGCCCGGTTCCCAAGCCGCTTTCTGCTGGATATCCCTGCGGAACTGCTTCAATTTACGGCCCCGCCCTCGGAAGAACTGCTGGAGGAGACACGCGCCTATATTGCGTGGCACGACCGCTATTTTACCGATGTCCCCGAAGACGGTACGTTTTCGGTGGGTCAGCAGGTGGAGCACCCTGTTTTCGGCAGAGGAACCGTTTTGGAAGTGGACCGGGACCGTAATGCTTATGCCATTCAGTTTGACGATCTGGACACCGTCCGAAAAATTACGTTTCGCGCCGCGCTGACTCCAATTGAGGAGGCAGAGCCTGAATAGTGTTCCCGAACAGAAGGCCCCCAATATGTTGGGGGTGAGTGGACTCTAAATAAATATTTTTTTCACAATCGGACGGAGAAAATCGGGAAATCTGCAGCGGAAATTCGCTATGCCATGCCATTTTCAGGACTTTTTACAGATGTACACCGTCAATCAAAATGTGGTATTTGAAGCTTGACGCATCACAAGATGTTGCGTAAAATGGAGTTCAGTTTGGCGCAAATCTACGCCGCGTTTTTCGTGCGGAGCTTATACAGCCGCGGAAAACATACGGAACGGTACGGATATCCCAACGCACAAATTCCTTATGCGGCCGGCCGTTCTTCCAGACAGTGCATTATTGAGAGAATTGAGAGGTAGCCGAATGAAAATCATCAAACGTTCCGGCCAGGAAATGACGTTCGACAGCAGGAAAATTGCCAATGCTGTTGCCAAAGCCAATGCTGTGGTAGAGGAGAAAGATCAGCTTACCAAAGAGCAGATTCAGGAAATTGCGTCCAATGTCCAGGAGACCTGTTCCCATGTCAGCCGTGCACTCGGCGTCGAGGAAATTCAGGAGCTGGTCGAGGACCAGATCATGCACCACGGTGCCTACGAAGTTGCGAAAAAGTACATCACCTATCGCTATACCCGTTCCCTGGCGCGCCAGTCCAATACGACGGACGACAAAATCATCAGCCTTATTGAGTGCAACAACGAAGAGGCCAAGCAGGAGAACTCCAACAAAAATCCGACGGTCAACAGCGTACAGCGCGACTACATGGCTGGCGAGGTCAGCCGCGACCTCACAGAGCGCGTTCTTCTTCCGCAGGACATTGTCCAGGCGCACCGCGACGGCATCATTCACTTCCATGACTCCGACTATTATGCACAGCATATGCATAACTGCTGCCTTGTCAACCTGAAGGACATGCTGGAAAACGGCACCGTTATCTCCGGCACCATGATTGAGCGTCCGCACTCCTTCTCCACCGCCTGCAATATTGCGACGCAGATCATAGCACAGGTCGCCTCCAACCAGTACGGCGGCCAGTCCATCTCGCTTGCGCATCTGGCACCGTTTGTTCAGGTCTCCCGCGAGAAAATCCGCCGCCAGGTTCTCTCCGAAATGGACCAGTTCGGCATTCAGGCTACGGACGATCAAATCCACGATCTCATTGAAAAGCGGGTACGCGAAGAGGTTCAGCGCGGCGTTCAGACCATTCAGTACCAGGTTGTCACCCTGCTGACCACCAACGGCCAGGCTCCGTTTGTCACTGTTTTCATGTACCTCAACGAGGCCGAGAACGAGCAGGAGAAGAACGATCTCGCCATCATCATTGAAGAGGTTCTCCGTCAGCGCTACCAGGGCGTCAAGAACGAAAAGGGCGTCTGGATTACCCCGGCCTTCCCGAAACTCATCTATGTTCTGGAAGAGGACAACATCCATGAGGACTCCAAATACTGGTATCTGACCCGCCTTGCCGCCAAATGCACGGCCAAGCGCATGGTTCCGGACTATATCTCCGAAAAAATCATGCTCCAGCTGAAAGTGGACAAGAATGGCGAAGGCCACTGCTACACCTGCATGGGCTGCCGTTCCTTCCTGACTCCGTATGTGGACGAAAACGGCAAGCCGAAGTATTACGGCCGCTTCAACCAGGGCGTCGTTACTCTGAATCTGGTTGACGTCGCCTGCTCCGCCATCGAGGGCTCCAAAGAGGGGACCTCGGACGAAGAAAAGCAGAAAAAATTCTGGTCGATGCTCGACGAGCGCCTGGAGCTCTGCCACCGCGCACTCCGCTGCCGCCACGAGCGCCTGAAGGGCACGCTCTCGGACGCAGCTCCCATTCTCTGGCAGTACGGCGCGCTGGCACGTCTTGACAAAGGCGAGCCCATCGACAAGCTGCTTTACGGCGGCTACTCCACGATCTCCCTCGGCTATGCTGGTCTGTGGGAGTGCGTCTACGAAGTAACGGGCAAGAAACTGACCGAGCCGGAAGGCGAGGCCTTCGGCCTGGAGGTCATGCAGGCCCTGAACAATGCCTGTGCCAAGTGGAAAGCGGAAGAGAACATCGACTACTCCATCTACGGCACACCGCTGGAGTCCACCACTTATAAATTCGCCAAATGTCTGCAGAAGCGCTTCGGTGTTATCCCGGGCGTCACCGACAAGAACTACATCACCAACTCCTATCATGTCCATGTTACGGAGAAGATCAACGCGTTCGACAAGCTGGCGCTGGAGTCCAAGTTCCAGAAGCTCAGCCCCGGCGGAGCTATCTCCTACGTCGAGGTTCCGGACATGCAGGACAATATTGACGCGGTACTCGAAGTCATGAAGTTTATCTATGACAACATCATGTATGCCGAGCTGAACACCAAGAGCGATTACTGCCAGGTCTGCGGCTATGACGGAGAAATCTCCATCATTGAAGAGGACGGCAAACTCATCTGGAAATGCCCGAACTGCGGCAACACCGACCAGGACAAAATGAACGTCGCACGGCGTACCTGCGGCTATATCGGCACCCAGTTCTGGAACCAGGGCCGGACGCAGGAAATCAAAGAGCGTGTGCTGCATCTGTAAGATGTAAAGCTAAACAACTTCACACTAAGAAGAGGCCTTCCGCATGCTGCGGAGGGCCTTTTTTCTCAAAATTTTTCCGAAGCATATCCGAAAAGAACTCCCTCAGTATAGTCAGAGTACGGAAGGAGAATGCAAAAACCGTGTTTTTTTGATTCGAAAGGGGTAAGCAATATGAAAATGAATGGCAGCGGAAAGCTGCGGGCATTTGCCGCCGCAGTCACCCTGTCCGCAGCAGTTGCAGTTAGTGCAAATGCCGCGACGAGCGACTCCATTCAGATGCCGGATGCGGCACCTGCAAACGCAAATGCGGTTGTCTCAGAGATCGGCAATTTCAAGACCACGCTGGACAACTTTGTGCCGGATGGCCAGGGCCATCTCTTCAAGGCACAGGCCGGTGAGACGGAACAGACCGCTGAGCCGACAACGACAGAGGAACCGACTGCAGAAACAGAACCGCAGGAGACGGAGGAGCAGAGCAGCTCTCCGCTCAGCACGATTGCAGAAACCGGAATCGGCGGCGTAATTGAAGCTGTTCCGGGTGCATTCAACGGTGCCGTATCGGCGGATTCAACGGCGGTGTTCTTGGAAATCTTGCAGGAAATGCCATTGGTGCACTCAATGGCGGAATTCTCGGCGCAGTCAATGGCGCTGTCTTGAACGGCATAGCCGGCAATGTCGCCGGTCTGCTGGGCGGATCCGGAATCGGAGCTATCGGCGACACCGGCGTAGGCGCGCTGAACGGTGCTGGAATCGGTGCCCTGAACGGCGCAGGCATTGGCGCTTTCAATGGCGCAATCATCGGAAGCGTTGCAAACAACCTTCTGACTGCAATCCCGACCGCGCTGATCGGCGGTGCTGTTACTGCACCTCTCGCTGGTGCGATCTACAACGAGAATATCCAGTTCCCGCAGGGACTCCGTCATAACATCGAAGGCATTGTCCTGGGCAGCCTTCTTGGTCTCACGGCCGGCCCGCTCGGCATGCTCGCTGGAGCTTCCATCGGCTTCCTGTTTAACAACTTCGTCGTTTATCAAATGTTCAACCTGATTAACTTCACGATCGGCAGCGCACTTGGCTTTATTTCGGGTGCAATTGCCAACAGCCTCTTCACCCTTCCGATCCGCACCCTGATTGGCGCTGTTCCGGGCGCACTCGCTGGCGCTCCTGTCGGCGCTCTTGCCGGTGCTCCGATCGGCGGTCTTGTAGGCGCTCTTGTCGGTGCCGTAATTGGCACCGTCATTGGTACTCCAATTGATGCCGTCATCGGCGCACCGGTGCTCGGTATTCCGGGTACTGTTGCAGGCGCTATCGGCGGGGCTGCAATCGGTCTTCCGATTGGTGCGGCCCTCCTTGGATCGCTCGGTGCCGCAGCCGGCTTTGTTCTCTCTCAGCTGCTTGGCGGTAGCTCGGATACCGCTGATCCGACTTCGGAACCGGCAGAGTCCGTACCGGAGACCCAGGAAGCCGAATAATTATTACTTTTAACAACTTCTTCCAAACTCCTTGAGAAGGGGCTGCTGCAGATCTGCAGCAGTCCCTGTTTTTTGGACGTCATGCCGGTATCCACATATCGTTGATTGCAACAAAAAACATCCTGTGTTATTGTAAAAATCAGACACCAGAGGAGGGATTCCGTGACATACACTCTGCAGGAGACGACGGCCTGGGGACGGGCGCATTTTGTCGTACGAGATGAGGACAATACAAAAGTTCGAATGGCGGAAGGCCGCGGAAAAATTGAACTGCAGAACGCCGACCGCAAGACAGTGGGAAGCGTGAAGCGAAAGGCTGCGTCTACGTATCAGGTGCAGATCGCATCGGGGAAGAGAGGGCAGCTGGAGCCCAGCCACGGCGGCATGCGGCTGACGGCCTGGAACTGGACTGTGGTGCGGAATCCGGGCGGGGTCTCATGGTCGGTCCTGGACAATGACCGAAAGCAGGTTGCGAAAATTACCCGGGGCACCGGGGTACGCCGGCCGGTCTATTGGCTTGACATCCGGACAAAGGAAGATCTGACGATCATCACCCTCGTCGCCATTGCAATTCGGCTGAATGAAATCGGCCGGGCGGTTATCATCTAAATACAAAACGGTCTGCTGCGGGCGGGCCGTTTTTTCTTTGTCTTTTGCTTCCGTTATACTATAATGAGGGAAAGGAAACGGCTCTCCGGGAGATGATTTTATGCATTACAAATACTGCCCCGAGTGCGGCACGAAGCTGATCCCGCATCCGGCTGGAGATGACGGCGACGTCCCGTACTGCTCCAACTGCAATCGGATGTGGTTCGACAGTTTTTCCGACTGTGTCCTGGTCCTGGTCTACGACGAGTTCGATGAACTGGCCCTCTCCAGCCAGTGGTATCTGCCGAAACAGTTCGCATCTTTCACCACGGGCTATATGAAACCCGGGGAGACCGCCGAAGAGGCGGCTGCACGCGAAGTGCAGGAAGAGCTGGGGCTGACGCTCCAGTCCGTCACTTACGCCGGAACCTACTGGTTCGATTACAATAGCCAGCTAATGCATGGATTCATCGGCTGTGCCAAAAAGGCGCCGCTGCATCTGAGCACCGAAGTGCAGTCGGCAAAATGGGTTCCCGCCGCGGAGGTTCCGGGCGTTATGCTCCCGGATTTTCCCGGCAACGCGGCCATGACGGTGTTCCGTCAGTATATCAGAAGCCGCGGGCTCCCCATGCCAGATATCCCCACGATGACGCCGGAACAGCAGAAGCGAATGATGCGTGCGACAAAAGAAAAAATTGGTTCCAAATAAAATGGACCGCCGCAGACAACAACTCTGCGGCGGTCCTGCTGGTTTTTGACCCAACCTTTGAAAATCCTGGGTTGAGTCAAAGCACCTGTGCGCTTCTCGTACCCCGTATCCTGCTATCCTGCAAGCTTTCCCCCCTGCGGTGCGGTTTTCGCGGTCCATCTGCTCGAAGGTGCTTTACATATGGTCGCGGGTGAGGAGGGAGATGTTGTGGACGACTTCTTCCGGTGTCTCCTTCATGCCGCGGGTGAACCAGATTTTGACCATGCCGTAAAGGGCCATGGAGTAGTATTCGTTGATATATTCAATCTGCTGATCGCGCAGGAGGAGGGTGACGCCGTGGGCGGACTCGTAGGTGCGGATGGCGCTGTGAATGAACTCGGAGACAATATTTTCGGCGAGCTCCTCGATGTGGGCGGTGTAGTCGCGGGCGTAGACCGAGGAGAGAATGGCGAGCATGTCGTGGCGCTCTTCCATGACGAAGTAGAGCAGCTGTTCGGCCTTCTCCTGCCAGTTATCCGGCCCGATGGGCTCGTCGCCGATGATGCGGCGGACGCTCTCGATGCACATCTCATTGAGGAGATCGCTCAGAGTGTGGTAGTGATAGTAGAATGTCTTCCGGTTGACCTGCGCCCGGTCGGTCAGGTCGTGGATGGTGATGTCGTTGACCTTCTTTTCGCGGAGCAACTCCCGCAGAGCTTTGGTCAGAATCTGTTTGGTATAACGCGCCATCCAAAAGGAAAAGATCTCACAGATATTTCTGAGGAGTACCTGCAGAAAGTCATAGACGAATTAAACATGCGACCCCGCAAATGTCTGGGGTACCGGACACCTTATGAAGTCTTCTATTCGAAAGTGTTGCACTTGACTTGAAAATTCGCGATACAAAACGAGCTGTAAATACTCAAGCTGGCAAATTATGCGCAAGTAATCATACAAATATCGATAATTTGTAATATTAATCTGGGCCGAATCTTCACCTCAGCAGGTTCCGTCCAGATTTCAGGCAGACCTTGGACGGAATCTCTCATCCAGCGAATTCGGTCCAACACCAGCGGGGCAGCACCGAACAGCTACATATTTATTGAACAATTTGAATATATTTTTTCTAAAAAATCACATTTTTCTAGGAAGAATATTCCCGTTCCCGGGCACGGAAGCTATAATATTAGAAAAAAGGTTTCCGTGAAAGGAGAAAATGTATGAAAAAAATGAGTAAAAGGATTCGCCAGTGGATCGCGCTGGCGATGGCGCTCTGCATGCTGGCGGTGGGGCTGGCGATCCCGGCTTCGGCGGCGCAGACGTCGCTGATGGAGCAGATTCAGACGGACAAGCTGGATGACATGTCCGCAGACGCATTGGCGCATGCGGTTGCGTGGTTCACGACAAATGACCCGCAGACGCTGCTCCCGGTCCTGACCAATACGGTGGAGGACTCTGCTGCCGGACAGGTTATTGCAAAGAAGTACAACATGGAATCCTTCTATCTGACCTCGTTTGACGGGACGAAGATCTACTGCAACCGGTACCGCACGCCGAACGGGTGCAAAAAGGACGGCCGAAACCACGTCGTCATTCTGGCACATGGATTCCAGGTCAACCGACTGGTCTCCATTGAGCAGGTCCCGATTTTTGCGGATAACGGCTACGACGTCATCACGTTCGACCAGCGGCAGTCCGGCAAGTCCGACCATACGAAATGCACCATGGGCTACAACGAGGCAAAAGACATGGGCTGCATTGCGCAATGGGTGCGCAAGAATTACGGCGACGATACGGTGCTCGGCATTCACGGCCACTCCATGGGCGCCGCGACCGTTATGCAGTACAGTTCTTGGGATCCGAATCTCGCCTTCATGATTGAGGACTGCGGCTACCCGTCCTGTCAGGAGCTGTTCTACGAAATTCAGCAGAAGTACCTGCCGAACATCAACTTTGATACCTTCTGGAAGGCCGCCGTCAAGTACGGCGATGTCAACGGAGTCTCCTACGATAAGGTCCGCCCCATCGATTCCATCAAGGCGCTAGATCCAGAGGTTCCCACCATGTACATCCACGGGGAAAACGACACCTTCGTTATGACGAAGTTCGTCTATGAACTGTACAACGCAAGACCCGGGCAGAAGAAGGAAATCTACACGCAGCCTGGTGCGGGCCATGACCAGAGCCAGATGTTTAATCCGATTGGCTATCGCAATGCCATCACGAATTTCCTGGCGAAGTACGGGCTGCAGGGGAACCTGAGCTGAAATTACTTTCATAAAAAGAAACAGCATGACAGCAGAGAATCTGCTGTCATGCTGTTTCTTTTTTTTTATAGCGCTTTTTAAATTCTGCCATCGCAGTTTCCAGTCTGCTCAGAGCCTCCTCAAAGTCGCCTTCTTCCAGAAGATCGGTTGTGGTGGAGATGGCGTCCAGATGTTTATCCCGCCCGAATATGGCAATGCTGCGCTGCCAGAAGGGCATAGTGGTATCGGCAAACGAGTTGAAGATGAGGAGGGAAACCGTGTTCCCACCAAGACGGATCATGGTCAGGTCGTAGTCGAAAACTGCCCTGGCAAAGGTCTCATCGTCGGAATCGAGTACGTCGAAGATGTGCTGTTCCTGTTGGCGGAGAGCGGTGATATTATTTGGGTCTCCGCGAGTTACAATACGGCGGGCGGCGTCGCCCTCAAGAAGGACTCGGACATCGGCAATGTCCTGGACCAGCTTGTAGTCCATGGGGTCGCTCTGATAGGTGGGGAGGGCGTCCAACACCTCAATTTTTCCCGTGTTCATATAGTCGGCGACGCGGGTACCTCGTCTGGTCAGTACGTCCAGAAAACCTTTGCGCTTGAGCTCCTTCATGCCATCGTGGACTGCCGTCTTACTGACACCCATGTCGTTGGCAAGTTCCCGCTCCGTCGGCAGCTCGTCACCGGGTTTCAGTTGGCCTGAGAGGATGGCATGTTCCATTTGTTGTATAAACTGATCTTTGACGGAGACCGCATTCAGCTTCTCAAACTCCATAAAACCACTCCTCATTCCTGGATTCGGTCAGACCAGAACCAGAGAAGATTGTGGCAAAAGGTTGGGGACTTCGTCAATATTCAAACGATGTCCGGAAATCGATAATCTATTTGTTCCAAATTTAACGAAGGAGATGCGGCTATGAAGAAAAAACATGTTGACGTCGTCGTAGCGGGAGCCGGCAACGGCGGACTCGGCGCAGCGGTAACTACGTCGAAAGCCGGGCTGGACACGCTGGTCCTGGAGCGGCACAATCTGCCCGGCGGTGCGGCCTCCAGCTTCGTCCGCGGCCGTTTTGAGTTTGAGCCGTCTCTCCATGAGCTCGCCATCGTCGGCCCGGAGAATAAGAAAGGTCTTTTCCGCGAGCAGTGTGAAAACCTCGGCATTGATGTCGACTGGAGAGTCGCCATGGAGATGTTCCATTTCATGGTTCCTTCGGAGAAAATCGATGCGAACATGCCTTGCGGCAAAGAGGCTTTTATCGATGAGATGGAACGCCAGGTCCCAGGAAGCCGCAAGAGCGTAGCCGCTTTCATGGACGATATGTATAAAGCCATGGACGGTCTCTGGTATATGTATGATGCTCTGCCGGATCCGGCATTCCGCGGGCCCCTTGGTGCCGCCATGCAGCGTTTGAAGACTGTCTCGATTCACGGTCATTGAAATCAACGACTATACGCCCGAGGAAAAGGCGGAAATTTTTCGCCGCTATTCTCTGCCTCGCGTTTTGCAAAAACTTTCCATGAAACCGGAAGAGTGTGTGGTCGAAGACAGTGCAGTGGAACGGATTGTGGAAAAGTATGCCGACTGCACCGGCTGCCGCGAGCTGGAGCAGGAGGCGAGCATCTGGCGTCGCATGCGCTCTACGAGATTGAGCTGACCAGCGTCCCATCTGTGGTTTATACTGCAGATTCCCTGAACCCATAAGGGACCCAATACCCATAAATTCATACCCAAAGTGAAACGGCCCCGGAGACCAGATGGTCTTCGGGGTCGTTTCATAATTTAGTGTATTTAAGCTTTTTGCTCAATTTTGACTGGTGTGTTGTCAGCCGAGAGCGTGTAATGGCGTTTATCGCGCGCGCTCTGGTAGAGGATGAGGCCGACGTAGGCCAGTGTGAAGATGAGCGCGGTGATGTAGGAGGCGGTCCAGCTCATGTGGAAGCCGATCTTGGCCTGGCAGATCCACGAGCAGCAGACGAAGGCGTAGAAGAACGCCGGGATGAGCGGCATCCAGACGAAGCGCAGTTTCTGGCTGCGTCCCAGGAAGATGGCAATGCACGGCAGTGCGAACAGAGCCAGGGTCTGGTTGGACCATGCGAAGTAGTTCCAAAGATTCTGGAATCCGTTGCTGTCAAATTTTGCCCAGGCAAGGATGCCGGCGGCGACAGCGAAGATTGGGACGGCGAGGAGAAGACGCTGTACATTGTTCTCCTGTTTGATGTGGAAGGAATCGGCGATGGTCAGGCGCAGAGCGCGGAGCGCGGTGTCGCCGGAGGTGATCGGCAGGATAATGACGCCGAGCAGGGCGATGATACTGCCGACAGAGCCGAGGCAGTAGCGGCAGACGATGCCGACTACGCTGGTGGCCTGAATTTGCTGCAGATGGCCGCCGACGTTGCCGAAATAGGCGACCATGCCGTCGGCCCAGCCCATGGTGATGCCGCCGTTCTTGGCGGTGAGGTTGATCATGCCCATGGTGACGGCTGCCCATACCATGGCGATGAAGCCCTCGAGGATCATCATGTTGTAGAACGTCATGCGGCCGTCTTTCTCGCTCTTGATGGTGCGGGAGACGAGTGCGGTTTGCGTGCTGTGGAATCCGGAGAGGATGCCGCAGGAGACAGTGACGAAGAAGATCGGGATGAAGTGGCCGCAGCTACTGAAGGCGCCGGAAGCGTGGAAGTAATCACCGAAAGCGAAAGCCGGGGTATTCCATGCGTCCCATATGTTGACGAGACCGACGTGTTTCACCAGCATCATGATGAAGATGCCGAGGGTGGAGAACAGCAGGATGCCGCCGAAGATGGGGTAGATGCGGCCGATGATCTTGTCAATGGGCAGGACCGTCGCAATGAGGTAATAGGCGAAGATGACCGCGTAGATGATCCAGGTGGAGGCGGCTGTAGGCGCACCGGAGAATTTGAACAGCTGTGTGGCTGCTATGTCGCCGGGGGTGTATACGAAAACCGCGCCGACCAGTACGAGCAGGATGCACAGGAAAATCTGGTAGACGGCGACGACGCCTTTGTTGGTGTATTTGCGGATCATATCCGGCATCTGGCTGCCGCCGTCGCGGGTGCAGATCATGCCGCAGAAGTAGTCGTGCATGGCTCCGCCGATGACGTTGCCGATGGGGATGGTGATGAACGCGATGGGCCCGAACAGGATGCCCTGGATGGGTCCGAGGATGGGGCCGGTGCCCGCGATGTTCAGAAGGTTGATAAGACTGTTTCGCCAGGTTTTCATGGGGACGTAGTCGACGCCGTCCGCCTTGGCATAGGCGGGAGTCTGTCGGTCGTCCGGTCCGAAAACGTGCTCACAGAATTTGCCGTAGAGAGCTCCGCCGCCCAGAAGGATGAGGAGCCCGACAAAGAATGTGGTCATGGTGTTTGTTTCTCTCCTTTAATGAAAATGTATAAAACACAGGATCTATTTTATCACAATATGTGGGATCCCAATGCAATGGTTTGCAGAATTTGTCTAATTTCTGCAGATTTTCGCGGAGTGAGGTTGACAAAAATACAAAGTCTCTCTATACTAAAGATAGTTAGCAAAGACTAACTTTCAAAAAATGATTCCATCCCAAATCATTTCCAGTGCTTTTCTGGCAGACAGACCCGGCGGGTGAGAATACGTACCCTTCCAAAAAGCTTTGTTTCTCTTACCTCTTCTCCCCGATCTGTCTGAGAAAATCCAAAGTATCTTCCTCACAAGGAAAATCCCGCACGCTGCGACGTGCGGGATTTTTCGTGTTTCTGCCGCTTTCTCTGTCATCTGCCGGAAAGGTGTGGTATATTACTTAGTTACAATCTTGATTCTTATATAAAGGTGATGGATTTTATGCAGTTACAATCATCCGCCGCTTCCCGGCGGCTGCGCAAATGGAAAAAATTCGTCGTCATTGCTGTGGCACTGGTCCTTGGAATGACCCTTGTGTTCGGCATGATCCCGCCCAGATACTCGGCCAATGCCGCTCTGGACGCCCCGAAATTCGATGTGGACCGGCAGAACGCCAAGGACGTCCTGTCCTGGGACCCGGTCAACGGGGCCACCTCGTACCGGATCTACCGAAAAAACGGCATCGGCGGCCAGTATGAACTCCTGGGATCCACGGAGGATACCACATATACCGATGTTTTCCACAACACCGTAAAAAACAGCCAGGAAATCTCGCTCTTTAAAGACAAAGAACACTGGTATATCGACCCTGTCCGGAATCCATACATTTATACGGTAGAGGCGGTCCGGACCAGCTTCACCGGAGAGACCATCCATTCCTCCTACGAGGGCCATGGACTGCTGAAACTGGAGAAGCCCACAATGCTCTCCGTTAACGAGCGCAGCGATGGAAAGACCGCCATCTCGTGGAAGACCGTGGCGAATGCCCAGAAGTATGTGCTTTTGATGGGCAGCAGATCGAGCAAGACGGGGAAGACCTCATGGATGAAAGTCGGGGAGGTCCCGGCGCAGAACAACGTTCTGCAGAATGCCACGATTTCGCAGAAGAAGGGGTACCACACCTATGCGGTGCAGGCCGTCGCTGTCATGGATGGGAAGACGGTTCAGAGCAGCTACGACGCAGAGATGCGCACGGATGCCCGCAACCATAAGAAATCCCGCATCCTGTTCCTGGGCGACAGCATCGTCTATGGCGAGCCGTATACGAAGGTCACCGGGTACTCCGTTTCGTTCCCGCACCGCGTGGGGCAGAAGACCGGCGCAAGCGTATACGATGCGGGAATCAGCGGCGCAACCATTGCAACCGGAGTCAAAGGCCTGTATTCTATAACTAAGGATGAGGCGTGGAACATCTATTACGGCAGGACGCCGAACCACCCGAAATCGAGCGGAATGAAGACCCTGCCGTACAGTCTGGACCAGTTTGACATTGTCGTCGTCGAGGGCGGCGCCAACGACTACTCCTTCGGCGTTCCGCTGGGCAAAAAAGGCGGAGACGACACGACGACTTTCTATGGCGCCTATCGGAACCTCATGCGCACGCTGAGCAACGCTTCGAAGAAGCGCATCAAAGCCGGTAAGAAGCCGACGCAGGTGGTCATCGTCGGCCTGTTCTACAGCGCCAAGCACAACAAACAGCCGGACCAGCCGCTCAGCCGCTACAGCCAGAAGAACAAACTGGGGCTGACGTATCAGGACTACAGCAATGCCATTAATGCAGAGGCATCGGCCTGGATCAAGTCCAAGACTCTGAAAGTCCATGTCTTTCACCCGTCTCAGTACAAATTTGTCACCGAGGCCAACTGCCCGCGGGTTACGGTGGACAACCTCCACATGTCCTCCAACACCTATGCAAGCATCGGCAACAACTTGACCGGATTCCTCCGGCGCGAGGTATGGTAAAACCATGAACTACGGAACCATCAAAACCTACGACATCGCCAACGGCCCGGGCGTCCGGGTCACCCTCTTTGTCAGCGGATGTACCAACCACTGTCCTAACTGCTTCCAGCCGGAAACCTGGGACTTTGACTACGGCGAGCCCTTTGACGAGTCAACCGAGGAATATCTGCTCCGGGAACTGGGCCGCGGCCCGGTCCGCGGACTGACGCTTCTGGGCGGCGACCCCATGGAGCCCGAAAATCAGCGGGCGCTGGTTCCGTTTCTCCGGAAGTACAAGGCGGCTTACCCCGCCAAGGACCTCTGGTGCTTTACCGGCTTTGAACTGGACAGAGAACTCCTGGTTGACGGCAGCCACCCGCGCTGCGAAGTCACCGACGAGTTTCTCTCCATGGTCGACGTCCTGGTGGACGGCCGCTTTGTCCAGCGTCTGAAAGAGGTCGGCCTGCGCTTTCGCGGCTCCTCTAACCAGCGGCTCATCGACATGAACAAGACCCGGGAGGCCGGGAAAATCGTTCTCTGGGACGACGGGGAACGCCGCGGCCGCATGTAATTCTGAATTTGACAGGCATGGGGCACCATGCTAGAATAAAAATTGTGAAAACTGAACAGCACAAACGTCTTCGAGGCAGGGAGCATTTCCCGACCGGCGGTAAAGTCCGCAAGCACAAGCAAGAACCGGTGCAATTCCGGTACCGACAGTAGAGTCTGGACGAGAGAAGAACGTCAGAACGGAACGGCTGCCCAGCGGCCGCACGTTCGCGTTTGTTTTGTATTGGAACCCCGAAGCGAAAATTTCGTTTCGGGGCTTTTTGCTGTGCGGCCGGAGACGGCACGCAGCAGTTATAGGAAAGAAGGAACCAACATGCCAACACCGGAAGAATATATGCGCCGCGCCATTGCGCTGGCTCGCAGAGGGGAGGGACACGTAAACCCGAACCCGTTGGTGGGCTGCGTCGTGGTAAAAGACGGCCGCATCATCAGTGAGGCGTGCCACGAGCATATCGGGGAGTTCCACGCGGAGCGCAATGCGCTGCTCCGCTGCAAGGAGGACCCGAAGGGCGCGGACCTGTATGTGACGCTGGAGCCGTGCTGCCACTACGGGCGGACGCCGCCCTGCACCGAGATTATCCTGGACAAGGGGATCAAGCGCGTATTCATCGGCGCCATGGACGTCAATCCACTGGTGGCGGGGAAGGGCGCCAAAATCCTTGAGGACGCGGGCGTGGAAGTGCACACCGGCATCTGCGAGGACGAGTGCCATAAGCTCGCCGAGGTCTTTTTCCACTACATGTCGAAAAAGACGCCGTTTGTGGTCATGAAGTACGCCATGTCCCTGGACGGAAAGATTGCGTGCGCCGGCGGAGACAGCCAGTGGATTACGAATGAGGAGAGCCGCAGATATGTGCACAAACTGCGCAAAAAATATGCGGGAATTATGGTGGGCATCGGAACCGTGCTGGCGGACGACCCCATGCTGAACTGCCGCACAGAGGAGGACGTGGACCCGGTCCGCATCGTGTGCGACTCCAAACTGCGGATCCCGCTGGAGAGCCGGCTGGTGCAGACCGCTCAGGAAATTCCGACGATTGTGGCCTGCACCTTTGAGGCAATGCAGGACTGCCACGAGAAGGTCTCGGCGCTGGAAGACGAGGATGTCGAGGTGGTCCCCTGCGGACACGGCGAAGTAGACCTGAACAAGCTGATGACGTTTCTGGCCGTGGATCGCGAAATGGACAGCATCCTGCTGGAGGGCGGCGGTACGCTGAATGCCGCGGCGCTGCAGGCGGGTATTGTGCAGAAAGTCGTGGCCATGATCGGGCCGAAGCTCATCGGCGGGAAAGATGCAAAATCTCCCGTGGCGGGCACCGGTGCCCGGACGATGGCGGAGGTGCCGGAGCTCCATGACGTAAGCGTGGAGCGGTTCGGCGAAGATCTCTGCGTGACCGGCTATCTGCCGGAGGAGGTGTGAGATGTTTACCGGACTGGTAGAAGAGGTCGGAACCCTGCAGGGTCTGCAGACCGGCCCCAAAACCTGTATTCTGACCATCGGGTGCCGCAAGGTACTGGAGGGCACCGAGATCGGCGACAGCATCATGACGAACGGAGTCTGCCTGACCGTCACCTCTCTGGGCGGCACCTACTTCACCGCAGATGTCATGAACGAGACCCTCTCGCGCAGCGACCTGGGCGACCTGCGGCCCGGAAGCCCGGTCAACCTGGAGCGGGCCATGCCGGCGGACGGCCGGTTCGGCGGTCATATCGTCTCCGGCCATATCGACGGGACCGGCACCATCCTCTCCATCCGGGAGGACGCCAACGCCGTCTGGTTTACAGTCGGCGCGGACAAGGCGCTGCTCAACTATGTGGTGGAAAAAGGGTCCATTGCCATGGACGGCATCAGCCTGACGGTGGCGGCGGTCACTGACCAGAGCTTCTCGGTGTCGCTGATTCCGCATACGAGAGCAGTGACCAATCTGGCATCCAAAAAGGTGGGCGACCCGCTGAACCTGGAAACCGACATCATCGGAAAATACGTGGAAAAATTTGTCTCCCTGCGGCAGGACCGCGCGGCGGAGCCGGAGAAGTCCTCCGGCCTGACGATGGAGTTCCTGCAGCAGAATGGATTCTAAAATAAGCTTTTAACATAAGAAAGGCATAAGAAAGGACCAACCGCTATGGCAAATAAATTCGGAACCATTGAGCAGGCTCTGGAGGACCTGCGAAACGGCAAACTGATTCTCTGCACCGACGATCCGGACCGCGAGAACGAGGGCGACCTCATCTGTGCGGCGGAGTTCGCCACAACGGAGAACATCAACTTTATGGCAACCAACGCCAAGGGCCTCATCTGCATGCCCATGAGCAGGGAGTACTGCGAAAAGCTGAACCTGGACCAGATGGTGGCGGCCAACACCGACAACCACTGCACGGCGTTCACGGTCAGCATTGACCATGTCAGCACCACCACCGGAATCTCCGCCGTGGAGCGGGGCATCACCGCACGCAAGACTGTCGAAGAGGGGGCCATGCCTCACGATTTCCGCCGGCCGGGCCACATGTTCCCGCTGCAGGCGAGAGAGGGCGGCGTCCTGGAGCGCGGCGGCCACACCGAGGCCACGGTCGATCTTCTTCGGCTGGCCGGACTGAAGCAGGTCGGCCTCTGCTGTGAGATCATGCGGGACGACGGAACGATGATGCGCACCACAGAGCTTCTGGAAAAGGGAGAGGAATGGGGCATCACCTGCATTACGATTGCAGACCTTATCCGCTACCGTCTGCTCAACGAGTCCATCATCCGCCGCGAAGCGGACGCCCATATGCCGACCAAGTACGGCGACTTCAAGATTGTCGGCTACCGCAACATCGTAAACGGCGACCACCATGTGGCCCTCGTCATGGGCGACATTGACAACGGTGAACCGGTTCTCTGCCGTGTCCACTCGGAGTGCCTGACCGGAGACGTATTTGGATCGCTCCGGTGCGACTGCGGAGACCAGCTGCACCAGGCCATGCGCCAGGTGGCGAAGGAGGGCCGCGGCGTCATCCTCTACCTGCGCCAGGAGGGCCGGGGCATCGGCCTGCTGAACAAGCTCAAGGCCTATGAGCTGCAGGAACAGGGCTATGACACCGTCGAGGCCAACGTCATGCTGGGCTTTCCGCCGGATCTCAGGGACTACGGCGTCGGCGCGCAGATCCTGCGGGATCTCGGAGCCAAGCGCCTTCGCCTGCTCACCAACAACCCGAAGAAGATCTCGGGACTGGACGCCTACGGCATCTCCATTGAGGAGCGCGTCCCGATTGAGATTGCCGCCGAAAAATACGACGCCCGCTATCTGCTCACCAAACAGGAAAAAATGGGCCATATGACCCACTATCATACCAACAGCCACCCGAAAGACGGGGAAGGAGAATAAATCATGAAAGTTATCGAAGGCAATGTAGTAGCACGCAAAGACGTTAAAATCGGCATCGTCGCCGCCCGTTTCAACGAGTTCATCGTATCCCGCCTGATCGGCGGCGCCGAGGACGCCCTGGTCCGCCACGGCGTCGATACCGACAACATTGAGCTCGCCTGGGTCCCGGGCTGCTTCGAGATTCCGATTGTCGCCAAGAAGATGGCCGCCTCCGGCAAGTACGACGCTGTCATTGCGCTCGGCACCGTTATCCGCGGCGAGACCAGCCACTACGACTACGTCTGCAACGAGGTCTCCAAAGGCGTCGCCCAGGCGGAACTGCAGACTGGCGTCCCGGTTATGTTCGGCATCCTGACTACCGACAACGTGGAGCAGGCGGTTCAGCGCGCCGGCACCAAGGCTGGCAACAAGGGCTACGACTGCGGCTGCGGCGCCATTGAGATGATCAATCTCCTGGACAAGATGGGCTGATGAAGCTCCCGAAACTCGCCATCTTCGACATGGACGGCCTCCTTTTCGACACGGAGCGAAACATGTATGAGGCCAATACCGAAGTCATGGAGAAGTATGGCTATCAGCAGGATTTCGATTCCTACATGACCACCATGGGCATGGCGGGGGACAACTTCTTCCTCCAGCTCTACAAGATCCACGGCCCGGACTACCCCGCCCACGAAATTGCGGCGGAATCCGCCGAGCTGGCCCACCGACGGGTGCTGGAGCACGGCCCAGCCGTCAAGGAGGGCATCCCCGAGCTCCTGCGCTTCTTCCGCGATTCAGGATCTGACCTGTGCGTCGCCTCTTCTTCAAAGACTTCCACCGTGCAGACCTATCTCGATCTGACGGGTCTCTCCGAATACTTTTCCTTCATCATCGGCGGCGAAGCCGTGCACAGGTCCAAACCGGACCCGGAAGTGCACGAAATCTGTCTGGATCGCGCCGGGGTCGCACCCTCGGAGGCGCTGGTGCTGGAGGATTCGGAGAACGGAATTCACGCGGCGTACAACGCCGGGATCCCGGTCATCTGCATCGTCGACATGAAAGAGCCCGCCCCCCGGTACCGCAAAATGGCGGCCGCCGTGGTGTACTCGGCTCTGGAAGTGCCGAAACTGTTTACTTAACTTATTTTAGGAGGTTTGCACAATGTCTAAAAAAACTCTTGATGTCAAGCAGCTGTTCGCCCCGGAGCCGGTCCTTATCGTCGGCACTTACGATGAGGACGGCACGCCCAACGCCATGAACGTCGCCTGGGGCGGGCAGATCAGCCAGATCCACCTCGCACTGAATATCGGCACACGCCATAAGACCACCGAAAACCTGAAAGCCCGCGGCGCGTTCACCGTCGCCCTGGCCGACAAGGCGCATCTGGTCCAGGCCGACTACGTCGGCATTGAGTCCGGCAACAGCGCTGCAGACAAGATTGCCAAGGCGAGCCTGACCCCGGTCAAGGCTGAGACCGTCGACGCCCCCTATTTCGATGAATTTCCGCTTTCCATGGAGTGCAAACTTGTGTCCATGGAAGAAGAGGTCGGCGGCGAGGTCCGTGTCATCGGCGAAGTCACCCGCGTCGTCGCCGAAGAGTCGGCCATCGGCGAGGACGGCAAGTTCGATCTCGACAAGGCCCAGATTATTTCGTTCGACATGACCCACAACGCATACCGCGTCATCGGTGAAAAGGTCGGCAACGCCTTTTCCGACGGCGCTGCTCTGAAATAAGTTTCGATTAAATATTTTTGGCCGCTCTTCCGGGATGGAGGGGCGGTTTTTGCGTGTATGGAGGCGGCTTGCCTGGGTTTGCGGCTTGCGGGGGGAAATGCTGATTTATTAATTTTTCCCGACTTCAGGCGGGAATCGGGAAGATGTACGAAATGGCAGAGTGTGCGTGCGCACCTTGTTTTCGCCCCTGGCCCTAGTTTTGCCGGACGAGGCCGCCCAGTCAGACAGAATAGTATCGGATTGGCTTTAAACGGGGAACCGGTACCATGATTTTTAATCAATAATTGAATAGTGATTAAATTAATGGTACTGACTTTCCAAATATTATAATTGGGTACCAGCAAATCTATTAAAATCCGGGCCTAAATAGCCGGAAAGGGAAATCGGGTACCAGGGACGGTTCAAATTTCTCCCAGGTGCCGGTGGACCGAATTTGCTCCTGGGAACTTTCCGTCCACCAGGGGCCTGATTTCTGGACCAAATATCTCCGCCAGCAGATTCCGTCCAACTATTTGATACAAAACGCTTCCGAAATACTCAAAAATAATTTTATTCTTCTAGTAATACTACAATTCTAATATTATTGTAATATAGCTTTGGACCGGATCCTTACACCAGCAGGTTCGGTCCAGGGTTTCGAGCAGTTGTGGACGGAATCCCTTCCTCAGCATTTTCCGTCCAACGCCTCCGCCAACGCTGCACCCCAGGTGTCAATCAGCTTATCGAGCGTCCATCGCGCGTTGGCGGGGGAGGTGCTGGGGAGGCAGACTGCTTTAAGGCCAAGGGAATCGCGCAGGTAGGTGTTGTAGAGCGAAAAGGATTTTCGGCCGTTGCAGAAAATGGCGGAAATATGGGAAGCGGACAGCAGGCGGCCGACGTCGTTGGGCACGACATCGCGGATGGAGGAGTCGGAGGAGCCGGTGATCGTGCAGGAGGCGATGACATCCCACAGGGCGATGCCGTGGCGCAGAAGCATGGCTTTTTTTGTCGGGACATCGACGGGAACCGGCTCGCCGAGCACGGTGGCCATGACTTTCCAGAAGCGGTTTTGGGGGTGGCCGTAGAAAAAAGCCGCCTCGCGGCTCTTGACGGAGGGGAAGCTCCCGAGGATCAGCACGCGGGCGTCCGGGGACCACACCGGGTCAATGTTGTGATGCTGGCGGCTGGGTTCCATGAAAAGATCTCCTTTCAAACTGGTGTTCGTCTGGTATAATAGAGAAAAAATTGAGGTTTTGAAATATATGGAATTAAAACAAATATTCGCCGGGAATCTGTCCCGCCTTCGGCTGGCGCACGGGTGGACACAGGCAGAACTGGCCGAAAAGCTGAATTATTCGGATAAGACCGTGTCCAAATGGGAGCGCGGGGAGTCTATTCCGGATGTCAGTATTTTAAAACAGATCAGTGAACTTTTCCATATCTCGCTGGACGACCTGCTCTCGGAACCGCGACAGGGAAAAGAGGAGCCGGAGTGGGAGAAGGCCGAAGAGCGCGCCGAGCGGGAGGACCGCAAAGCGAGAAGAAAACGGGAACGAGAAGAACGGCGCGCGGCGCGGCAGCCGAAGAATGAGATGGAGCGGAAGCGCGCCAACACCAAGCACATGCTTATCTCCATAGTATCCATGCTGGGCGTCTTTGTGCTGGCGTTTGTCGTTATGATTATTGTGTGGTCGGCGACGCAGACCGTGTACTGGATGATCCTCATTTACTCGCTGCCGGTCATCTTTCTGCTGTGCATTATCTTCAACTCCGTTTGGGGGAACCATAAGCTGGTGGGAAACTGGATTTCCATCTCGCTGTTTATCCTGAGCATTCTGCTCTGTGTATATCTGCAGCTTATTCAGTATGATCTTTGGATGCTGTTCCTCATCATAATACCCATCGAGGTCTTGATGTTCTTTGCCTTCTGGCTTTCCGGGCTCAATAAACTGTTCGCACGGAAATCTGGGAAGCAGGAGAAAAAATCGGATCAGGAGAACGGAAAAAACGCATAGGTACGTCATTTCTACCGGGGACTCTACTGCCAGTAGAGTCCCCTTCTTTTGTCTGTAGAGCAGAAACTACGGAGAAGAGGTGGCAGAGAGCGGGGCCTGCGGATAAGATAGTCGCAAGAGCAGAAACAAACCCCGTTTTGCTCCGAAAATCACAGTAGCCCGACCCTAATCGGGCGTGTTACCCAGTCCGCCGTGCTCTCCCTTGGCGGGCTGGATTTTTCAGAAATGGAGTAATCATCTATGGCAGATTATGTTCTCAGCTGCTGCTCCACAGCAGACCTGACCCCGGAACATTTTGAAAAAAGAGACATCCATTGGGCACCGTTCCATTTTTATCTGGATGACGTCGAATACAAGGACGACCTCGGCCAGAGTATGGATTACCACAGTTTTTATACCAAAATGGCAGAGGGTGCCATGACCAAGACCTCCCAGGTCAACTCGGAGGAGTTCATCGCCTACTTTGAGCCGTTCCTGAAAGACGGCAAAGATATTCTGCATGTGACGCTGTCCACCGGCCTGTCCGGTGTCTACAATTCTGCCTGCATTGCGCGGGACTACCTCAAAGAGAAATACCCGGACCGCACGATAAATATTGTCGACTCCCTCGGCGCCTCCTCCGGCTACGGCCTCCTGATGGACACCCTGGCCGATAAGCGGGATGAGGGGTACAGCCTCGAAGAGCTCACCGAATGGGCGGAGGAGCACAAGCTCGACGTCCACCACTGGTTCTTCTCCACGGACCTCACCTTCTATGTCCGCGGCGGGCGCATCTCCAAGGCCTCCGGTTGGTTCGGCACCGTGCTGCGCATCTGCCCTCTGCTGAACATGGACCCGAAGGGCCGCCTGATTCCGCGGTACAAGATCCGCGGCAAGCAGGCCGTCATCAAACGCATCGTCGACAAGATGGAGGCCCATGCCGTCGGCGGAAAGAACTACAGCGGTAAATGCTATATCAGCCAGTCCGACTGCATGGAAGATGCAAAGGCGGTAGCAGAAGCGGTCGAGAAGCGCTTCAAGAAGCTCAACGGCCCCGTAGAAATCAACTATATCGGCACGACCATCGGCTCCCACACCGGCCCCGGCACCGTCGCCCTGTTCTTCCAGGGCGATTCACGGCTCACCGACCCGGACAGCGCCTGCCCCGAAGACAAAAAATAAGCCCGATTCCCGAAAAGTTCGCTTGCGCTCTGCGAGCGGGCTTTTCTTTTTTTTGAAATATGTTAAAATACTTCCAGAAAATTTACGAAAGGTGGAATCCCCAATGAAAAAATTCCGTAAAGTGCTCGCGCTTGTTCTGGCGCTTATGATGACCTTCTGTGTCCTCGGCGTCTCCGCATCTGCCGCCTCTCTTACTGTCAGCCTGAAGAAGACGACCTCCGATGTCGCCGACATCACCGGCAACCTGGCAGACACCAGCAAAGACCTGACTACGCTCGCCACAGCCGGCATTGACCGTATTACCTCCGTCGGCAGATCCGCAGTCAGCGCCGGCAACACTGCTGTCGATCTCGCCACCGCACCGGCCCGCCATCTGACCCAGGCCAACCACGCAGTCTCCGGCGCGGTCAACAGCGCAAAGGATGTCCTCCGCTCCCTCAGCCGTTGACGCGCGATCCAAAATTTTTGAATAAAAGATCAGCCCTTCCCGCTTCGGTGGGGAGGGCTGTTTGCTGTCTCGGAGGAAATTTGGAAAAGGCAGAAAATGGTACAGAAATCAAATTGTGTCGGAATATGAAAAAGTGGCTGATTGGTGTTCAAAATCAGTCAAAAACAGTCAACTTTTTTGCGCGCAGTCCGATTCCTGTCGAAATAAACAAGAATTATGCGCGAAAAACTGTGACAAAACGTGAAATTTGTTGCATTGAAATTTTGGAAACCGGCAGTTGATGAAAATGTGATTAAACTGTTTTACAAAAATGATTTAATTGAATTTGCATAATGCGTATTTTTCATTTTAATTTGTAAAAATCACGTTTCAATGTGCCCGATAAAATGAAATAAATCGCGAGGTATAGCGAAATTTGACGTTTTTCACCCAGAAATTGGAGCTGCGCCTTTATTGCAATTTTACAGAGATTTTTTCATTTTTTTACAATCCCGGGGTGGGGGATACGGGAGCAGACGTTCACCCTGCAGCAAAATGAAATTGTGGAATCTGACGAATTGCAGGCGAGAAAATGGAACTCGATGCGTCAAAAAGACGAAATTGTAAAAATTTGATCAAATCAATCAAAAACGGTCAAAAATGGGTTGAATTTTCGTACGGCAACTGTTATATTAGAGTCAATCCCAAACGGATTTTGTACCTTACAACTGAATATAAGGAAAGACACTTTCCTTTGAGTTTGTTTATTCCCGCATCTTCGGCGCTCGGGTTTCGGACTGTTTGGCAAGATGGCCCCTGGCAAGATCCCCGGTACCGGAAGCGGTAATAATAAATTTTCTGTTGTGAATACACATGATCATCGTATGTTTTGTGAAGTGTTTGTCTCACGAAAGGAGAATCTATTAAGTATGAAAAATAAGCTTATTGGCAAAGTGCTTGCCTTAGCTCTTTCCCTCATGGCTGCGATTGCACTGACGGCTGTAACGGCTAGTGCTGAAGGAATTTGGGACTATTTTGCCCCTATAGAAAGTATTACAAATGCAGTATCACATGTTCAGGGTCAGTTTAACGACGCTGTTGTAAATGTCCCGAACACCATTACCGGCACAGTCTCCAACCTCACCGGTCAGGCCAGCGACATTACCAGCGCAGGCTCCACGGTTCAGGGTCAGGTAACGGACGCTCTTGTCAACGTTCCGAACACCATCTCTGGCACGGTTTCCAACCTCCAGGGCCAGTTCAACGATGCATTTGTCAATGCACCGAACACCATCGTCGGCACAGTTTCCGGCCTTCAGGGCCAGTTCAACGATGCTTTCGTTAACGCTCCGAACACGGTAACCGGTACGGTTTCCAACCTCACCGGTCAGGCCAGCGACATTACGGGCGCAGGCTCCACGGTTCAGGGTCAGCTGGGTGACCTTCTGGTCAACTACCCGAACACCATCACCGGCACGGTTTCCAACCTTCAGAGCCAGTTCAACGATGCTTTCGTTAACGCTCCGAACACGGTAACCGGTACGGTTTCCAACCTCACCGGTCAGGCCAGCGACATTACGGGCGCAGGCTCCACGGTTCAGGGTCAGCTGGGTGACCTTCTGGTCAACTACCCGAACACCATCGTCGGCACCGTATCCGGCCTTCAGGGCCAGCTGAATGACGCTCTGTTCAACGTACCGAACACGGCTACCGGCACGGTCTCCAACCTCACCGGTCAGCTCAGCGACGTCACCGGCGCAGGCTCCACCGTTCAGGGTCAGCTGGGTGACCTTCTGGTCAACTACCCGAACACCATCGTCGGCACCGTATCCGGCCTTCAGGGCCAGCTGAATGACGCTCTGTTCAACGTACCGAACACGGCTACCGGCACGGTCTCCAACCTCACCGGTCAGCTCAGCGACGTCACCGGCGCAGGCTCCACCGTTCAGGGTCAGGCTGCAGATCTTCTGGTCAACTACCCGAACACCATCACCGGCACGGTTTCTAACCTCACCGGTCAGGCCAGCGACATCACGGGCGCAGGCTCCACCGTTCAGGGCCAGGTTGCAGACGTTCTCTTCAACTATCCGAACACCGTTTCCGGCACAATCGACAACCTTGCAGATTCTGTCAATACCGCCACTGGTGCGGTTTCCAATGTACAGGGTCAGGTCAATGATGCCTTTGTTAACGTACCGAACACCATTTCCGGTACCGTTTCCAACATCACTGGTCAGGCTTCTGACATCGTAGGCATTCCGGACACTATGGCCAGCACGGCTTCCACCGTTCTCGGTATGCCGGAGCAGGTTATTGACACCGCTAACGCAGCTTATGATGGATTCATCAACACCATCAACACCCCGACCGCAATCTTCGAGGCTTCCAAAGTTGGCAACAACATCCTGAAGTATTACCTCGGCGAAGGCGCAGGTGCAGAGAGTGTTCTCAGCCCGTTCCACAACCCCATCGGCAAGGCCGAAGGCGTTCAGAAGGCAACCGAGCAGTATGGTCCGCTTGCAGCACCGTATGGCTACATCAAAGGCGAACTCACCTCTGACTATCGTCAGGCTGCTGCAAAAGAACTCGCTGCTTATGAGTACAGCAAGGGCGACGCAAGCACTGCAAATCTTGAGCTGAACGAAGATACGCTCAAGGCTTATCAGACCCTGGTGAACAGCAACCAGGCCACTGATGCAGGCAGCCTTATGGCAGCAGCTACCGCTGCTCCGAAGCAGGCGTAACTTCCACAGTCTTTCTTGAAATTCCAACTGCCGCATAACGTTCGCGTTATGCGGCAGTTCTTTTCTGTAGAGGATGCATTTGGCGCTTAACAGAAAATTTTCACGGGAATTGGGCGGGAAAATGGCGAATCGCGCGGGAAATATGATAAACTGGTAACGGCAATCTTTCTGCTTATGAGAATAAAGGAGTGACTAACATGGAAGACCGCACCATGACGATCAGCGCCGACATCAAATATGTCGGTGTCAATGACCATGACGTCGACCTCTTCGAGGGCCATTACCATGTGCCCAACGGCATGGCATACAACTCTTATGTCATTGTCGACGAAAAGATCGCCGTTATGGACACAGTAGACCAGCATTTTACAGACCAGTGGCTCAGCAATCTTGCCGCCGTCTTCGGCGACCGGAAGCCGGACTACCTGGTCATCCAGCATATGGAACCGGACCATTCCGCCAACATTGCCAATTTCCTGGCCAAGTACCCGCAGACCACCGTTGTCTCCTCGGCGAAAGCCTTTACCATGATGGACAATTTCTTCGACGGAAAAATTCCGGAGGACCGCCGCATTGTCATCAGTGAGGGCGACACCCTGGAACTCGGCAAGCACACCCTGAATTTCGTCGCTGCCCCCATGGTCCACTGGCCGGAGGTCATGATGACCTATGAATCCACTGACAAGGTGCTCTTTGCAGCGGACGGCTTCGGCAAGTTCGGCGCCAACGACGTCGACGAGCCCTGGACAGACGAGGCACGCCGCTATTACATCGGCATCGTCGGAAAATACGGCAAGCAGGTTCAGAATGTTCTCAAGAAGGCTGCTTCCCTGGAAATTAAGACCATCTGTTCGCTCCACGGCCCGGTCCTGAAGGGCGACCTCTCCGAGTACCTCCGTCTCTACGACATCTGGTCCTCCTATGACGTGGAAGAGGACGGCATCTTCATTGCCTACACCTCGGTCTACGGCCACACCAAGGCCGCCGTCGAATACCTGGCCACGGAGCTCCGTAAGAAGGGCGCCCCGAAGGTCGTCGTCAACGACCTAGCCCGGTGCGACGAAGCGGAAGCCGTCGCCAACGCGTTCCGCTACGGCAAAATCGTTCTCGCTACCACTACGTACAACGCAGGTGTATTCCCGTACATGCGCACGTTCCTGGACGACCTGACCGAGCGCAGCTTCCAGAAGCGCACCGTCGCCCTCATTGAAAACGGCTCCTGGGCGCCTCTCGCCGCCCGCGTTATGGAGAGTGAACTCGGCTGCTGCAGAGACATCAAGTACTGCAAGAACAAAGTCCGCATCCTCTCCGCACTGAACGAGGAGTCCACCGCAAAAATCGACGCCCTCGCCGACGAGCTCACCATGGACTACCAGGAGCGCTGCGAGGAGACTGCCAACAAGCAGGACCTCACGGCACTGTTCC